>Ga0310786_10008138_pt1 | contig 13516 bp, 9 predicted proteins | sample AusTroGonzalo_MG_FD_203881 | JGI IMG/M metagenome (GOLD analysis project Ga0310786, IMG submission 203881) | Bovine rumen microbial communities from tropical cattle in Woodstock, Queensland, Australia - Gonzalo_03 (v2) (version 2) | ecosystem: Host-associated > Mammals > Digestive system >... | reverse complement strand
TCAGATCACTTTTTGATTTATATATGAGGAATTCTTCTATGCATAGCTCTAAGCTTTCCCGAACCACCAGACTATCTGGTGGTTTTCTATATACAATAAACTGCTCCGAGTTCATCTATCTCGGAGCTAGTTATGAGAATTTATAATAAGAATGTTCCGCTTACTTTTTTGTGAATAATATTACTATTTTGCTGGTGTCGTTCATTCTGTTTTTGTCTGCTGATTTTATAAGCTCAATAGGTACTACATTCTGGATAAGAACATCAGGGGACCAACTTTTTTCCAATTCTTTTGCTAAAATCTCTGTTTCAGAAATTGAATTCCAAAAACTGTCGTACTCATCCCAGAATTCTTCGTTGGATTCTTTACTATCTTTGATTATTTCATCTAATCCTGTTTTTTTATACACTGTGTATTTTTTAAGATATTTCTCTCTTTCAAATTTATAAAAACTCTCTTCATTACATTTAAGAATCTCTGTTTTGAGAATATCAATATTATTTTTTAATAAGTCAAGTTCAACTTTTAGTGTAGAAAGCTCTTTCTCTCGAAAACTAAGTTCGTCCTTTTTATTAACTAATTTTTCGTTATAGTCACTGACCTCCTCATTAGCTTTACTAAACAACTTGGATACCTTACTCATAAACGAAAATCCTTGATTGTTTTTTTTAGAATTAGCAAGAAAATCAAAACCTTTAGAAATACTTTTCATATTCTTAGAAATAGCTCCAATACCACTAGACATAACATTAGAAAATCCAGCAATTTTACTATAAGTTTCAATATCTTTTTTTAAGATTTCTATAGTTTTCTTTTCTCTTTCGATATCTATCTCTAATTGTTTCTCTTCTTCAACTGTACGTTCATAGTTTCGTATCAATTGATTCAGGTGAGAAGTATTCACAATATTTCGCACTAATTTTTTAATTAGAGATACGTTAAGTGCAAAGGTTCGTTTATATAGATCATCCGTTATGTAAGGCAACATTTTTCTTTTTTCCATCGCATCCGCTGCTGCCAATCGCAAAATCATAGTTTCGAGACCTTTATACATATCAGATCTTTTATTAGCGCTTTGATCGCTGGTATAAGGAAGTGCCGATATGTATCCATCCCAATAAGCGTATTCTATATAGAAATCCTTTGATAATTCCTCAAAATCTTCATCCGTAAAATGTTTAAATTTTTTATTTCTATTATCATAAATATCTTCAACACAAAAAATTCCCTCAGACTTAAGAACATCCTTTGAAGCCTTAATAATTTTGTTTCTTTTTGGATGATTTACTAAATCATTAAAATCCACCGCAATATAATTAACCTTTTCAGGAAGCAGTTTTGAAACTTGCTTCCAATTTTCTAAATCAAAGAAATCTCCTGATATTCCTATGTTATCTGAATCAGAGTGATCATCCCAAAAAATCCAGTTCTTAGAAAATCTCTCTATATAATAGTTCGTCGTTCCCCGATTGCCCAAAACCAACCAAATTTTATCTTTATCCCCAAAGCGCCGAGAGAGAGCTTCATCAAAACTATCATCATTTTCATTATAAGTAACATTGATTCCGGAAAGTGACACATCTTCCTTTGCTATCGTGTATATAATAATCGAAAAAACCGCGATAAATGCGTAAATTTTTTTCACATTCATACTCCATCAACATGCCGATCCTACCAAAAAAATATTAAGAACAGATTAATTTCACAAAAAAATCAGACTTTCAAACTTTTTTACTTGATGTATGGGGAATAAATCTACAAATCTCTTTTTAAATCTCTATCAACATTCAGATAATTCTCGAGATTTACGAAAAATACTCTCTCTTTTATTAATAAATACTCGACACTGTTTTAAAAAATCAGCAAAAAAACGGAAACAGAACTACCTATTTACCTGCTCTCAAAAAAATCTCACACTCAAGACTTTACAGCAAACCTGTAAATAAAGATAAGGCCTCGAAAATCGAGGCCAAACAATCAATACAAAAGCCTATTCTTCAGATTTTTTGTTGATAGCCAAACCAAGAATGTCTCCAAGGCTGGCTCCACTGTCTGAAGATCCGAATTCTGCCATAACTTGTTTCTCTTCTTCAATTTCGAGAGCTCGAATGGATAATCCAACTTTTCTCCCTGTTCTATCAACAGAAGTAATTTTCGCATCAACCTTTTCTCCAACAGCAAATCGATCCGTTTTCCTGTCTTGACGATCCTTTGCTAGATCCACCTTCTTGATAAAACCATGAACTCCATTTGGTAATGTAACCTCCAGACCTTCTTCTTTGATCTCAGTTACAACACAAGTCACAACAACGCCTTTCTTAATATCAATATCTACATCTCCGTAAGGATTCTCTGTTAACTGTTTCATCCCGAGAGAAATACGCTCTTTATCAGCATCCACCTCGAGAACTTTCACCTTAACAGGATCACCTTTCTTGAACTTAGCGAAATCTTCATCCTTGATTCTCTCCCAAGAGATATCATTAATATGGACCATGCCATCAATATCATCCGCAACCCTTACGAACAACCCGAATTCCGCAATATTGGAAATAACGCTATCAAAGACCTTTCCGACAGGGAACTCCTCAGCTAATTTCGTCCATGGATTATCTTGCAACTGTTTAATTCCAAGCCCCATACGTCTTTTCGCAACATCGACATCGAGAACAACAACATCAATTTCTTCACCTGCAGTTGCAACTTTAGATGGGGAGGTATTTTTCTTCCAACTGATCTCTGAAACATATACCAACCCCTCAACACCTTCTTTAACTTCAACAAAAATTCCGTAATCTGTAACGTTTGTTACCTTACCTTTAACCTTTGAACCTACGGAAAACTCAACGTCAACTCCTTCCCACGGATCAGGAACCAACTGCTTCATTCCTAGAGAAATTCTCTTAGTTTCTTTGTTGAATTTTATAACTTTAACTTTGACCTCCTGCCCAGGAACCAAAGCCTCTGACGGATGATTAATTCTCTTCCAAGAAATATCTGTGTTGTGCAACAATCCGTCAACACCACCAATATCAACAAAAGCTCCGTAACTAGTTATATTCTTAACAACACCGTCAAGAATTTGACCTTCTTCCAACTGTTCTATGATCTTCGCTCTTTCCTCAGCATTCGCTCCTTCAAGAACACCTTTACGAGAAACAACGATGTTTTCACGGACTTTATCCATCTTCAAAATCAAAAATGGCTGCTCTACCCCCATCAACGGAGTAATATCTTTTACTGGACGCACATCAACTTGGCTACCAGGTAAAAATGCAGTAACACCTCCGAGGTTAACCATGAAACCACCTTTAACGCGATTAAACATGGTACCCGTTACAGTCGCCCCATCTTTGAATGACTTTTCCAAATCGTCCCAAGCAGCTTCACGTAACGCTTTCTCTCTGCTCAATACGATATTTCCGCTTTTATCTTCATACCGATCTATAAATACATCAATCTCATCGCCAGGCTTTAATTCGACGCTTCCATTTAAGTTAAACTCTGTCGTCGCAATCCTACCTTCAGACTTCAGCCCTACATCTATAGTTACAAAATTATCATCAACTGCAACTATCTTACCCCTTACAACTTTATTCTCCCACAAAGACTTCTTGCAGGACTCCTCAAAAAGCTCAGCAAAGCCAACCTCTCGAGCAACCATTTCTTCTGACATTAAATTTTACCTATTATTGTTGAATGAAAAAAACCAAAAAATCTAAACCTTAACCCTGTCTTGCTTTAAAACGAGGATTCGTCTTGTTAATGATATATACACGTCCCTTACGTCTAATCATGCGACAATTCTTATGTCTAGCTTTTATAGTCTTCAATGAATTTACGACCTTCATAAAATAAACTCCCTTTCGGATGTAGTTAATACTATACCAGATCTTCATTGTCAAGCAAATTTCAGTATTTTTACAGAAATAATTATAGTTAAACTGGTTTTCAATCTTCCACCATGATAACCTAAAAAGGTTTGAGGATTGTGTATGCATTTCAGTAAGTTGTTAAAGGCTTTTGTTCATTCAATATCTGGAATCAGATTCTTGCTGAAAGAAAGGGCCTTTGTCCAAGAAATCTTTCTAGGCGTGCTTTTATGCGTTACGTTGGTTTTTTCTCAGAATACAATTGATGAAATTTTATACATTTTCTCATCTTATGCTCTTGTCTTAATATCCGAATCATTTAACACCTGCATCGAAACGATAGTAGATAGAATATCATCAGAAAAGAATCCTCTATCTAAAAAAGCAAAAGACATTGGAAGCGCAACTGTATTTATCGCCCTTCTACATCTTGGAACCGTAGCCTTGTTATTGATTAAATTTTAAAAAGCCGGTTAATCATCAAAAAATTTCAAATTAGTTGCGCATCGTAAAGAGAAGAATATATTCCATTTTTTTTATTAATAAGTTCGGAATGAGTTCCAATTTCTGCAATTTCTCCACGATTTACGACAACAATTTTATCCGCATTACGAACTGTTGATAAACGATGTGCAATAACAAGTACTGTTTTGTTCTTCATTAGGTTATCGATTGCTTTTTGAACTATAGCCTCGGATCTATTATCTAGAGCAGAAGTTGCCTCGTCTAAAATCACGATTGGAGCGTTTTTTATAAATGCTCGTGCAATAGCAACTCGCTGTTTTTGTCCTCCTGATAACAAAACTCCTCTCTCTCCTATCTTTGTATCTAATCCCTTTTTCAATCCACGAACAAATTCGCTTAAACACGCCGATCTTATCGCAGACTTCAACTCTTCTTCTGTAGCGTCCTCTTTTCCTAGCAAAATGTTCTCCCGAATCGTTCCATTAAAAAGAAAATTATCTTGAAAAACAATGGAGACCTTATCACGCAACGAATCTAACTCCAAATCACGAATATCATTCCCATCAATCAATATTTTTCCACTTGTTAGGTCATAAAATCTTGAAAGCAAACTAACCAAAGTGGTTTTACCTCCTCCAGAATTCCCGACAAAAGCGACTGTTTCGCCTAATTTTATTTTCAAATTAATATTTCGTAGAATGGAACGGTCCTTTTCATATTCAAAATATACGCTCTTATATTCAATTCCATGAGAAATCTTTTCTAAAATCTTCGCTTTCGGCTTACTTTTTATCTCAGGATCAGTGTGCAGAAGAGTAAAGACTCTCTCCATAGCCAAGAATGATAATTGCACGGCATTTAAATCATTCCCCAGAGATTTTATCGGCTGATACAACATAATAACTGCAGTTGTAAAAGCAACAAACCCTCCTGCCGTAAGCATTTTCTCTGTTATCAAATAATTTCCCGTAAAAATTATCAAAGCAATTCCGCATCCAATTACAAAATGCATGATAGGCGACAAAACTCCCGTACGCTGAACCATTTTCATCCTGATCTTAAATGTATTAAGCAGAATATTGGTAAATTTTTTAGATTGATAATCATAAAGATTGTAAGAAGAAATAATTCTATTTCCATTGAATGATTCTATATACTGTGAAGCGACCGCTCCTCCCGCTAAAACCGACTTTCCTGATAAATCTGAAATTCTTTTGCGAATCGTAGTTAATGGATAAAGAGCTATCAAAAGAACCGATATAGCTACAATCGCCAACTGCCACGAAATTACAAGCAATGCTACAATCAAAGCGAGAGAGTTAGAAATCCGTATCGTAAACATTTTCAGATTATTTAAAAGCCCGGAACAAGCTGAATCTACATCTCCATTGAATCTCGTTTGAATTGTCCCTGAAACGCTCCGATCAAAAAATGCGGCATCACATCTCATTAATTTCTTAAAAAGATCAAATTTTAATCCATTGCTGATCTTCGCACCTACCCAAGCATTTAGATAGGTCGCAATATAGGTAAAACTACTCTGTATTAAGGTGAATCCAATAATTAACAAAGGAAGAAGTTGAGTTAAACTCGACACTTTTCCGTTCGTCATAGAATCCATATAATTCTGCAAAGCCCAAGGAATCACGGCATCCAAAGCCCCTCCAGGAATAGTTACAAGCACGGCTAACAAAGCACGTACCCGATACGGTTTTACATATGGATAAATATTACTATAATTCCTAAACGTATAAGATTTCTTTATCTTTTTTATAAATTCAACAAACATTATAAAACCTTCGACGCTCATGGCGAGTGTAACATAACGAACGCGGATAGGTCTAGTTAGTACTGAAACAAGACTCTGCTTTAGCAAAATATCATTATGAACGATAGCTTTTAACATAAAGAAATCGTCACATAAAAAACCATTAACTATTTTTATATTATATCAATAAAGACGTGTCCTCTGAAGAGCCTGCAAGTTTGTGTAAATGTTTCATATTATCTAGTGGTTTTATAGTAAAGTTTCGAGATCTTCATTTAAAATAAAGTCCTCAAAATAGGAGCGATCGATAAGACCGCTCCAAACTTTGCAGAAAATTAATCGTTAAAACTTCAAATATTATCGACGTTTATCATTTTCATATAAATACACTCTTTTAACACTCGGAGGCGTTGCCTTATAATCTTTGATCACTTTCAATTTCATATAAAAAGGAGAAATCTCCAAATTTAAAGGTCTGCTATCCCCTGTCTTAATTTCAGAATTTACTGGTCCTAAGCTTGGAAAATATATGTCGTTAACAATAATCGCATATTTAAAGTTAGGCAGTATGTGATCTTTGGCATACATTATTTTATCGATACTCCAGTACTGAATAACATCTTTAAGAATAAGAAGATCTCCCTTATATTTGGATAAACTTTTTACGTTGTTAACAGTATCGTAAGTGACATTAAATCTTTCATAATGTAATTTGTTATAAGCGATAACTGAATCAACTATATCCAATCCCAGATACGTGACATGTTCAGGCAAAATCAAATCTTTTAATAATTCTCCATAACCGCACCCCATATCAACAATAGTTGATATGCCTGTCGTTAAAATAAAATCTTGTAAATAATCTATAAACGGATGACGTCCTTGCTCATCTTTAGGAACTTCAGGTCCTGACCATTCTCCCCAAGATTTTTTTTCATAAATCTCCGTAAATACTTGTTTGTCCGTTGTTGTTTTTATCGATGTATACGGATGAATAGCCTGATTATAATCATTGCAATGAGTTTTATACGCTGTATACAAAGCAAAACACGACGCAAATATAACAGCCCCTGCCAATAACTGATTTTTTTGATAATTTTCTTTAGACTTCATAACTCCTCCCAATTTAAGTTTAATTTTAATATTAATATCAATAAAATACAATCTAATTAATATTCTGATATATACTTTAATTTGGGAGAAATTTATTTCTCTTTTGATCTCCTAACATCAAGAGATTTTAATTTACGATGAAGAGCTGATCTCTCCATACCTACAAATTCCGCTGTTTTGGAAATATTTCCAGAAAATCTTTCAATCTGAGCCTTCAAATAATCTATTTCAAAAGCATCTCGTGCTTTTTTCAAGGGTAGAGTAATTAATTTCGAAATATCAAGAGAAGCAAATTTATCCCGAGTGCTAGTAGTAAGTTCTGCCGGCAGATCTTTTTTAGAAATTTGAACATCTTCTAAAGCGTTAATCAAAGAATTTTCAACAATGCTCTTAACCTGATAAATATTTCCAGGCCATTCGTAAGACTGAAGGATTGCCTCGCATTCCTCTGTAAACGATTTTGGTTTTAATCCAAAGAAACTCTCGGCATTCCGGATATAATAATCAACTAAAGGTAAAATATCTTCGCGCCGATTTTTTAATTCAATAAGTTTGATATTTACGATATTTAAACGATAGAACAGATCTTGGTTGAATTCGTATATATCTAAATTTGCGTTATGACTACATATGATACGTACATCTATGTAAATATTCCCTCTACCCTCAACATAAATTCGTCCCTCTTGAATGTATTGAAGCAATCGATGTTGGCAATCCTGAGATAACTCAGTAACATTTTCCAGAAACAAAGTACCAAAATTCGTTTTTTCCAAACATCCCGAAGTTTTATCTTTTCCAAATAACTCTACTTCTGTTTTTTCTTTGGTATCTGAGGAACAGTTAAAATGAAAAAAAGGATAATCTTTGCGATTTGATTTTCTATGAATATAGTAAGCTATATTTTCAGCGCCCATCCCTGGATATGTTTCAATAAATATCCGTCCATTGGTTTGCGCTGTTTTGTTTAGAGTGGATTTGAGATTTGTTACAAATGAAGACTTCCCGACGCCAATAACATCTAAATCCATTCGCCGATTTTTTAATTTTGTATTCTCTTTACGGAGCTTAGAAAGTTCAATAGCCCGATTAGTAGTTAATAAAAGTCTATCTATTACGAAAGGTTTTTCAATAAAATCCAAAGCCCCACTCTGAATTGCACTGACAGCAACATCTATCGTTCCATGACCTGAGATTATAACTACGGGTATTCCTATGTACTGACTTTTTATTTTTTCTAAAATTTTAAGACCTGCAGATTCATCTTCGCCTATCCAAAGATCTAAAAATACTAAATCAAAATCTGTCTTTCTCAAATGAGAGAAAGCTTCAGACTCATTACTAACGGGAAAAGTTACATATCCTTCATCTGAAAGAACATCCGCAATCAACGACCTTACTTCAGCATCGTCATCTATAATCAAAATATTATTTTTCATTCCAACCCTCAACTTATTGCTCTACGAAAATCGGCAGAACTATTATTATTTTCGCTCCCATATGACGAGAACTTTGTTCAAAAACTAAAGACCCTTTATGGTCTTGAATAATCTTTTTCACAATAGCTAATCCTAATCCTGTCCCTTTCGGTAGTAAAGAAAAATACGGAGTCGCTAACGACTCTATCCGATCTTGAGGCAACCCGGGACCATTATCTTCAATTTCTATTTTTACAGTATAATCTTCCTGGCGCAATTGAATCCATATCCCCTTCTCCTTTTGATCAACTGTAGACAAAGCATTCAAAGCGTTCTTTATTATATTAACAACGCATTGATGTAATAATCGATCATCCCCATTTACAAAATAAATCTGTTCAGGTTTTTCTTTTTGGAAGTAAATCTTTACTGCTTTTGCTGTTTCACTCATTAGGAAGATCGCCTGTTGACAAACTTCCTCTAAATTAGTTTTCTTCAATTTAGGTTCAGGGAGTCTTGCGAAAAAGCTGAATTCATCTATTAATCTTTTAATATCTCCTACCTGCTTTACAATAATTTCAACTAACTTCGTGAAGGTTTCGCTATCTTTCGAAATCTGAGAAATATACTTACGCCTTAATCTCTCGGCAGACAGCTGAATAGGGGTTAAAGGATTTTTTATTTCATGAGCTACTCTTCGAGCTACTTCAGACCACGCTGCTTTATGCTGAGCAACTACCATATTTGTAAGATCATCAAAGGTTATAACATATCTGTTGTAATTTTCCGCAACTATATTGGCAATCTTTACAGAAAATAACAGTACTTTGTTATCGCGTCGATAATGAATTTCTTTTGAAATTAACGAATTTTTATCTCGGACCTCTTCTATCATTTCCCGTAAATCAGGAAGAATATTGAAAACATTCTCTCCAAAAACAAAATGTTTACCAAGTAGCTCTTCAGCTTTACTATTCCAGATATAAACACAAGAATTATCCAAACCAATAACACCCGATGAAATTCCTGATAACACATTTGTAATAAATTTCACCTTCTCATCAAGTTCATTATTGATTGATATCAACTCATTTCGTTGTCTATGAATCTGCGATATCATTTGATTAAATGTTTTTGTTAAATTTGAAATTTCACCGTTACTGAAACGTAGTTCATCTACTCGCGCAGTAAGGTTTCCTTTCATAACCATCTCTGATACATCAATTAAATTACTAATACATTTTATAAATCTCCAAGAATATATAAGAGATAAAAATACAGAAATCACCAGAATCAACAATCCGATAATGAAAAACATCACAATAAAAGCTCGTTCAAGAGAATTTCTATTAGTGAGTAATTTATAGTAGTCCTTAAAGGCTTTTCGAGCATTATCAGCATATTCAATTATTTGAGGGTTAACTTTTTTTTCCGTAATTAGATATACATACTCCCCAGGTTCTTTCATAAGACGGAAACACGCTGCACTTATAAGTGTTTTTCTATCAACACCATCCAACTTCAGAAGTCTTCCATTTCTTGGCAAGTCCACAATGTCTCGTAATTTTCGTAAATCCTCATATTTCAGGTTAAGAAAATGCAGTACCGTACTATATTTACTATGTGCGATTATCTTTTCCTTCGTCATAAGAATCGCACTGTCTATACCTTTCAATCTACAAAAATCGTCCAACATATCCCCCAAAGGACGTTCCGCCTTACTGTCGTCTTCCCAAGGATACGTCTCATTCACAGGGGTCTCTATTGCCCTTGATATCGATATACAGTCTACCAAAGTAGAACGTTTTGTTTCTTCAAGATAAGAACTTGCTACATTAAGCGAGTCTCGTAAAACTGTCTGATTTCTTTTGTTAAACCAAGATTCCAATCCATTATGAAAAAATAAAGATGTAAATGTACACATCAGAATTGATGGTAAAATAGAAATAAAAGAAAATATCGCAATTAATTTTAATGTAAAACGTGAGCTTTTTTTATGACGATTACTCCAAATAAAAGTAATTTTATTCCAAGCTAAAAACAAAAATGCGATTATAAAAGCCAAATCAAAGTACAGAACATAAGAGACTTTTCGTGGATTTTCGTTAAACAGCTCTATATTATAAAAAAAACAATAGGTACATACACAAGAGATAACAGATAACAAGAAAAACAGATAAGTCAGCGTCTCCTGCTTATACGATTTTCTCAGAAAAAATAAAAACCTTCTTAAAGCAAAACTAATACTCATCACTCATGTCTAAATCTACTAATTTCTTATACAAAGTGTTTCTGTTTATACCCAATATTCGAGCAGCTCTTACCTTATTTCCACCTGCATATTTCATTGTTACATTAAGAAGACTTTTTTCAATCTCTTTTATGATAACATCGTAGAGACCAGTCGGCACATCAGCGCCTTCATGCATTTCGAAATACTTTTCAAGTCGATTTTCCATCGCTTCAGACAAACTCTTAAAACCGAGCACGCCTACTCCTTTAACGCTTTTCATTCTTTTCTCTTTTACATGTGATTCATATTAGCGTTAAATCCAATTTATTGAAAGTTATTTTTAAAAACAAGATCTTCACTTTTTATTCAAATTACTTCCAAAAATTGAGAAAAAATTAACTGATTTTCATTAAGATTGGAAATGGATAGGATGATTAATCCAATTCAGTTTTTTTGTTTTCTCGTAGTATTTGTAAAAAGTTTTGAATTTTTTAGGAGAAGAAATGCGCAAACTTTTATTGATATGCTCGGCAGTATCATTGATTTACGGAAACTGTGTTTGGGGAATGGATTATGATGAAAACGAGCTTTATGAAAATCCGTGGAATGATACAGAGATAGAGAATGACAAAAAATCCGAAACTCAAACAAATAAACAAGAATTAGTGCCACTACAAGAAAATCTCTCTTACGAAAAGCAAATCTCTTCACTTGATCAGAGACAAAACGAAATAAAATATTATGCATTGTACGAGCAGTTGACCATGTATAAAAAATTATCAGAAAAGTTAAAAATGCAACTCAAACAAGAGATTGAGAAAAACAAATTATATAAAACACGAGAACAAGAACAACAAGCAAAAATAGAAAAACTGTTAAAAATATTAAAAAATCATAACAATATAGAATCGAAACCTTATATAACTAAAGAATCTCAAGAAGATACAGAAAAAACAACTCTTTATCCTAAACAAGAAGAATCACTGTTCGAAGCTGTTATATCAAATAATCTATCCAACGTAGAGTACGCAATAAAAAATGGCGCGGATGTTAATAAACAATATGAAGATGGAAGCACTCCGTTACTTTGGGCGGTCTCTCAAGGAAATCTAGATATAGTTATTCATTTAATAGAACAAGGCGCCAAAATTAATAAAGGAACAATTGATGGAATCACTCCACTATATATAGCTACAAGAAATGGGTATGAAGCTATTGTAAAATACTTGATAGAACATGGAGCCGACATTAATAGAGGAATAAATAGCAAAACCACTCCACTATATATAGCGGCAAGAAATGGATATGAAAACATCGTAAAATATTTGGTAGAAAAGGGAGCTGATATTAATAAAGGAAATAGTGAAGGTATTACTCCTTTGTTAATAGCAAAACATAAAAACTATAAAAATATCGTAGAATATTTGGAAAAACACAATTCTGATGTTATTGATAAAGCAAGCGGAGATGAAATTACTTCTCTGCCAACTGCAAAAAGTGAAAAAGAAGATACGACTCTCCTCGACCTCCAGAAGCAACTAATTACAGCGATTACTGAAAATAATTTATCTACTATAAAAAATGCAGTAACAAACGGAGCTAATCTTAATGTTAAGGATTCTTTTGGATCTACTCCACTACATATAGCAGTTCAATCAAAAAATTTAGAAATTGTTAAATACCTAGTAGATCAAAAGGCTAATGTTAATTCTAAAGATAACAGCGGTAATACATCATTACATACAGCCATTCGATCAGGAAGTTTGGAAATTGTTAAGTATCTGATAGATCAAAAAGCTAATATTAATTCTAAAGATAACAGCGGTAGTACTCCATTACATACAGCTATTTGGTCAAAAAATTTAGAGATTATAAAGTATTTAACTGAAATGAAAGCTCGCATTAATGCTCAAGATAAAAATGGTAATACTCCACTACACATAGCTGCTTCAATAGGAAATTTTGAACTTGTCAAATATTTAACCAAAATGAAGGCTGATGTTAGTGTTACAAACAAATTGGGTAAAACAGCGCTAATAATAGCAACAGACCAACAAAAAAAACTACCGAGTTTAAAACAATATCAACAAATAATCAGTTACTTAACAAATATGAGTAAAAAGAAAAAATAAAGAACAGCCCCCAACCATTTTTAAGTAGCAGAGGGCAGATGGAGTAAGATATAATGAAGAAAAAAATTAAAACTGATTTTATTAAGCCTGGCAGTGTGTTACTTTCCCATGCCTTATGACATAGTATCATCACCGCTGAGGACTTTCGCTTTCCAGTTCGGGATGGGATGGAGCGTTTTTTTCCTCGCTATGACCACCAAGCCAAACAAAACCAGTTTGATTTTAAAACCACTTTGATCTTTTCAAGCTTTTAGGAGCTTACGACTGATTGTTGAGTATCAAGCCGATCGGGCTATTAGTATCAGTTAGCTTCATACGTTACCGCACTTCCACTTCCGACCTATCTACGTGGTCGTCTTCCACGGCCCTATTTGGGAGAACTTGTTTTGAGGCGAGTTTCCCGCTTAGATGCTTTCAGCGGTTATCTCTTCCGGGTTATGGCTACTCGGCTTCGCAACTGGCGTCACGACCGATACACTAGTGACTCGTCCGCTCCGGTCCTCTCGTACTAAGAG
>Ga0310786_10008137_pt1 | contig 13516 bp, 16 predicted proteins | sample AusTroGonzalo_MG_FD_203881 | JGI IMG/M metagenome (GOLD analysis project Ga0310786, IMG submission 203881) | Bovine rumen microbial communities from tropical cattle in Woodstock, Queensland, Australia - Gonzalo_03 (v2) (version 2) | ecosystem: Host-associated > Mammals > Digestive system >... | reverse complement strand
AAACAGATCACCTGGGCGGAGCTGCTTAAGAGACTGGAAAACGCCACCATGACGCAGGAGACGCAGAGCGAATATATGCGCATGGCCAAAACTGACCAGGACAAGATCAAGGACGTCGGCGGCTTCGTCGGCGGAACCTTAAAGAGTGGAAGACGTAAGACTGACACCGTGCAGAGCCGTAGCCTTATCACTTTCGATCTGGACTTCGCTCCGAACGACTTCGTCGAGACGATGCAGCTCGAGGCTCCTTATGCCTGGGCGATCTACTCGACTCATAAGCATAAGCCGGACAGCCCGCGCTACAGACTCATCGCTCCGCTGGATCGTGACGTGGATCCGGAAGAGTACGAGGCCATCATGAGGAAGCTGGCCGAGCACATAGGGCTCAAATACTTCGACCCTACTACCGTGCAGGCTTCCCGTCTCATGTACTGGCCGAGCTACTCACGCGATGCAGAGTATGTTTTTGAGTATAACGACGACAAGGTGCTCGTAGCTGACGAGATCCTGGCAGAATATCCGGACTGGAGAGATATGAGCTACTGGCCGCTCTTCCCGGATGAGATCAAGGTGCAGAAGCGCCGCCAGGATAAGCAGCAGGATCCTCTTAAAAAGAAGGGCCTCGTCGGTACCTTCTGCAGGACCTACACGGTACCGGAGGCGATCGCGGAGTTCTTGCCGGATATCTACACCCAGGTGGAAGGCAAGGAAGACCGCTATACCTATGCAGCCGGAACGACTTCCGGGGGCCTCGTTATCTATGACGATGGACTCTTCTGCTACTCTAACCACTCAACTGATCCGGCGCACGGTATGGACCTCAACGCCTTCGATCTGGTTAGGATCCACAAGTTCGGACACCTGGACGAGGATGTTCCTGAGGGAACTCAGGCGACTCGTATGCCTTCTTATAAGGAGATGGTGGACTTTATCCGTACAGATAAGAACTGCATCCGCACCTACGACGCTGATCGTAAGGCCTCAGCAGTCTCAGACTTTGAAGGAGACACGGACGCAGCTCCGCATGAGTGGAAGCTCGACCTTGCAAGGAATAAGCAGGGAGCTGTAGAGACTACCATCGACAACCTTCTCATGATCTTAAGGAAGGACGAAGCTCTGCAGGGCATCCAGTTCAATAAATTATCGAATTTTATCGAGATCACTGAGCCGCTGCCATGGAAAAAAGAGCTCACAGAGTGGAAGGACTCCGACGACTCCCAGCTCTACATCTACCTGGCCACAGAGTACAACAACTTTAAGCGCTCCGATATCTTCGACGCACTTAATAAGGTAGCCTTCGAGAGAAGCTTTCATCCGGTACGCGACTATCTTAAAGCTCTGCCGGAGTGGGACGGCGTCCCACGTATGGAGTCGATTTTTATCGATTACTTAGGAGCTGACGATGAGGAGTATACCAGGGAAGTGACTAAGCGCTGGCTACTGGCAGCAGTATCGAGAGCCAAGAGGCCCGGCGTAAAGTTCGACTACATCCCGGTAGTATCAGGCCCCGGCGGGATCGGTAAGAGCACCCTGGTGGCCAAGCTCGGCGGGCCATGGTTCAGCGATAGCTTAAGTTTTGAGGATATGAAGGACAAAACAGCGGCCGAGAAGATACAAGGCACCTGGATAAATGAGATCTCAGAGCTTAAGGGTATGCGCAAGATGGACATCGAGAGCGTTAAGAGCTTCGTATCCAGAACGGAGGACCGCTATAGAGCAGCATACGGCCGCAGAACCGACACGCATAGGCGTGGCTGCGTCTTTATCGGAACCAGCAACGCAGAGGATTACCTTAAAGATATAACCGGTAACAGACGCTTCTGGCCGATCAAGTGCTCAAAGAATCACAAGCTCAACGCCTGGGAGATGACTCAGGAAGACGTGGCTCAGATCTGGGCCGAGGTGCTCTTCTATTATGAAGATCTCGACGATAGGAGCCTGGTACTTAATAAGGACATGGATGCTATCGCAACGGCCAAGCAGGTCAGAGCTCTCGAGCAGGATGAGCGCCTGGGTATCGTGCAGCTGTATCTCGACAAGCTGCTTCCTAAGAACTGGGAAGACAAGGATCTCACGGAGCGCCGCTTCTTCCTGGATAACGACGAGGAAGGTACAGAGGCAAGGGATGAGGTCAGCGTGATGGAGATCTGGGCAGAGTGCTTTAAGATGTCGCCTGCTGCCAAGAAGAGAAGCGACTCCGATGATATAGTGAGGATCCTTTTACAGCTTGGCTGGATAAGAACCGAAAAGACGAAGCGCTTAAAACTTTATGGTCCGCAGGCTGTATTTAGGAGAGGATAGACGCTAATTGCAAAACGCTACTTACAGAGTGCAAAGTGTAAACAACTTTTTATTTACAAAAATCAATTTACACCGAAAAACCGCATAAACATGGGGCGCGGTAGCGTTTTGTAAATTGTAATTAGTATATCTATAAATATTATTTTTATATGTTATAGGCACATAAAAACACGCATATACACATATATACGCGTGCGTGCGCGCGATAATTACAGCGAGGTGAAAAATGAGAGAGAGGGATATAGAGAAGATCCTGGTCGATGGAGTAAAGAAGATCGGCGGCAAGGCTTTCAAGTTCGTATCGCCAGGTAATGACGGAGTGCCGGATCGGATCATAATAATGCCGGGCGGACGTGTGTACTTCGTGGAGCTTAAGACGGAAGTCGGGAGATTATCCGGGAGGCAGAAGATCCAGATGAGACTGCTATCGCGTCTCGGGTGCGAAGTGTGGGCCCTATGGGGTTCCGGCGATGTGAGGACTTTTTTGAGGATGTTAGGAGGAGACGATGATATACCAACCGCACGAATATCAGAAGCGGGCTGTAAGTTTTATCCGGGAACATGAAGCAGCGGGCCTCTTCTTGGAGATGGGTCTGGGTAAGACCGTGATCACATTGACGGCGATCGATGAGCTTATGAACGACTGCTTCGAGGTCTCCAAGGTCTTAGTGATAGCTCCCTTAAGGGTAGCGGAGGACACCTGGAGCAGGGAGAGCAAAAAGTGGGATCATCTGAACCATCTGACGATCTCCAAGATCTTAGGATCCGCAGCGGATAGGATCAAAGCCTTAAAAGCCCAGGCGGATATCTACGTGATCAACCGCGAGAATGTGGTCTGGCTTGTGGAGTACCTGGAAGAAAACCGGATCCGGTGGCCGTTCGATATGGTGGTGATCGATGAGCTTAGTAGCTTTAAGAATAATCAGGCGAAGAGGTTCAAGGCACTCCGTAAGATGCGGCCTATGATGGATAGGATCGTGGGCCTTACCGGTACACCGGCAGCTAACAGCCTGATCGATCTGTGGGCTGAGATGTATCTGTTAGATCGAGGCGAGAGACTTGGCAGAACCTTAACGGCATACCGGGGCAACTGGTTCCGGCCCGGATACGGTAACGGCTACGTGACGTATAAGTGGGAGCCAAGGCGCGGAGCGCTGGAAGCCATCACGAAGAGGATCGCAGATATAACCGTATCCATGAAGGCAGAGGACTATCTAACACTTCCGGACAAGGTAGAGACCACGATAGAGGTAAGCCTGGACGAGAAGGGCCTAAAGACCTACAAGGAGATGGAAAAGGAGAGCCTGATCACCTTAGACGGCGATGATATAGCAGCTCTCGATGCTGCTGCCGTTATGTCGAAGCTCCTGCAGCTTGCGAACGGTTTTATCTATGACGAGAACCATAACCCGAGGCATATACACGAGGCAAAACTCGAGGCCCTGGGCGAGATCATCGAAGCAGCTGAGAGCCCGGTGCTTGTATATTACAACTTCCAGGCAGACAAGGACGCGATCCTTGCAAAATTCCACGACGCGAGGCTACTGGAGAACGACAGCACCATCGAAGAGTGGAACCGCGGAAAGATTAAAATACTTTTAGCGCATCCGGCAAGCGCAGGCTACGGCCTAAATCTGCAGGACGGCGGGCATATCATGGCATGGTACGGGCTACCCTGGAGCCTGGAGCAGTATCTCCAGGCGGTGGCCAGACTCCAGCGTCAGGGTCAGAAGTATCCGGTCATGGTCTACCACCTGATCGCCAAGGGCACAGTAGACGAGCAGGTGGCCGCATCCCTTAGCAAGAAGGACATGACGCAGAGCACACTTATCAACATTTTGAAGGATAGGAGGACACAATGAAGAACACACTGACAGATCTCAATAACTATCTGTTTGAGCAGCTGGAGCGCCTTAACGATGACGAGCTGACTCCGGAGGAGCTGGATCGGGAGCTGCAGAAGACAGACTCGATCGTGAAGATCTCGGAGAAGATCATCGAGAACGGCGAGCTTGCTTTTAAGACCATGAAGCACCTGGACGAGTACGGATATCATCCGGACAAGAACGTAGGCGCGATCCCGCCTATGCTTACGGCTGGAGGTGATTGGAAGTGAGCAGGCGATATCCGAAGGAGCTGATCGAGTTCGTTAAAGAGCATGGAGGCGAAGGCACGATCGAGGAGATGGCTGAGAGGATCCGGAAGGAGTTCGGCATTGTGATCGAGTACCCTGCCATGAAGAGCTTTTTCTCGAATCACAAGATCCACGCAGCTCCCAGAAAGGGGAGAGCGAGACCTGAGAAAAAGATAACCACGCCGGAGATGGACGCCTTTATCCTGGAGAATTATAAAGGCACCGGCCACCAGGCTATGGCCGATCTGGTGAATGAGCACTTCGGCACCAGCTTCACGAAGGACCAGATCAAGGCGTACTATGCGAGGAATAAATTAAACAGCGGCTTGACCGGACGCTTCGACAAGGGACACGAGCCATGGACGAAGGGCAAACACTGGGACGAGTACATGAGCCCGGAGGCCCAGGAGCATAGCCGGCGAACTTGTTACGAGCACGCGCATATCCCGGATAATCAGCTACCGGTCGGAACTGTCCGGAAGACAAAAGACGGGTATCTGATCAAGAAGGTGAAGGCGAGGGGCTACCAGTGGGACAGATGGAAGCTGCTGCACCGTCTGATCTGGGAAGAGAAGAACGGGCCGATCCCGGAGGGGTATATCGTAGGCTTTAGGGACGGCAATAAAGAGAACTGTGACCCGGATAACCTGGTACTTATGACCATGGGAGAAAACGCGGTTATGAATAAGCGGGGCTATAGGGACAGCGGAAGCCCTGAGATCGCAGACGTGGGTCTGACACTTATACGATTGGAATCAACAGCAAAAAAGAGGAGGAGAAAATGAGGCTATATCTAAGCGGGCCCATAACTGGGGATAAAAACTATAGGGACAAGTTCAAAAGAGCGGAGCAGGCTCTCAGAGCTGACGGCATAAAGGACATCGTTAACCCGGCGGAGCTGATCGGAGTATTATCTCCGGAGGCTACGAGCTGGGAGGAGTATATGAGGATAGACCTGGAGCTTTTGGCCATGTCCGACGCGCTGATCTTACTGCCAGGATGGGAGAAGAGCCTGGGCTGTCAGCGTGAGCACGGCTACGCGGAGGCAGCAGGTAAGATCATCTTAGAGTTTGGTGAAATGATAAAGCACTGAGGAGGGACGACAGTATGGACGTATACGAAGTATTGGAGGGGCCTAACAGACTTAGGAGCCTCATAAAATCGAAAAAGGAGAAGAGGCTGGAGCTCATCATGTCTCTTTTTCCCGGCGCCATACGGTACGACAAGGACAAGGTGCAGACTGCACCGTCCGATAAGATGAGCGATATTATGGCCAGCGTGGACGATCTTGATAACGAGATAGCCGAGCTCAGGGAAGAACTCCGGGAAGCCAGGAGGACGATCGAAGCCCTTCCGCTTCCGGAGCAGGAGCTTCGGGTCATCTGCCTCAGATACGAGGACGGGCTTACGTGGGAAGACGTGGCCAGGGCTGTGCATAAGTCCCGGAGCACTGTCCACAGAATCCACAAGTCAGCTGTGGATAAACTTAAAATACACAATATCTTGTAGTTATGTTAAGTTTTAGTTGACATGACACACTAAAAATGGTAATTTGATAGTGAGTAGAACTATGGGAGGAGGAGCGGATGCGCTTCTCCTTTTGTGCATACGGAGGTTTTTATGCGGGAGATATGCGAACAAAGCGAAGATTATGCCCGCATAGGAGCGGAGCTGATCAGATCAGAGAAGAGCCTGCACTGGATCCTGGAGACAGAGGTCAGCGTGGGCTTCATGAGCAGCAACAAGGCAAAGGTATCAAACGGGAAGACGGTCTTCGGACAGTGTGAGAGAGTACCCGATAAATACAAGGCCTTTATCCCGTATGACTTTCTGATAACTGTGTACGAGCCGAACGTGATCGATTTTACGAGCCAGCAGGTGAGGATCCTGCTGCATCACGAGCTACTGCACTGCGGCGTGAACATGAACGCAGAGCCGACCTATAAGGTCGTGCCTCATGATGTGGAGGAGTTTAACGAGATAATCGATCGATACGGCTTAGATTGGAGCGAGTAGCATGGCAAAAGTCGGCCGTAAAACTAAATACGACGACTTTGTAGACCGTAAGGGTCTCATCCTGGTGGAAGGATGGGCTCGTGACGGTCTTACTGACTTGCAAATATCTAAAAATATCGGCATCGCGATGTCTACGTTCTGCGAATGGAAGAACAAACACCCGGAATTTTCGGAAGCCTTAAAAAGATCCAAGGAGGCGGCTGACTATGAAGTCGAGAACGCGCTCTTCAAAAAGGCCAAGATGGGCGATGTGACTGCCATGATCTTCTGGCTTAAGAATAGGCAGCCGAGAAAATGGCGCGATAAGGTCAGCTTCGTAGATGAGACGCAGCTGGCTAAGCTTGACGAGATGACTACCATGATCGACCAGATCCGAAGAGAGGATCCGGATGAGTAGCCCGATCTCAAAGATGCAGAGAGAATATATCAAGCGCTCAAAGCATCGCTGGAACATAAAGACCGGAGCGACCGGTTCCGGTAAGTCATGGCTTGATTATACGTTAATGCTTCCGTACCGGATCAGATCCTGCACGGGAGAAGGCCTGATCGTAATGATAGGCAATACACGCGGAACGCTCGCCAGGAACATCCTGGACCCGATGCGTGCGATCTACGGCCCGGATATGGTCGGGATCATAAAGAGCGACAATACTGCGGACCTCTTCGGTAAGAAGGTCTACTGCCTGGGAGCTGACAAGGTTAACCAGGTGGCAAGGATCCAGGGCGCGACGATCGAGTACTGCTACGGTGATGAGATCACAACCTGGTCGCAGGAAGTGTTTGAGATGCTTAAGAGCCGACTCCGTACAGAGCGGAGCTGCTTCGATGGTACGTGTAACCCGGCAGATCCGGAGCACTGGATGAAGAAGTTCCTGGAATCAGATGCGGATATCTTCCTCCAGGAATACACGATATACGATAACCCGTATCTCCCTAAGGGCTTCGTAGATGAGCTCTGTAAGGAATACGCCGGCACCGTCTACTATGACCGTTACATCCTCGGCAAGTGGGCGAGAGCTGAGGGCCTGGTCTTCCGCTTCTTTGCGGATAACCCTGAGGCCTACACCTTTACTGATGACGAGCTCTACGAGAAGAACAAGGAGGGCATCGTCAAGATCGACCAAAAAGGTAATCCGGTCCTGCTGCCGATCAGTAAGATCGTCATGGGTGTGGACTTCGGAGGCAACGGATCGGAGACGACCTTCGCACTGTGGGGCTACTATGGTAAGTATCACGACTTTAAGGTCTTAGAGGAGGGCGGTCTTCCGCTCACCGATGACATAAATGCAGACGACATCTGCAGAGCCTGGCTGGACTTCTACAAGATGGTCCTTAAGAAGTACGGGCGAGTAGATTGGATCTTTCCGGACTCGGCCAGCTCGACGATGATCAACAGCTTAAGGGCGACAGCCGAAGCGGCCGGACTTCCTAAGCGCAATATCGCAGGCTGCAGGAAGAACGAGGTCAAGGACAGACCCAGAACACTGTCCCGGTTATTCAACTCGGGACGCTTAAAGGTAAACAGACGCTGCGAGAACACGATCAGAGCGTTCTCGTCGCTGGTATGGGATCCTAAGGATCCGGACAGACCGGAAGATAAGAACATCGGGAACATCAACGACTGGTATGATGCGAACTGCTACTGCTTCCTGGACTTCGTCGAGTATATCGATCTGAACACATAGGAGGGCTACAATGGCCGACGAAAAGAGTAAAGTAACCGCTGCCATAGCGCAGCTCAAAAAGATGGGCTACAAGTACAACGACAACGCCCAGAACATTATCGAGATCTGTGATCAATGGTATACCAACGAGGAGAGCGACTTCCACACAAGGAAGAACCTAAACGGCCAGGAGGTACACCTCGAGAAACTTAACTTTGCGAAGAGATGCTGCAGCGATGACGCTAATCTCTGCGAGATCGTGGAGATCAACGCCGGAGAGAACGAGGGCAAGTTTGACGGCGTGCAGGAGATCCTGGATGATAACCGCTTCGATGTTATGTATCGTAAGCAGCTGGAGAGACTTGCCGCATCCGGTACGGTAGGCTGCTACATCCGCCTGGATAACGCTACGCTCTTAGATAATGGCAGTGTAACCGGTGGAGATATCCGCATCAACTACGTGAACGCGGCCGGAATCGTTCCGCTCACTGTAGATAATGACGACGTTATAGAGTGCGCTTTCGTAGGTGCCGATCTGGTACGTGGCCACAACGAGCAGACGCTTGTAGTGTTCACAAGGGACGAAAACAAGCTCTACACTGCCGAGACTTTCGTGTTCGATGAGAACGGCCACCTCTTAGATGACCGTCACATCGTTATCCAGCTCGGCGATGTTAAGCCCTTCGCGATCATGAGGACCGCGGAGGTCAATAACCTGGACGATATGGAAGGCTACGGCCTGCCTAAACTATACAACGCCATCCCGGCGCTCAAGGTCATGGATCTGTGCTGGAATATCCTGCATGGAGATCTCTCTAAGGGCGATAAACTTCTCCTGATCAACGAGCTACTCGCGACAGTGAAGAAGGACGCAGATGGCAACCCGGTAATGACTGAGGAGCAGAAGAGGCTCTTCATACTCCTGGGCGAGAAGCTTCCGGATCAGAAGAGCCTGATCCAGGAATATAACCCGGAGATCCGTACCGGAGCGATCAAGGAAGCCATGGAGCTCTCGCTCTCACTGCTCTCCATGATGTTCGGATACGGCACCAAGAAGTACACCTTCGAGAACGCTCAGATCCAGACGGCGACCCAGTACATCGGAGAGCGCCAGGACGAGATGCAGGAGCTCAATAAGCAGCGCCAGGAGGCGACAGCTTACATCGAGGGCATCGTCGAGGCGATCGTGTGGTTCTCTAACACCTTCCAGGGTACGACCTGGGAGCTCGATGAGGAGATCTGCATAGAGTTCGATGACAGCTATATCGAGGACAAGGTCAGCAAGCTGGAGCAGATGAGAGCCGACGCGCTCAGCTTCCCGGAGGTTAAAGAGTTCACCATCCTCTACGTGATGGAGCGACTCAACTGTGAGAGAGAAGAGGCGATCTCCTACATCAACGGCACGGATCCGGACGAAGGAGACGAACCGGAGGACTAATATATGGCGTTAACGGATGAGCAGATCGAGAAGCTGGCAGATGACTATCTGGTCGGCATATATCAGAGAATGGAGAAGGATGTCCTGCAGGATATCGCGAGACGCGTGCGCAAGACTGACCGCTTCACTGAGACAGCCGAGATCATGGCCCGCAATATGCACGAGCAGGGCTACTCTACAGCGCAGATCTACGCCGAGGTCATGAGGATCCTCCAGGCTGATCCGGAGTATATCCAGTTTGTAGCCGAGAACACTAAGGCCTACAAGGCTGAGGTGACTGAGATCATAAACCAAACAACACGCGACGCCAAAAAGGCCGGCAACGAGCTCGTAGCAGAGGCCGGCGATATGGCTTTTAACAATGACATGAGTATGTGGGAGCTTGCAGGGCAGGATCTCAGCAAGCCCAACAACATGACGCAGATAATCAACAGCTTCCAGAAGGATCTGAACGGACAGCTTAAGAACCTCACCGGGACGACCGGCTTCAAGGGCACGATCTTAGGCACGACCGGAGTAAAGCAGGCCTATCAGAGAGCACTTGATACAGCTCTCCTGGAAGTATCGACCGGGACCTTCTCCTTCGATGAGGCGGTCAATAAGGTCGTCACGGAGATGGCCCACTCAGGCCTCAGAAGTATAGATTATGCTTCCGGCCGGAGCTATCAGCTCGACACCTCAGCGCGGATGTGCGTACGGACTTCCATGAACCAGATGGCTGGAAGGATAACAGAAGCGAACTGTAAAAGCTCCGGCGTGGATCTTGTAATAGTATCACAGCACGAAGGCGCTCGTCCTGAGCACGCAGATGTCGAGAACAAGGTCTTCTCGATGTCCGGCAAGTCGGACAAGTATCCGGACTTTAGCGATCCGCTGCCATGCGACGGTGGCGAGGGCGCCGGATATGGCGATGCTGCAGGTATCTGTGGCGTTAACTGCAGACATACTTTTTATCCGTTTTGGGAAGGGATCAGCGAGATCCCGGAGCCACTGGAGACCTGGGAGGAGAAGGAAGTAGACGGTAAGACCTACGACTACTATGACGCCACTCAGCACCAGCGCAGCATGGAGCGAGAGATCAGAGCCTTAAAGCGTGAGGAGTATGTCGCAGATCAGGAGCATAAGGCAGAGATCGACAGAAAAATAAAAGCAAAAACGCAGGAATACCACCGCTTTAGCGAAGAGGTAGGTATCCGGCCAAAAGATAACCGGCTCAGGGTAGTAGCCTGAGACCTATCGCGACGTGGAGCAGTCCGGGAGCTCGCCAGGATCATGTCCTGGAGGTCGGAGGTTCGAATCCTCCCGTCGCAATTTCCCACCGGAGAAAGTCCGGTTAATAAATCATTTTAGGAGGATCTAAGTATGAAGAACATCGAGAACATTCTCAAAGACGCAGGCCTGGAAGTCACAGCCGAACAGCTGGCGGCTATCGACAAAGAGGTCAAGGAGAACTACAAGACAGTCACAGACTACGAGAAGCAGAAGGACAAGCTCAGCGCTGCCGAGGACAAGGTTAAGACTCTCACAGAGAGCCTGGACAAGTTCAAAGACGTGGATGCGGACAAGCTCAACGGCGAGATCGCAGACCTTAAGAAGCAGCTCGAGGAGAAGGATAAGACCTTCGCGTCCCAGATCGCGGATCGAGACTTCGACGATCTTGTAAAGGACGCCATCGCTGAGGCTAAGGGTAAGAACCCTAAGGCTATCAAGGCACTTCTGGACGTGGAAGCGCTTAAGGCATCCAAGAACCAGAAGGACGACGTTGCTGCAGCTCTCAAGAAGCTCGCAGAAGCAGAAGACAGTAAGATGCTCTTCGGCGAAGATCAACCGGCGCCGGTCGGCAAGGTCGGGGCCATCGGAAAAGTAACCGGAGGAACCAGCGGGGACAGCTTTATGGACTCCATAAGAGCAGCCGCAGGACTCTCCACATCATCATCAAAAAGTGAAGGAGAATAAATATCATGGCTAACAGCATTACATTATTCAAGCAGCAGATCACTAATATCCTCGATGAGGTATATAAGGCAGCATCCCTTACATCTGTACTCGATGGAGCTTCTGAGCTCGTACAGCAGGGTGCAAACGCTAACGAGCTCATCATCCCTAAGATGAGCATGGACGGACTTGGAGACTACTCTAAGGCTTCCGGATACGTAAACGGCGACGTAACTCTCTCAAATGAGACCGTATCCTGCAACTTCGACAGAGGTCGTATGTTCACAGTAGACAACATGGACAACATTGAGACCGCCGGCGTAGCTTTCGGACGTCTCGCTGGTGAGTTCATCCGCACTAAGGTAGTGCCTGAGCTCGATGCTTTCCGTTTCGCTTGCTATGCAGGTGCTTCTGGAATCAGCACAACTACAGCCGCTAACCTTGCAACTGGCGCCGCTGTAATCGCAGCTATCTCTGCAGCAGTAGACGGTATGGATAACGACGAAGTTCCTCAGGATCAGCGTTATCTCTTCATCACTCCTACTCTTCTCGGCCTCGTTAGAGACATGGATACAACTAAGAGCAAGGCAGTGCTTGATCAGTTCGCTGGCGTTGTTAAGGTTCCTCAGAGCCGTTTCTACACTGCTATCGATCAGAACGATGGAACTACTTCCGGCGAAGAGGCTGGCGGATACGCTAAGGCTTCCGGAGCTAAGAACATCAACTTCATGATCATCCATAAGCCTGCGCTTATCCAGTTCGAGAAGCACGTAGCTCCTAAGATCGTTACTCCTGAGCAGAACCAGAGCGCTGACGCTTGGAAGTTCGGCTACAGAAACGTATCTATCGCTGACGTATACGATAACAAGGTTAAGGGCATCTACCTCCATAAGGCAGAGTCTTAATCGTAGGACAAGGAGGACGACATTATGCAGATGAAATTCTCAGGGGGCTGGACCCTCGACGATCTTAACGATCACATCTCTGTAGCAGTAGACACTAAGCTCGCAGATGCGCATAAGCGTCCCTTCCTTGGCGTGACTCTTACCGCAGCATCTAAGAAGGTCACACTTGACCTCGATGATGGCGATATGATGATCCTCGTCAACGAAGGCAGCACTAACGCGTTCACAGTCAAGAACGTAGACGGCGACACCGGCACAAGCGTAGCAGCTGGCCAGGTAGTCCTCGTTATCGCTTCAAGAACTGCCAACGCTACAGTCGTAAAGGCGCTCTATACACCTGCAGGTTAAGGAGGCAAACTATGAGGACAGTGGGATGGGTAGATCCTGCTGCCGATCAGGAACCTAAAAAGGTAATCGCGGAGCCGGTGGAAGCACCGGCTCCCGTTATATCCGAGGAACCTGAGGCGGTAGAGGAAGAAAAACCTAAAAAGACCGCTCGAAAGAGCACTAAAAAGTAACAAGGAGGGAGCTATCTATGGCCGCACTTGTATCGTGGGAGTATTATAGCTCCCTTTATTCTGTAGTATCACAGACCGACTTCGCTAAAGCCGAAGCGCTGGCCGAGAAGGAAGTGATCCGGATCGTGGGACTTATTCACTGGAGCGAATTAAACCTCGAGCACCTCGAGGATGAGCTCTATGGTGATCAGCTTAAGGACTGCATCTGTAAGGTCATCAACTTCATGGCAGAAGCACCTAAGGCCCAGGGTAAGGGAGTCGCCTCTGTATCAAACGATGGCTACTCTGAGAGCTACGTCCTGCAGAAGCAGAGCGACGCTATCGAGGAGCTTGGCAAGAACATCCGGAGCTGGTTATCCGGCACCGGGATAGTGAGGGCGTACTAATGGCACTATTCACTGATAAAGTAACTGTATACCAGAAGCAGAGCGATGGGACTACACTCCGGACAGTCGTGCCGGGAGTACAGTGGTCTGACGTGACGGATAAGTCGCTATCTACCGGCAAGCTTACATTATCCAAGTCTGCGAACGTCACCTTCCCGGAGGAGACTTTCGGCCTGATCGACTTGTCTACCTTCACCGAAGAGGACGCGATCGTCTACG
>Ga0310786_10008136_pt1 | contig 13517 bp, 18 predicted proteins | sample AusTroGonzalo_MG_FD_203881 | JGI IMG/M metagenome (GOLD analysis project Ga0310786, IMG submission 203881) | Bovine rumen microbial communities from tropical cattle in Woodstock, Queensland, Australia - Gonzalo_03 (v2) (version 2) | ecosystem: Host-associated > Mammals > Digestive system >... | reverse complement strand
ATTATGATGTCATAGCCACTTGCTCCAGTCATGAGCTTTGCAAACATAGTCTCATTGCTGTCAAATGTGTCAATGACCACTGAGCAGCCATTAGCCTCTTCAAACTTTGATATGAGATCTGGGTCAATGTAGTCTGCCCATGTGTAGACATACAGCTTTGGCTTAGATGGTCCTCCACATCCAGCAATGAAGCACACAGCCAGCAATCCAAGAAGCCACTTACTCATCATCTTCACTATCTCCCTCACTTTTCTCAATGTCAATGCCATACACTAGCTTGTTGTATAGTCTGAGAATCCCACCAAGAACATCAATGCCCAGCAAACTCTTTGCCAAGACACTAACTAAGAAGAGACCAAAGATGATCTCTAGTGCATAGCTCACAATCTCATTCATCATGGTCACCAGTTAGACACAAGCTCAACTTCTAGAGCAGAGTTGTCTTCTGCACAGATTGTCACATCCATGTTCATGCCATCAGCCGGAAACATGTAGTTGACAGCATTCACAATTGCACTCGAAGCTTCAGACCACATCTGCTTAGAGCACTTGCTTGTCTTCTCAGCAACGAGTGTGAAGCCAAACTCATGTCCTTTGAGCTCATAGTCAGCATATAAGACAGCAACTTTGCCATCAGTCTTTTGCTCAAGCATTCCCTTGATGTCTTGCAGAACACCTTCCACAAAAGTCTTCCTCATAGAGCCATTGAAGAGGATTGGCTGCTGTTGCTCTTCTTCTAAGACTGCTGACATCTTCTTGTGAGTTCTAGAGCTCTTGAGCGAAGAGATCATCAAGCTAGCTTTCTTCTTTGCCGCAGATCTCTTTGCATGTGACTTGCTCTCAACAGTCAAGTTCTTAGATGGGGTCATGTCTCCTCCATCACGATACACTTTGAGTGCTTTCTCGTTGCTGCTTCTCTTCTTCTTTGTCATAGTTTCTTCACCTCAGGATCTCAATTGCTCTAGCTGCATCATCTTCAACCAAGCCAAGTCTCCAGTCGGTAAAGACTAGATGCTTGCTGAAGATTGGATGTGCTTGGTAGCCTTCTCTCCAGTCATCATCTAGAATGACATACTTTCCAGAAGTCTTGGAGAGCCACTCATTGTCTTCAAACCAAAGCTCTAGTGCTTCAGTCTTGTTCAAGTGTCTCTCATGTGTCAGGTCACCAATGATCTTCTTAGAGAGTCTCTTCCTGAGCTTAGGCAGAGCTCCATAGAAAGTCTGGCCATTGTAGACCCATGATGGATTTGGATCTTCCCACCGCCTCCAGTTGGATGAGATGACAATCTTTGCTTGTGGGTGTGCTTGGAGAATCTTCTTCAGCAGAATGAAGTTTGCCTCAGAGATGCCATATGTCTTTGGATTGCCGCAGAGATATGATGACCCATCTTGGACATTGGTGAGAACTCCATCAATGTCGAGAAACAAGATCTGGCTAGCTGGTGAAGTCATCTCTGTGGCTCATCATGTCTCAGAATGCACAGATCTCCAAGACAAGCTCATCTTTGCCATCATAGCTCTTCTCAGCATCAAGAACACTCTGCAGAGCTACAACAAGCTTCTTCAAGACCCACTCAGTGCTTCGATTCTCTTCTTCACACTCAGCATCATAGTCATGGTCACCAAATGAGACTACATAGCCTTCATCATCATTCTTGTCAATGTAGATCTTCTCTGAGTCTCTTCTGCTTCTGAGATACCACTTTGGATAGTTGTCACCTAGAATGCTTATGAACTCATTGTCAAGAATGTCTTCATCATCTTTTGAGAAGACTCCTCTGAGAAGATACTTTGCTGCTTGGACAATCTTCTTGATGTCTGCTTCAGGAACAAATGCGGTCATCCTTGAGAGCTGTCCAGGATTCAAGTTGTAGTAGTCTCTGAGCTTCCCAAGCGATCTTCCAAAGAAGTACTCAAGCAGCATCACATAGAGCTTGCCATCATCCTTTCCAATAGCTTCTCTCACATGCGAGTCACACTCTTCAGTGAATCCACGCTCAGCTTTGAAACCACGCTCTAGAAGAATCGGAATGTCTTTTGCGTGCTCAGATGCTCGGTTAGCTTTGTCTTCTCGCCAGTCGTCCTTCTCATTCTTGAGACGATACTCTTCCTTGAGAGCATCATACTCAGCCAATGCTGCATCCTTGGTGTTGTACTTTCTCCAAACTCTGAAGCAGGTGTCAGTTCCCATAAGTCACTTCTCCTTCTCAATCTAATGTCTTGTAGTCTTATGATATGCTTGTAGGTGCATCATGTATTCCAAGATCTTCATCTACAAGTGGAACAATCTCCTTGAATCTAGCTATAGTAGTCTCAAGCTCAAGAACTCTGTCGCACAACATCTGGATTGTACTATCAATGTTCTCTATCCAGCGCTCTAGAGGCTCATCACCATATTGGCCAACTCGTATGTCTACCTACATTGACATGATCAACTTCTCTTTCTTGTATTCAGTTGTCTCAAACAGAGATCTTCACTGTGCTCTCATCACCGGCTGGCTTTGAAGCAGCCTGGGTCTTGATCTTTGAGATGATGCAAGCCCAAGTTCTTCCTTCTAGCACCGGAGGGCGCTCTATCTTTGCTATTCCATCAAACTCTCTCAAGATCTCGCTCAAGAGATTCTTTGCAAAGTCAAGCTTGCTCATCTCTCGCTTTGACATGAAGATCGAGAGCTTGACATTGTCTCCATCCTCAAGAAACTCCTTGGCATGCTTGATCTTTGTCTGCTTGTCGGCTTCATCAATGCGTATTGTGAAGCTCAGCTCTTTCAAGTCTGACCTGCTAGCACGTGCCTTCTTGTTCTGCTCTTTCTGCTTCTTCTTCTGGTCATACTTGAACTTAGCATAGTCAAGTATCTTGCAGATTGATCCTGGAAACACTGAAGGGTTGAAAGCAATCTGGACGAGATTCTTTCCTTGAGACTTTGCAATCTTGATGGCGTCATCTTTGCTCATGATTCGTGTCTCTTCACCATCAACAAGCCGCACTTTGGCTGACTTGATAGCATAGTCCATTGGGAGATTCAGCTTGTCATCTCTACGACTTCCTCGGCCTCGATCATTGTTGTCTCGCTGCTGGTTGTGATCGAACTTTCCATAGTTGCCGTTGCTGTTCATCTGGTTTGCTTTCTGTCCTTCTGTCTGTTGTCTGTCTTGAAATGTCTCTCTACTAAGATATCTTATGGGTTGATTGGCTTCATGACATCATCAAGCTCGGAGTGAGTTGCTGAGCCAATCTCTTTGCAAGACTCTGACTTGTCATGGATGTCTGCGATTCTCCTCTTCCAGATTTCTTCATTCTTGTCAATCTCCTTGTCAAAGCGCTTTGGAGAGACTCTTGCAAGCTTGCATGTCTGGATCCAAGAGAATGTCTTAGAGTTGACTTTCAAACCAGAGCCAAGATGGTACTTCTCTTCAAGATGCTTGTCCTTGAAGATGGCAGACGCAAGCTTTGAGTCATAAGAGCGCACTACCTTCTTGAGATTTGCAAAGACCCGATTGAGCCACTCAATGATTCGCTCATCATCATGCTTCATGCCAATCATTGACATCCAGCCAACATGCTTCTGGTCGATGTCGTGGTGGATGTATGTCAGACAATGCTGGATGTAGCCATCAATGTCCTTCTCTTTGAGCTTCACCCCGGAGCGGATCAAGCTTATTGCTACAAGATCATAGTCTGTGATTGTCTCACCAAGTCTCATTCTTCCAAAGACATTGCCCATGTCCTGCCTGAGCTTCATCGCTTTGCTCTCAGTGGTCTTCTTCTTTGCCGCTGGTGTCTTGTCTGTCATTGTCTTTCCTCTTCTTCTTTCTCTTTGCCTTTGCAGATGCTCTTGAACATCTTCAATGCTGAGTCATAGGACAGTCCGTAGATGTTTGTCTCTGTTGGATCACACCCGTACTTCTCAACTAAGACCTTCCTGATCTTTGGCTCACTCTTCCTGCCACTCTTGGATGTTCTTCTGTGCAAGAGACTCCAAAGCGCATTGTTCCCATAGTAGTCTCTAGAGCTAGATATGATTCCTGGAGAGTGCTTCTCAAATGCCTCTAGACACTCAATGCACAAGCTCTCTTTGACATACTTGAGAATGATGAACAGAATCTCTTGGAGAGGAAGAATCTCAAGAATGGTGTCTAAGTCAGACTTTGCCATCTCACCAACCATTGAGAACTTCTTGGTCTCTAGCATGTACTCAACATCTCTGAGGCCAAGCTCCTCACCAATCAAAGTAGTGTTCAAAGCAACTTCTTCAAAGCTTGAGAACTCATGAATGAACTTCCAAGCTGGGTGCACATCATATATGTCTGCAGAGTAGTCATATGGCTGGTCAAACTTGAGGTCATAGATCCTGTCATAGAGATGTGGGAACTGGAACATCGCATCAGCTAGTGGGGGACAAAGCTTGCATCTGCTTGCTAGCCAATCAATAGCCTCTAATGCAGAAAAAGTCTCATTCTCACCAAGCACTTCTAGCTCATTTGCCTTCTTCCAGAAAGCTAGCTTCACATTTGCAGCTAGGCTGGAGTGGAGGATCTGAGCAACAAACTTCAGCATAGTCAAGACTGGGATGTCTCCAAGATGCTGGTGCATGTGCATCTGCTTGACCATAGATGCACAAGCAAAGAAGTCAACTTGATATATCCTGCTCAGCCAAAGACTATCCTTGACATAGTTGTTGAACTCGGCAAAGCACCTGTCATTGATGCCAGCTGCTGCTTCATAGATGCTTCTAGACTCAAAGAAAGCATTGTCAAAAGGCTGGAGCCAGTTTGTCATTGAGCCGGTGTATGGATGGCAGCACATGTCTCGCTCAGTCAAGAGAGATCTAGCTCTGTTCCTGAGATTGTTCAAGTCACCATAGAACAGCCCCGACTTAGAAGTCCACTGGTCACCTCTGCATTGGAGAATCTGCCAAATGAGGTGTGTCCTGGTGAAAGAGTCAAGCTTAGGAACTAGATTCATCAGGAAGTTGATGTAGCCATAGTTCAGCTTCATCAGGAAGTCAATGTTGAACATCCTGTCAGAGAGCAAGCTGCCATAGATGATCTCTAGCGGTTGCGCTTGCTTCTGAGTAGTCAAGAAATCTAAGATCTTCGTCGGAGCAGAGTCATTCTCAAGCATGCTGTCTAGCTTGTCGCTGAGAGCTATGACAACTTGCTTGTGATCTCTGCTTGAGCTGCCAACTTTGTCTCCTTCAGTGTCCACAGCAGACATTATATCATGCCTAGGATTTCATGCGCCATAGCAAGAGACAGCAATGTACTCTTGGTGGCCGGCTTTCCAGATGAACCACGCAATGAGCATCAGCATCAAGCCATTGACCCCTCCATGGAGAAGAGCAATGAATCCAAGACCACCAAGAATGCAAGCAACAACTCTCCCAACCCTCATTGCCCACCATGTAGCTTTGACTCTTGGCAATTTCATCTGCAGAGCAGCCCTGAGAACTCTGCCACCATCCATCGGGAAGCCAGGCAGCAGGTTGAAGAGCCCTAAGCAGAAGTTCAAGACGATGAATGAAGCCATTGCACCACAAGCAATGCCGATGACTCCAAGAGCAAAAGACACCGCTGGGCCAGCAACTGCAACTAGAAGCTCTTGCTTTGGACTTCTAGGCAACTTCTCAAGAGCAGCACACCCACCTAGAACCGAGAGAACTATCAGTCTAGTAGGACACCCAAACTTCCTAGCTGTCAAAGAGTGGCCAAGCTCATGTGCAACTATAGAGAATGCAAGCAAGACCGCTCCAAGAAGCCCTCCAATGATTGAGCCGCTGGAGAGCATGCACATGACTGCAAGAGCAATGAATGTGACATCAACATAAAGTGGGATGCCGAAGCACTCACACACTTTCCATTTCTTGATCATTGGAATCATAGTAGCTCAAATCCTCTTTCTTCTATATCACCAACCATCAAAAGACTGCTCATAGTCATCCTGAAACCGAATCTTCTCTCCAAATGAGCAGAAGTCATCACTAGCTGCTCCCTTAGTCAGAATCCACATCACAGGAATTCCAAGTTCATTCTTATCTGGAGCTGGTCCATACCCATCTGTAAGGTACAGCATGAAATCGGCTTCTACATCATTCTCAAGCACATACTCAAATGGAGGAATGAATGATGTGCCTCCGCCGCCACCAAAGACAAACTCAAAGTTCTTCTCGTCTTCAACTTCAAATGGATGCTCATCACTGTCATAGACTTCAACACTATCGACTTCCGCATCACATTGAATTATCGTAAGTGTATACCCGCCGAACGAAGACACAAGACCAACTAGCTCAGACATGAACTTCTTCAAGTCACCTTGAGTAGAACCAGAGGTATCAATTGCTACAACACCTTTGATCTTCTCACTTCTCCTGCTTGGCAGATACATCCTCTTGTACACATGACGGCGATTTGGAGGAAGCCACTTGCGATCGGTTCCAAAGCACTTAGTCACAAACTGAGCAAGAAGCTCCTGCCACTTGATCTCTGGCTTCATGAGTCCCTTGACAATCTGTGCAATGTGAGCCGGAAGATTTCCTTGCTGTCTCTCAATCTGCTGAGCGGTTGCAATCACAGCTTCACGCATCCTATCAGAGAAGTCTTTGTGGATAGAAGGCTTGTAGTCCTTGTCAAAGCCAACATCACCCCACTTGTCTCTTACTGGGGAGCCAGAAGATCCACCACCTTGCTGCTGTCCATTTTGGTTGCTGTCGCTGTCACCATCCTGTCCTTGCTGACCTTGCCCCTGCTGGTTGTTCTGGCCATCACGAGCAGTGTCTTCCATTCCACGATACTGGTGGCGGTCAAACTGGCCACTCAGCTTGCCATCCTTGTTTCCAGAAGTGTTCTGTGAGTCGGGATCATCAGCTTGGTCATCATCATTTCCACCTTGACCAGGTTTCTTGCTTTTCTTCTTCTGCTTGTTCCCCTGGCCATTTTGCTGACTATCCTGGTCATTCTCTCCATCTTGGCCATCATCTCTGTCTTTTCCACCATTTTGAGGACGACCCTGAGAAGACTCTTGCTCATCACCATCTTCATTGCTTGAAGAAGATGATCCAGTTTGGCCTTTCTGCTTCTGTCCTTGCTGGCCTTGCTGAGAAGCTTGTTGCTTAGCCTGCTTCTTCATAGACTTCAAGAGAATCTCATAGATCTCTTCAGCACTCTTTCCGACTTCATTGCCTTCTGGGAAGAGAAGATGGCAAGGAGGAGTCAAGCCATCCTGTCTCAGAAGATAGTTGACTTCTTTGTCGGTTGCAATGTTGAAGAGCTCTGGATCACGAGCCTGAAGGCGTGTCAAGTGAAGCAAGACCGCATGGTACATCTCATGGCCTAAGACAAAAATCTGCTCTTCGGTTGAGAGCCGGCTCAAGAAATCAATGTCAAAGTAGACCTTGTCTCCATCGGTGCAAGCAGTTCTTACTCGCATGTCTCTGACTGGAACAAGATCCATTCGCATCAAGAGAGATCCGATGAATGGATATTTCAGAAGAAGCGCACGTCTTGCTCCGGCAAGAATCTCAACACTCTTCTTCTTGAGCTCTTGAAGCTCTTCTTCAGTTATAGTTGTCTTTGTCTTTTCAGCACTCATGATGTTTCAATTATACTAAATCTTAGGCTTTCTGTACATTAGCATTTGGCTTGCTAAGAATTCAAGTATAATACATGAAGTTCACTCTCTTTCTAAAAGAGTCATCTTCCTTGCCACCTAGAAGAATCTTTGCAACTTTCTCTCGTCCTTTATGCAGCTTTGACTTGTGTCTATGTGGGATCATCTTTCCTTCTACTACATAAGCAATGACCGCACTCCTGATATCTTCAAGCTTGTAAGAGTCCATGATCGAGAAACTTCCATAGCGTCCACCAAGGAGCTTCTCAAAGTAGTACTTTCCGGTGATGTAGCTGCTCTTCCAACTCCATTTGCAAGTTCCAGCTACCGGAATTGAGATAGAGAATGCGGTGTTAGCATCATTGTCTTTAGCAAAGATGAACTTCAGATACTCTCCGGAGCAGTCATATCCATGGTCAATCTTGAGATTGCAGAAATGATACTTTGAGAATGCAGTCTTGTTGTCTGATTCATCAAAGAACAACTGCCGGACTTTCATGACAGCTCGCTTGACAATAGTTGACTTGAACCCAGCAAGATTCCAAGCTCTCTCAAGAATGTCAGCATAAGTACGTGACCAACCAGTGACATCATTGACAGCTCTCTCAAGATCTAGTGCTAAGTTGTTTCTCTCAAGAGCAAGGGCCGCAAGCTTCTCATCTGTGGCTTCAATAGTCTTAGTGAGCTCATCAATTCGCGCAAGTGCCTCTCGATTCTCAAAGTCAATAGCTTCCGCTGCATTCATGATCATGTACTCAAACTTGGTAGACTTGTAGCCATGATTGTCTTCTTCATCTATCTTTGCAAGTCCCATAAGCTTCCTTCCTAGTTTCTTCTTCTCCTTCTATATTCCGAAAGCACTTAGAATGCGGTGTCATCATCTTGCTCCAACTTAGATTCTGCATCATGAAGCTCTAAGGCAGCAATCTCATCAGCTAGCTCTTTGTCGGGTCTCCACCAACGGCTTCCTCCAGCCGCACCAAAAGTCTTGCCAGAACTTGCTTGGCTTCTCAAAAGAGCATACATTGCTCTTTGAGTTGCTGGAGAATCTTTGGAGTTGGCAATCTCAGAGAACTCATTTCCAAGCTTCTCAAGATCTATCCTCAAGTTGCTCACTTTCTCATCACACATGCCATCAACTTCCCAGAACATGCTGCGTCCATGGACATATTTAGCACGATCATAGATCACCAAGACTACTCGATCTCCAAGAGCTCGTATCTCTACCCGACTGATCAGCTTTGCTTCAGTCTCATTTATTCCAAGTGACCTATAGAAGTCATCTGAGTATTTCCATGGCATTGCTGGGAACTTGAGATATTCATATAGCTTGGCGCTCTCAACTCCAATAGAGACAGCATGAGTGACTGCTTGAGTCTCAAGACTGTCCCATAATGCAGCTTCTTCTTCACATGGCTGCCACTTGACTTTAACTTCATTTACTACTTCTTCACACTTAGCATTCAGAGTCCTCCAAGTGAACACCAGATCAAATGTGGCACGACTAGCATCTATCTTGCCTATCTTAGATCTGACCCTCTTCAAGAATGGGGTCTTCTTAGACTTAGCAATGGATTTCTCAATGAACTCGATGCTGTCTTCAAAGTCTTCTTGCTCTAAGAGCTCCTCAAGATCTTCATCATCTTTGTACTTTCCATCATCAAGCCAAGTGATGTTGTATCTAGTCTCTAAACGACTCTTGATGTTGTCTATCATCTGTTCCATGCACTCATTCTAACAAACCTAAGATTTTCTGGACATCATTTCTTCTCACAAAGTTCCAAGTGCCAAATGAGCAAAACTCACCATCATCAAAGTCTTGGCTATTAGCTTGCATCATGCGCAAGTCACTAGAAGTGAACAACTCAAGAAACTCTATCTGTGCTAGTTTTGCCCAAATCTCAGCTGCTTCTCTTGTGCTGAATGTTCTGAACTCTGTGCAATACTCAGTGAAGTAGTCCGCAAGTGCCTTGTGTCGCTCTAAGATCCAGTCACAAGCGCTGCTTCTTCGCAATAGCCAAATGCCTTCTTCTCTAGGCTTCACTGAGCACACAATCTCATCTATAGAGAGATCATGTTGCTTGTCTTGGATGCTCTGCGCGCTGCTCATGTCTAGTTGTAGAGGTTCTATGCAATCCTAGAGGAAGCCAAAGACTTCCTCTAGAATCTCACTTTAAGAGAGCACCTCCTTAAAGTGCAAGCCTCTTCTTGAGAGCACTTCCATATTTGGCACACCACGCCTTGTAGCTTGGGTGGTGGAAGAGCTTCTTAGCAGCCATAGTCGACTCACTCTTGCTCCGGCCATTCATAGCACCAAGCATGCTCATTGCACTGAAGTCTGGAGTCATCTCAGAGATGATCTTGAAGAATCCAGACAGACGCTTCATCTCATCCTCTTCATCCTTGGCTCTCCAGAGAATGTAGATGAGCGAAGAGCAAAGTGCATAGCGGCCATCATTTGCATCAGGAATCTTGACAGGGATCTTGCCATACATCATGTCAAGAACATTGTCAAACTGGCGATTGAGCTTGTAGAACTCCATGAACTCAACTCCCTTAGGAGCTCCAACAAGTCCATAGACAATCTTGCGAAGAAGATTCTCATTGCCGCCATAGAGCTTGCACATCTCAGACACACGATGCCAAGACCTAGGAGAAGGCCATCCACGCTCAAGATTCTCATGCTCCATGCTGAAGAGATTCATCGGGCGATACTGGATGTAGCCAGTCACCGAAGGATGCACATCATTCATCTGTGCCCACTTCACCCACTGGTCGGGGTCAGCTTCGATCTCAACGTGCATGAAGCGGTTTGCAAGAGCAGAGCTCATTGTCATAGCAACAGCGCGGTCAGTGGTCTTGTTGCCTGCGGCAACAATGTACCACCCATCTGGAACCTTGTAGAACTCACCAATCTTGCGATCGAGGATGATCTCATATGCCGCAACCTGGCAGTCCTTAGGGCAAGAAGTGAGCTCATCCATGAAGATGATTCCCTTAGAATTAGGATCACGTGGCCAGAAATCAGGAGCATTCCAACGCATCTCACCCTTCTTCTCATCAACAGAAGGAAGTCCACGAATGTCAACCGACTCCATCTCAGCAAGTCGAACATCAACAAATTCAACACCGAGATCTTCAGCACACTGGCGAACAATAGAAGACTTGCCAACACCAGGAGAGGAATGCATCAAAAGCGGTGGAATGGTCTTTGCTGCTTTTGGATCATCCCAAATAGCCTTGCATGTAGTCTTGATGAGGGTCTCAACCTCTTCCATGGACATCAAGTTGTGAGTGTCTAGCTTTGCTTCTGTTTTCTTAGTGCTCATGTTTGTGCTCTTTATTGTTTGTTATGCCATCATTGTATCTCATTCTTCTGTTTTCGTAAACTAAGTCTCATTTGCTGGTTTCAAGGCTGTCATGCTCATAGTGGATGAAAGTGAAGCCACAAGTGCCACCAAAGCTGTCTTTCTCTTTCCGTCCATATTCACTTCTCCCAAAGAGCAGATCAGCTTTCAAGAGTGCTTCATCTAGAGAGCCACAGCCATAGAATGGATTCTTCACTAAGATTGCTCCAATAGCTCTATCTTCCAGTCGCTGAACTTCCCACTGGACTTCACTTGCTGCTAGAGCAAACTCAACTGCTTCTTCTCCAGTGTACTCACTTTGAGTGAAGAGCCTAGTTCTTCCATTTCTCTCTAGCTGGAACTTCAGGACGGTTCTAGAGAGAAACAGCCTAGAGATCTCATAACTTGGAGAGAGCATCCAGAAGCTCAGTGAGCCACTTGATCGCACTGTCAGATCTACATGCAAGTGTCTGAAGATACTCTTGATGGCTTCTTCTGTCTCTTTGTCTGTCATAGCACTAGTCCTTATGTCATAGCTCTAAAGCGCATTGTCTCTAGCTGTCTTTAGATCATCTTGCTCTGGCTTGCTTGCATCTACAGCAGTCTCAAGCAAGTCAAGAAATATCTCAATTTCTTCGGGCGTCTTCAAGCCATTGCCAAAGAATGGATTCCTGATTGGATAGAGATTGTAGTCCGGCAAATCTAGATCATGAAGCCAAGTGTTGTTGCTGAACCGCTCTACAGCATCCATGAGCTCAAGAAAGTCTTCAAAGACATGCCATTGAGTGTGTCCCTCTCCTCTGGTGTTGCTGTAGAACTTGAGTGTAGCTCTGTCCGGTGTCAAAGCAATGTACTCTCTTGATCTCAGCTTGATTGCTTCATAGTTGAATGCTTTTGGACTTGGAGATACATCACACAGCCATCCAAAGTGCTTGCATATTCTTCTGATGCAGTCTTCTTCTCGATCCTGGACATCAATTGGCTTAGTCTCACCAAAATGTGGGTATCTCATTAGACTTTCCTCCTTGAAGAGAGCTAGTCACAGCTCCAAGAGCAAGATAGCTTCTTCAGCACATGAGCATCTCTTGACCACGTCCCACTTGCCAAAGAATGGATTAGGAATCCTCAAGACCATCTTCTTTCTTGCTAGCTCATATCCACTTTTCTCTGTCCACATCAAGCTGTTGTTTGGGATGCCTTTCTTGAGAAATGGATTCTCTTTGCTGATCTCAAACTCTCTGCACAAGCACATCCTTGCTAGAAGAATCTTTCTGTTGTTCACTTCAAGTGAGATCTTTGGATTGGTTGACAGAAGCTCAAGATGCTTAGCTCTTGCTTCTATTGATGCCAGGCCAAAGACTGGGTCTCCATTCTCTGGCTCAACAACAGCAAAAGCAGATCTAGCCTCATTTGCATATGGGAAAGCATTGCGATCTATCAAGACAAAGCCAAGCTTCTCACACATGTGCACAATGATGTCTATGCACTCACTATAGCTAAGCTCCCAGCCCATCAGCTTCTTCTCTTGTTCCTCTTCACTCCAGCAGACTTTCTCTCAGATGCAAGATCAGCAAGAACAGCCAGCTCATATCCATGCTTGTGCCAAAAAGGATTCCTCACCATCTTCTTGAGAGTAGTTGGACTTCTGTGGTCTAGACTGTCATACTCAGCAAATGCAACAGCTTCACTCAAGCACTTGATGATCTCAGCAATGCTCATCCGCCTAGTCTGGTGCCACCAAGTGAAGCTGCTGGTCGTTGCGCGTGGTGAAGACGTGAAGTACACATCACAGCAGCTGTCTGAGCTGAGAACATCATAGAGAACTTGGAACTCACTGTCTGGATCCATTCCTGAAGCCGCAACTCGATATCCAAGAGACTCTAGAGCATGAGCAGCTAAGTCTCCTTCTTCTCCAACAGTCAAGCCGGTCCACATCTTCTTCTCTAGAGAACCACTGCTCATCATGAGTCTTTTACACTCCCATCACATCTAGAAGCATCTCAACTTCTTCTAAGTCTTTCATGAAGAACGGATTGTGCTTGACCACATCTCTCGGATTCTTGAAGATTCCAGGTGTGTCCACTTTGAAGTCTTCTTCTAGAACCAGATGTCCATACAAGCTCTTGAGATTTGTGTTTGCAGCAACATGGTTTGCTCTAGTCTCTACAGAGAACTCAACAACTCCATCCGACTTCTTGCATGCTATGAGCTTGAGCTTCATTGCATTGCACATTCTCAAGACTAGCTTGCCATACTTGTCACCTTCAAGCTCTTCACGAGAAGGAAACTCACTGTCTAGAGAACTGCCTTTGAAGCCATGTGTTCGCGCATCATAAGTCATTGCTAAGTCTCTCTTCTCGCTTCAACTTGACGTAAGGTCCGGCATTCTTGAGGATAGAGACCGCTTCAGCTAGCTTCTTGTCATTGAAGCCACCTTCTTCTACAACTGTTGTGACACAGTGCTTCTCAATTCCAAACCAGGGATCAGGAAACACAATGTCATCTAAGATCACATAGCTGCTGACTTCTTTGCTGTGCTCATCTAGCCACCACTTCACTTCATG
>Ga0310786_10008135_pt1 | contig 13518 bp, 11 predicted proteins | sample AusTroGonzalo_MG_FD_203881 | JGI IMG/M metagenome (GOLD analysis project Ga0310786, IMG submission 203881) | Bovine rumen microbial communities from tropical cattle in Woodstock, Queensland, Australia - Gonzalo_03 (v2) (version 2) | ecosystem: Host-associated > Mammals > Digestive system >... | reverse complement strand
TGCTATCAACACCATCCGTATTGCCGGTGTTGAGCATGAGTTCTCATCCGTTCCTGGTGTGAAGGAAGATGTAACCAACATTATCTTGAACCTGAAGCAAGTTAGGTTCAAGCAAGTAGTTGAAGAGTTCGAGAACGAGAAAGTCAGTATCAATGTTGAGAACGCTAGTGAGTTCAAGGCAGGTGATATCGGCAAGTATCTCACTGGCTTTGAAGTGTTAAATCCCGAATTGGTGATTTGTCATCTCGATTCAAAAGCTTCTATGCAGATTGATCTTACTATTAACAAAGGTCGCGGCTATGTTCCCTCTGATGAGAACCGTGAGTTCTGCACCGATGTCAACGTAATAGCAATCGATTCAATCTACACCCCCATCCGTAATGTTAAGTTCTCGGTAGAGCCCTATCGCGTAGAGCAGAAGACTGACTACGACAAGCTCGTGCTGGAAGTAACAACGGACGGTTCCATCCACCCGAAGGATGCTCTGAAAGAGGCTGCTAAGATTCTCATCTATCACTTCATGCTCTTCTCTGATGAGAAGATCACGCTCGAAAACAATGATGTTGAGGGCAATCAGGAGTTTGATGAGGAAGTGCTCCACATGCGTCAGCTGCTCAAGACTAAGTTGGTTGACATGAACCTCTCGGTTCGTGCTCTCAATTGCTTGAAGGCTGCCGATGTTGAGACACTGGGCGATCTCGTTCAGTTCAACAAGACCGACCTCTTGAAGTTCCGCAACTTCGGTAAGAAATCGCTCACTGAGCTTGATGATTTGCTCGAGAGTCTGAATCTGTCGTTTGGAACCGACATTAGTAAATACAAACTGGACAAAGAGTAAGAATCAATTGGAAATTGACAATTGAGAATTACGAATTGCCCAATAAAAGAAAAAACAAAAAATGAGACACAATAAGAAATTCAACCATCTCGGTCGTACTGCATCGCATCGCTCGTCCATGCTTGCCAACATGGCCATCTCGCTGATCATGCACAAAAGAATCACTACGACCGTGGCCAAGGCAAAGGCCCTCAAGAAGTATGTAGAGCCCCTTATCACCAAGGCTAAGGAGGATAGCACCAATTCACGCCGCGTAGTATTCAGCTACCTGCAGAACAAAGAGGCCATCAAGGAACTCTTTGGTGAGGTATCACAGAAGGTAGGTGAGCGTCCCGGTGGCTACACCCGCATCATCAAGCTGGGTGCCCGTCAGGGTGATGCTGCTCAGGTATGCTTCATTGAGCTTGTCGACTTCGATCCCGAGATGGCTAAGACCACTGAGACCAAGAAGAAGACTACTCGTCGTTCGCGTAAGTCAAACAAGGCTGCTGAAGCTGCTGTTGAGACTCCCGCAACCGAGGCAGCTGAGGCAACCGCTGAGGCTCCTAAGGCTGAATAATGTTGTCTTGAAGTCGTTCCGACTTTTGAATGAACAATCACGTTCGCGATTAACATTTACATTAATACGAAAGAATGCGTCAGATTATATACTGACGCATTTTTTTTTTGCATGTTTGATATGTTCTTTATTTATTTATTAGCTGAATTGCGGAAAATAATGTATCTTTGCACCAAGTTTTCCAACTACACATGATGTTTCATACCATAACTATATTATATAATGAAGAAGTTTTTATCCTTTACATTGCTGCTTAGTGTTGCTATTGGCCTGCAGGCAGCGAAGCAGAAGAAACAAGTAGAAAGACCCTTTGCTGGCTATCTGTTTGCCTATTTTGAGGGCAGCGGTGACACTCACTTGATGGAGCAGTTGCGCTTTGCTGTAAGCGAGGATGCGCAGAACTGGTTTTCGCTGAATGGGAATCGTCCGATTATAGCCAGTGATACTATTAGTGAGAGCGGTGGCATCCGCGATCCGCATATCCTGCGTGGTGAGGATGGTTGTTACTATATTGTAGCTACCGATATGCATACCTTCGACCCTAAACAGGGATGGGGCGCTAATCCTGGCATTGTGCTGCTAAAGTCTAGCGATTTGGTTAACTGGACGCATGGCAAGGTAGTGCTGGCAAAGGACTATGCCAAGAACTTTGGCGATGCTTACTGGGTATGGGCACCTCAGACCATCTATGACCACAAGGCAAAGAAGTATATGATTTACTTCACCTTGCAGCGTAGCGACCGCAAGACACTCATTACTTATTATGCCTATGCCAACAAGGAATTCACTGGTTTTGAGAGCGAGCCGAAGGTGTTGTTTTCAGCTAAGTATGGCAGTATCGACAACGATATCATCTATAAGGATGGCGTGTATCATCTCTTCTACAAAGGCAATACGAAGGATGAGAATGGCAAGGAGTATATCAACGGTATTCAGCAGGCCACGTCGAAGCATTTAAAAGGCCCGTGGAAGGAAGATTTTAAGTATCTTGATGCCTATGCCGGCACAAGAACCAGCGTGGAGGGTAGCGGCGTGTTTAAATTGAACGATAAGGAGGAGTATGTGCTCATGTATGACCTTTATAGTTCGGGTCGCTATGAGTACCAGACCTCAAAGGATTTGGTGAATTTTACCAAAGAACCGCAGTCTTTCCGTAAGGATTTCTTTCCTCGTCATGGTACCGTGTGCTCTGTTACTGCTGAGGAATTGGACCGTTTGCAGCAGAAGTGGGGCTATGTGCTGACCCACCAGTTCGAGAGCAATGGAAATCCCCTTATCCGCGATAAGCATACAGCTGATCCCGCCGTTCTGGTGGAAGACGATACCCTTTGGCTTTTTGCTGGACATGATGCCGCAGGCAATCAGAATAACTATATTATGAAAGACTGGCTGCTGTATTCCACCACCGATATGAAACGTTGGACTGAGCATCCCTCGCCCCTGCGTATTGAGGATTTTGCTTGGGCCAAGAGCAAGCAGGCCTATGCCGGACATGTAGCGAAAGGCAAGGACGGCCGTTATTACTGGTACGTGTCTACCAACTGGTGTGGCATTGGTGTGGCTGTCGCTGACAAGATTACGGGGCCTTACAAGGACGCATTGGGAAAGCCGCTGCTCACCAACGAACAGTGCTTCGCTTCGAAGCATAGTTGGGCATGCATTGATCCTGCTATACTTATCGACGATGACGGTACACCTTATATCATCTGGGGCAACAAAGAATGCTATTACGCCAAGCTGAAAAACAATATGACGGAGATTGATGGCGAGGTACACCAAATCAATGTACCGAGTTTCACCGAGGCACCTTGGCTGCATAAGTATCAAGGTAAGTACTATCTGACCTATGCGTCGGAATGGCCCGAGAAGATTGCCTATGCCGTAGCTGATCACATTGGTGGCCCTTATACGCCTATGGGCATCATCAGCGAGATTGCAGGTAACTCAAATACAACCCATCCTGCCATTGTGCAGTTCAAGGGCCAATGGTTGTTCTTTTCTCACAACGGCGGCTTGTCTGACGGTACCAGCTACAGCCGTTCGGTTATTGCCGAACCGCTCCATTACAATGCCGATGGCAGCATTAAAAACATCCCCGCTACTGGCAAAGGCGTTAGCGAAATAAAGTAAACGTGTAGCCAATAAGCAAACGAAAAAACAGCGAGTTGTTTCCGACATTCCGTCGGTTTGTCCGACCGTTTGTCTAAATCATCCGACGATTTGTCTGAAACCATCCGACCATTTGTCCGAGCCCTTGCAGGTTCGGACTTTTTCATCTACCTTTGCATCAGAATTACGAGGCCGGTTGCATCCCGGCGATGGGAATAAAACTCCATTGCTCTCGGTTCGCACGAGTCTTGCAGTCGATAATTTAAACGCTCAAATGAATATGGAAGTAACAACAACCCTGATGATTCTGATGGCAGCCGCGCTAGTGGTGCTGGCCATTATTGTTGGCGTGTTGGTATTGCACCTGTTCCATAAGAACGATGAGCTGAAAGAGAAAAATTATGTTATCGTACGCGAGATACGCCGTAATCAGGAACTGATCGACCGAGCTGTGAAGAATGGCGTGAAACGAGCCGCCTTGCTTTCCAGCATCATCGCACCTCTTCTGTTATGTGCGGGTACGACCCACATTCCACGAACAAACGACTTTCTTTACCAATTTATAATTACAGACCTGAGGCTTGGCCTCGACTATGAATCTACTACTGACCTGCAGAGGCACTACACCCTAGACTTCGACGGCTTGCTGAATACAGCAAGATCGTTGGAGCCAGGGAGTGCTGAAGCGCTATTTCTGGAACAATTTGGACGTGATAAAATAGAATTTGGGGCGTGTCTGAGAGAAACTCAGAACGTATTGATTAAAGAACTTGCACTTTTTCGACAAGGAGTTTGATCATTTATTCCTTGTTGTTAGCGGCCGCTACGATTGTTCGCAGCGGTCGCTAAAATTATTTATGACGGTCGGCAGAAATGTTTTTAGCGACCGCTAAAAAACAATTTTTTGAAGTGGGTTGTGGCGATATCCCTTTTTACAAGATGACCAGGAGCTATCGCGTGTTCATGTTGGTTAGCCTAAAATCCCTTTCAGTACCTGTAGATCATTCTCGGTAGTGGCCCAGCTGGTTACGAAACGGCAAATGGTATGCTCATTGTCGTAAGGTCCCCAGTGGGTGAACTGTACCTGCTGCTCCAAACGGCGCACCTCGTCGTTGAGCAACACTACAAACTGCTGGTTGGTTGGTGAGTCAATATAAAAACGGTAGCCTTTCTGCCGCAGTAATTCCTTGAGGCGAATGGCCATTTGGATGGCATGGCGCGAGATGGTCAGGTAGAGGGGCTCACCGTTGGCCTCGGTAGTGAAGAGCGCATCAAACTGCACACCAGCCAATCGGCCCTTGGCCAACAGCGCTCCGTGCTGTTTTACGATGCTGAAGAAACAACGCGGGGCTCCATGACGGGGAAATACTACGGCCTCGCCGCATAGAGCGCCGACCTTTGTGCCACCGATATAGAACGCATCACAATGGGCGGCCAGGAAGGGTAGGGTGATGTCACAATTAGAGGCTGCTATGCCGTAGCCTAATCGGGCACCGTCGATAAACAACTTCAGCCCATGCTTGCGGCACACCTGTTCAATAGCTACTATTTCCTCAGATGTATAGAGCGTGCCTAATTCTGTAGGTAGTGAGATGTAGACCATGCCTGGCTGTGCCACATGGTCGCGGCTCTCGTCGGCCTCAAACTCCTGCATGAACTGTTGCAGGTCGGCGGCAGCAAGTTTGCCTAAGTGCGATGGCAATGTGATGACCTTATGTCCGCTGCGCTCTATAGCTCCGCTCTCATGTACGGCGATATGACCGGTGGCGGCGCATACCACAGCCTCGTAGCTGCGTAGCATGCCGTCGATTACGGTGGTATTGGTTTGCGTGCCACCTACCAGCAGGAATACATCGGCTTCTGCATCGTTGCAGGCCTGCTGAATTTTCTGCTTGGCCTGTTCGCTGTAGCAGTCAAAGCCATAGGTAAGTGTTTGAAGGTCGTTGGTATCACAAAGATGACGGAGCACAGCAGGGTGTGCTCCGTTGTTATAGTCACATTCAAAAGAAATCATAGTTTAGTGTAGAGTTGATGATTGTAATTGATTAAAGTGCTTCGAGCATGCGCTTCAGTACCACCGAGCAGCTGATTTCGCGGTTGGCGGCTTCTGGAATCACGAGGCTGTTGGGACTCTCAATCACGTCGTCGGTCACGATGAGGTTGCGGCGCACGGGCAGGCAATGCATGAACTTACCGTTATTGGTCCACGACATGTGTTCGGTATCAACGGTCCATGAGCGGTCTTCACAGGTAATCTTGCCGTAGTCGGCCAAATTCGTTACGCCAGGGTTGCTCCAGTTCTTGGCATAGATGAAGTCTGCCCCCTCAAAGGCTTTCTTTTGATCATACTCCACACGGGCATTGCCTACGAACTTCGGGTCGAGTTCATATCCCTTGGGATGAGTAATTACCAAATCCACATCTTCGGCAGCGTTCATCCACTCGGCAAACGAGTTGGGTACAGCCTGTGGTAATGCGCGGCAGTGGGGAGCCCACGTCAGCACCACCTTCGGACGCTTCACGGTTTTGTGCTCCTCAATCGTGATTAGGTCAGCGAAGGCCTGCAAGGGATGTACGGTAGCCGTTTCCATTGCGAAGACGGGGCGGCCAGAATATTTGATAAACTGGTGGAGCACCGTTTCGGCATAGTCGTACTCGCGGTCGGTGAGTCCGGCAAACGAGCGCACACCGATAATGTCGCAATAGCAGCCCATCACGGGGATGGCCTCCAGCAGGTGTTCGCTCTTGTCGCCGTCCATGATCACGCCGCGCTCTGTTTCCAGTTTCCAGGCGCCAGCATTCACGTCAAGCACAATCACGTTCATGCCTAGGTTCATGGCAGCCTTCTGCGTAGACAGACGCGTACGCAGGCTATTATTGAAGAAAATCATCATGAGGGTTTTGTTCTTGCCCAGATGTTGATACTTATAACGATCGTTCTTAATCTCAAATGCCTCGGCCATTGCCTTGTCAAGTGGCCCCAGGTCTTGTACGTTAATAAAACTCTTCATGTTCTCTGTTCAGTTGTTGTTGGCGCAAAGGTACTAAAAAAAACTAAGAAAAAGAAGGTGCGTCAATATTTTTTTTGACGCACCCCCTTGCTTCTATGTTTCTAAGGTGTTTATTTCCACAGTAGCTGGGCAAACTGATAGAGGCTACGACGCCATGTCTGCCACTCGTGGGCTGTTTCTGGCGATATGTAGCTGTGCGCATTGATGCCCAGTGCTTTCAGGTCGTTGGCAGCTTTGTCCATTCCATCAGCCATTCTGCTTTCCTTGCCACCGCAGCTCATGAAGAGTAGCTTGTTGGTAGCCTTGAAGTCTTTGGCATCCTGCAACTCTTCTGTGCGGAAGGTACCGCCACTGAACATGCCTACATAGGCAAACTTCGTGGGGTTGGCCAAAGTGATGGAGTGGGTCTGCATGCCGCCCATCGAGAGACCGGCCAATGCACGATGCTCAGTATCGGCAATTACACGATAGTTCTTTTCGACCATGGGGATGATGTCTTTCAGCAGCACATCCTGGAAAGCGTTGAAACCACCGAAGCCACGGCGACCACCACGAGGACCGCCCTGTCCGCGCTGACGCTGGCCCTGCGGACGCTGTCCCATGCCAGGGAAACCAGCCTGCTGTGTGGTATCGGGATGAGCCGGTATAGCGTTCAGACCGTTGTCCATCACGATAACAAAGGGTTTGGCCTTACCTTCAGCAATGAGGTTGTCGATAATGATGCCTGTCTTGCCCTGAGCCGACCAGCCTGTTTCGTTCTCGCCCATACCGTGCTGCAGATAGAGCACAGGGAACTTCTGATTGGGGTTCTCGCGATAGGCGGCGGGCAGATATACATAGCAATGACGCATCTTCTCCGTTACGGTAGAGTAGTAGTACACCTCTTCAACCACACCTTGTGGCACATTCTTGATGGTATAGAAATCCTCGTCGTGGGCTGGAATATCGATTCCGCTGCCCCAACGGCTGGCACCATAGTAGTACTTGCTGCCCGGATCGGGTACCGAAGCACCGTCAACCTCTAACTGATAATAGTGGAATCCCTCGTCTTGTGGAGCCGATTCACCAGTCCATACGCCTTCAGCATCTTTCTTCATGTCATACTTTACACCACCGATGTCAAGCTTTACGCTTGTGGCATCAGGTGCCTTGAGTTGGGCGCGCACCATGCGCTGTGAGTTGACCATAGGATACTGTCTTCCTTCTTGATTCGTTGTGGCAGGCTTGAAATCTTCCGTAACCTGCGCTGTGGCGGTAAGTGCAGCAAAGGCAGCCGCCATCATAATCCATTGTTTCATAGGTGTAATATTGATTTTAGTTATGTAAAATAATCCTATCTTTGACGATTGCACCCCACGAATGTAAAACAAACGAGTCCTCTTGTTAGGGAACATTAACTATTCCTTGCTTCGGTGTTTGAGACGTCAGATGGATATCTTGTTGATAGATAGTTAGTTAAACAATGTAAGACGTCAGGGTTGAAAAATGTATGATGTCCTGTCGGCTGTCTTCTATTGCCATTGAGCCGTAACGACATCCTCGTTACGGCTCAACGGCATCCTCGTTACGGCTCAACGACATCCTCGTTACGGCTCAACGACATCCTCGTTACGGCTCAACGACATCCTCGTTACGGCTCAACGGCAACCTCGTTACGGCTCAACGGCAACCTCGTTACGGCTCAACGGCAACCTCGTTACGGCTCAACGACAACCTCGTTACGGCTCAACGACAACCTCGTTACGGCCTAACGGAAAAACAGTAATGATTTTAACAATGATGATGATGGCGGAGAGGTGTTAGGGTCTGGTCTGTCCTTCACCCTCAATAAGCCATTTATAGGTGCAGATTTCTTCGAGCGCCATGGGACCGCGCGGACCGAGCTTCTGTGTAGAGATGCCAATCTCAGCACCCAAGCCGAACTGGGCACCATCGGTAAACGAGGTGGGGGCATTCCAATACACGCAGGCAGCATCAACATGAGCCTGGAACTGGCGGGCGGTCTGTTCGTTAGCGGTGATGATAGCCTCGCTGTGACCGCTGCCGTATTGGTCGATATGGTCGAGGGCCTCTTCAAGAGAGGCTACGGTTTTGATAGCGAGTTTGTAGTCCATGAACTCTGTGCCGAAACTCTCTTCCGTAGCTGGCTCCAGATAAGGATACTCGGCATCGAGGGCAGCATAGGCCTGAGCATCAGCGTAGATGATGACGTTCTTCTGGGCCATTGTCTCTACAAGTTTGGCTAGTTCGTCGAGTCTGTCTTGGTGAACCAACAGACAGTCGAGCGCATTGCATACCGATACGCGGCGAGTCTTGGCATTGTTGATGATGGCGCGGCCCATTTCCAAGTCGCCCTCCTTATCGAAATATGTGTTTACCACACCGGCACCCGTCTCGATGACGGGAATGCGGGCGGTGTCGCGTACAAAGTCGATGAGCTTGCGACCGCCACGGGGAATACACAAATCTACATAACCCACGGCATTGAGCATTTCGCCCGTAGCTTCGTGGGTGGCAGGCAACAGGGCCACCACATCTTTCGATACGCCATATTGCTGCAGCACTTCGTGAATGAGTTCCACCTCTTCGCGGTTGCTCTCATCGGCATCCTTACCGCCCTTGAGCACGCAGGCATTACCGCTCTTGAAACAGAGAGAGAATACATCGAACGTAACGTTGGGACGAGCCTCGTAGATCATGCCAATTACACCGAAAGGCACTGACACACGGCACAGGCGCAGTCCGTTAGGCAACGTCTTCTGTTTGGTGATATGACCGAGGGGTGAGGGTAGGGTGGCAACGTTGCGCATGTCGGCAGCGATACCCTCCAGGCGGCTCTCCGTGAGCTGCAGACGGTCGTAGAGCGGATTGCTCTTTTCCATCTTGGCCAAATCCTTGGCATTAGCTTCAAGGATTCTTGCCTTGTTGTTGATGATGGCTTTGGCAACGGCATTCAGGATGTCGTTGCGCTGCTGGTCACCGAGCAATGCCAGGCTTTTGCTGGCACGCTTCACGCGTTCGAAAGTTTCTTTTAGTTGCATGGGATGAAAACGGTATGGGGGGTGCGTTCTTTGTTGTCAAATAGGTCTATAAGGATATTTTCGCGCTTGCCATTGGCAATGATCACACGAATGCCGGCGGCCTGTATCTTCGAGGCTGTGGCATACTTGGACTGCATGCCGCCGCGGCCTGCCGAGCTCTTTTCTGTCTGGATATATTGGGAAAGATCGGTGCCTGGAGCCACCTCTTTGATAAGTTGTGACTGCGGATCGGCAGGATTACCCGTATAGATGCCATCGATATTGGAGAGTAGCACCAATGTCTCGGCTTCCATCATCTGAGCGATGAGGCCCGACAGTTCATCGTTGTCGGTAAACATCAGCTCGGTTACCGATACCGTGTCGTTCTCATTTACGATGGGTAGCACGCCGTTCTCCAGCATCACCCGCATGCAGGCCTGTTGGTTGCGGTACTGTTCGCCTGGTTGGAAGTTCTCTTTCATGGTGAGTACCTGTCCCACATGGATGTGGTACTCGCGAAACAAGTCGTAGTACAAACCGATAAGCTTGGCCTGACCAAGGGCAGAGAATAGCTGCCGCTGCTCTACTGAGTCGAGTTCGTGGTCTACTGAGTCAAGCTCACGTCGGCCACAGGCTACTGCACCTGATGATACTAGTATTACTTCACAGCCATGCTGTCGCAGCCATGCAATTTGGTCGACCAATGCCGACATACGTGTCACATCGAGTCGTCCATCGAGACGGGTCAGAGCATTGGAGCCAATCTTCACAACCATTCGTTTCTTCATATCCTTATTTTTTTATTCGGTGTTACTTGCAAATTGAGCCGGTGTCAACCCCGTTTGTTTACGGAACACGTTTTGGAAATAGCTGCGACTGTTAAAACCACACGCTTGTGCAACCGTATCGTTCGACCAGTCGGGGTGTTCTGTCAGCAGGCGTTTGGCTTCTTCTATACGAAGAAAGGTGAGCCAAGGGTTAAACAGTTCCTGGTCTGTGGTCTTGAGCCAAGCAGTCAGATGGTAACGGGAAATGTTTATCTCTTTGGATACTGTCTGGAGAGTAATGCCGCTCTGCTTGAAACCTCCTTTGTTCACCCATTTGGCAACGGTTCGTTCTACCCGCAGGCGCTCCTCCTCGCTTATGCTCCTTTCTCTATCTTCGCTTGATAGGTATTCGTCCTCGGCCATATTTATCTGCTGCTGATCGTTGCTCACGCCATAACAGATAAAGCTGAAAACGCAATAATAGATGCTGAGGAAGATAAAAATAGAGTAGCAGGTCAACAACAGACCAGAGGCAAAAATGGTGAAGGGTGCCAGCAATCCCGATAGTGAAAGCAACCACACACTGTGTTCCATCCATCTCAGCAAGTCGGACTTATCATGGTCATAGTAGCTGTTGAGCGCACGATGAATACGTTGAAATTCGCGTACGTTCAACCAACAGTAATAGAACTGCATGATTGAATAGATGCTGGCTGCTGCATATTCGGCCCATCGCATCTGAGGGGTGTCGTCGAGCGGGCTATGACCGTTCATGAGTCCGCCAATAAGCAATGTGGCTACCATGACTAGATAAGCTGTAATACCAGTAGACCACTCTCTTTTAGTTACTCTGCCGTTGCGTAACAGATACAGCACTCCTAATGAAAGTTGCCAAGCACAAGGTACAAAAAAGAGTAGGTTGACGAATACGCCTTGGGTGATACCCATTGCACGGAAATGGAGCGTATATTGAAGCAGAAATTGTACAAAAAGCAAACTAATGGAGCCTGCCATGAGCCAGCGGGCTCGGCTGAAAACTGTGCCTAGCGCCGTTCGCATGGGTAATAGGAAAGCCAACGTGAGCGTGAGCAAGGCCATTGTCAGCATTCCGCCATATTGTGTCTCTTCTATATGCATTCGAAGTGCAAAGGTAAGCAATTTTCTGAAAACAGTCGAAAAAGGGTGTGTAAAAATCGCAGTTGCGCGTATTTTTACACACCTAACTTTGTATTTTTGCACACCTAGTCGTATTTTTACACACCTTTTTGGGATTGTTTTTTGTACCTTTGCACCGTCATCAACCAAAACCTTAACCAATTTAAGATGATTGAGAACGAATTATATCACACTGTACTAGTGTTGGCGGGGATCGCCAACCTGTCAATGGCCATCGTTTTACTGCATGGCAATCTTGCTTATAGCGAGTATACCGTTTATCGTAGAGCCCGCCGTTTGGTAGCATTATGTTTTGCTGTTTTTGCGGTCGGTTTTTTACTCCATGCCCATTTCCAATGGCGTAATACATGGCCTGCAGCCGCCTCGGCTCTCTCTCTCAGCTATTTCCATGTAGGAGGTGTACTTTTTGGATGGAGCCACACCTCGCTGATGCACCCGGAATACCTGAAAAAGCGAGTGGTAATACGCGATTTGGCTATATTATTAATAGGTGTAAGTTGCTATTGGCTGGCGGTAGCATGTTCTACTTCTAATCACTGTTTGTTATGCTGTAGCTTACCGTTTGTCAAGATTCAATTCTTCTTTGCAATCTTCTTTGTCCATGCCCTGTTTATCACCTACATGTTCTATCGTACCTATTACCGGGTGCGGCGTAGTTTGATGCGAAAACCTGCCGATGACAATGCACCAGGGTGGTGGAATGAACAGTTGAAACGTACCGTGCTTAATGGCCATCATTCGTTTGTCATTGCATGCCATTTAATAGTGCTTTTTGGTATTGGCAGTATCGTCGTGACTGCTGTTTTCCCCACCCAGATAACCCCCTATACGGTGTTGATGTGTATGGGTATCGCGGTGTATTGCTATATTTTTTACTCGCTAATGGAGTATGGAAACGTGATTGAGGCTGCTACTTGTGCTGCAGAAGACGCGGAAGATGAAATGAGACATAAAGAAAAGCCGATGAGACAAATATAAAACAATAAATTCTAAGAAATGAGAACAAAAACGTTTTTTTTCATTCGTTTGCTGCTTGCCTGTTGGCTATCGTTTTCGGGCATTACTCAGGCTTGGGCTTGGGACAGCGAACCTGACGGCAATGGCAAGTATGATGGCTTGTTCGACCGTCCAACCTACTTCCCTACTTGGGAACAGCCTGCAACATGGCCCAATGCCATGTACTATCTCTGTGAGGTACGCATGAGCAAGGATCAGGCTATCCTCGAGAATTACGAGATAGCAGTTTTCGACCAGGACAACCAGTTGCGCCATTGCAACCGGAGTATTGCCACCGACGGGCACCACTGTGTGCTGACCATTCGTGGCGAAGAGGGCGACAGTTTCTATTTCAAGGTGATTTACGGCGATGACTTCAAGCATCCGGTCATTGCCGAGATTGAGAATGCCACCATTTCGTTTAAGACCAATGATATAGTGGGCGGCGATACGCCCTACGTGCTTACCGTGTATAATGGCGATCCCGACGGTATCTCGCCATTGAATGCTGCACGATCCGAGGCCGCTTGCCGTTACTACGACATGCAGGGACGACTTGTGGCCCATCCCACCAAGGGCATCTACGTGTGTAGAGCCGAAAACGGGAGCAGCCGTATCATTGTGATCAAGTAATAACAAACCCAATCATTTCAATCATTAAATATTTTATGGAACAAAAAAAACTATTATTCAATTGGCGACGCGTGCCGATAGGTGTGTGTACGCACTGGTCACTAAAGCCGCTGGGCCTGATGCGCTTATGGCTATTGGTGATGCTGTTGGGCTGGTCGACCAGCGCTTTCAGCTGGTATGAACCAGAGTTCAAAGACAAGGAAACGAAGGTCGATATTACTGGTCGCCTTCATTACAAATTCACGTTCAAATTCTTTAATCTGGACGGCGATAACTATGAATTCGGACAGTCTACCTACCTGAAGGTCAATGGTTCAAACCTCTGCAAACTGAACGATCTCTGTTATGCTATTGGTACCAACGACGAAGGAACCGTAAAAAGTTTCACCAGCAGTTACAGCGGTAAGAA
>Ga0310786_10008131_pt1 | contig 13524 bp, 9 predicted proteins | sample AusTroGonzalo_MG_FD_203881 | JGI IMG/M metagenome (GOLD analysis project Ga0310786, IMG submission 203881) | Bovine rumen microbial communities from tropical cattle in Woodstock, Queensland, Australia - Gonzalo_03 (v2) (version 2) | ecosystem: Host-associated > Mammals > Digestive system >... | reverse complement strand
TATTGGGTGTATCTTTTCGCTTGGGTGCCAGACGCTTGTATTTAGAAGGAATGGCATCGTTGAGGGAAGAGTGCGCTTGAGGTTTTACTGCCACAGGGTGTGAGTTGTTTGCTCCTTGTGGTGGTGTTGTTTGCCCTGCAGCAGGGGCAACCTGTCCTTGTTTGGCGGCTCGCATGCTCATCAGCTTCTGCTTGGCGGCCTCTGCTTCTCTGCTCATAGTGCGTGTCTGTTGCTGCACTTGTTGAGCCGTTGACTTTGCGTTGTTGATGGTTTTTTGAGCCTCTTTTACGCCAGGAATGGTGGCAGCCGCTCCGCCTAAATGGGTAAGGTCGGGAATCCCGTTCGCTCCAGGCACTCCTGACATACCATTTAAGCTAGGTATATTTGCCATAGGATTTGTCTGTTGCTGGGTCATCTTCATCATATTCTCCATCATGGCCTTCTGCTGCTTTTGGAGCTTGTTCTGATTGACCATTTGCATGATTTGCTTACCACCCAAGAAAAGAAGTACCAGCGCACCAATGCCACCTCCAATCCACATCATATTCTTTTTGTCTTCCTCAGACTGAAGAATCTGTGCAGCCGAGATGGAGTCATTTCGTGCCTGAGCGGCTTGTGCAGCTTGTGCTTCCTGTGCAGCTTGTGCCTGCTGGTCTGCTTTGGCAGCTCCAGCCAGTTCTTTCTTCTTAGAATCGTAGAGTGCGAGCACCTCTGTTATCTGTTTGCTGACGTCTTCGTCATCAGTGACCTTAAAACGGAGTTCGCGCAACATGGACACTTCATGTGTCAGTTCCTCATCGAAGGGATATTCTGTGGCCTCTTCCAGCATGGACTTCACGCCATTGATGCGAATGAGTGCCTCTTCTGACGGAGAAAGTCCCTCATCCACAAGTTCCTCAGAGGTGATGCCCTCTATTTGGATGTTGTCAGCGTTGGCAGCATGAATATTGCCACCCCCACCTCCGTTACTTCTGCCACCACCTCCTTGGTTGCCACCACTTTTCTTCGTCTGCTTGCTACTCAAGGCAAGTGTGCCGCATTGTGTGAACACCTTGTAATGACGTTTCCCCTCGTAACTTGCCAAATAGATAGGCAGATTCAGTACGGCATCTTCGTTTTGTGCCACCGTGAATTGCAGAGAGGGGTTGTCGTTGATGAGGAAGTAGCCATCTCTGGAGCGGGAGTATGTCACATTGGCCGGCACCATAAAGGCTTTGGTTTCCAAACCGTCGAACTTCATGTCTGCGTAGTTGCCGTTACGGTCGAAGAATACCACTGCAACCTCGTCTAACTTTTTGTATTTCTTCTGGTTGCTTTGGCCAAGTTTCTTTTGCGCACCAGTGAAACGGACACTCATCTGATTGCCAGAATGGGTGACATTATAGGTGAGGATGATGCGATCGCCAGAGTTGGAGTAGAGCGTGTCCTTTACCTCTTTAGCAGGGGCAATCACGCTGCTGAGGGCAAACGCTCCAATACAGATAAGTTTGAGAAAGCGCATTGTCATAAGTTGGAAATGCGGTTGTAGCGTTCAATGATTTTGTTCTTGTATTCACCTCCGCTCTTCCATGCAGAGGCATGTTTGCTGCAGGCAGGGTCTGTGCAGCACTGATAGAGTGCATTCACCTCTTTGATAACCTTGGCCTTAGCTGCTTTGCGATCGCTGCTACTGTATATCTTCTTGTAATAATCATCCATCTTATGATAGATTTGTTGGAGCGATAGTGAACAGTATGAGCAATTGTGACCACCGCCACCACCTCTGTTTCCTCTGTGACGCCCGCAGTCGCGTTCACGACTACTCAGGTCAATGGCATCAAGCTTATTCTTCAGGGCAGTATAACGGATATAGCCACCATCTTCTTCTTTCCAGTTATGAGAAGCGATGAGTTGATCAATCTCGGTCTTCATGTCATCTATTTTCTTCACATATACCGATTTCTGCTTTTCCAAAGAGGTTGCGTGCTTAGGGTTGGGACAGAACGTTTGACGGCTAATTTCTTTCTCAAGATCTGTGAATTTGCCCTCCATCGCAATGTATTCTGCACTTGGTTTCAAATCAGCTTCGATGTTCAGTTCTATGAGTTGCTTCTCCAGCAGCATCACCTTTTTCCCTTTCTGCTTGGCGATGTAGATGGGAATGAGACACACCGTATTCTCGCCATTGTTCACAGTTACTTCGGTCAGCTGTTCTTTGTCTGAAGGCTTGACTAATTGCACACTTTCCATAGGTGTACTGCATGGTTCAATGAGCCGATTCTTGGCCTTTCCTCCAAAGGTTTTGTCATAGACAATAGACATTGACTTCGACATTTTCTTGATGACCTTTTCTGGATAGGCACGATCGAAAACGATGAGAACATTGGATTCATCAAGATTCTCCAACTCAATGTTTACAGTGCCCGACTCGTCTTCTGCGTTCAGTCGAGCAAAGATGTTGCAGTATCCCAATTCGATGGTCTTCTCGTTCTGATCATTGCTCAGAAGCACTTTTTTCTGCTCATCAGCCATTGCCAATAGGCAAACAAAGCAGAATGTAAATATGAATAGAATAGTTCTCCTCATGTTGATGATAGGTGTTTAATTGATCATTAGTTAGATGCTCAAATGAAATGCTTTTAGATACTCAACGAAATCTTAGGCTTCGTAGGCTTTGCCTCTTCTGTTGGAGCCTCAGCAACAGGCTTGGGTGCCTCAGGTTCTGGTGTGTCTTGTGTAAATTTCACCCATCCATTGGGTTCACCTTCTTCACGCACCCATTCTGCTACACCTTGATCTTCAGGATAAGGGTAGGTGTTTTGGGCGTGATACATTTGATATTTCAGATAGCGTTCCACGCGAAGCACCAAGTCCTTGATGGAAGCCAGCACACCCATCTCCTTGATGGTGAGGCAAACATGCCCCTTGAAGCTGCCTGAATAACGGATGTTGGGATGCCAGATGTCGGTGATGAACGTGAAGACGGGGTTGCCATCAGCTGATGGGTAGTTGTTGGGCAGTACCACGCTCATCTTGTGCAAATTGCCAAAGATGGGTTTGCGTGGCGGTTCTGTGTCCTCAACGCCAATGATGGATTTCACACGATACCAGATTTCATATTCAGTGGGCAGCCCTGTCGCATTCTTGCGTCGTATGATATAAGAGAGAGAGGGCTTGCGAATATCTGGACTGGAAGCTCTGCGCTTGCTGCATACAGCATCGAGTTCTTTCCATTCTTGAAGCAGGCGCGCATCGCGACCTGACAATTCTTTCTCGTCAAAATTCTTTATTGCAGGATTCATGTTCTTGGGTTTTAGAGATTAAAATTGAGTGAAAGCCTTAACCTGCAATGGGCACAGAGATGAGGTGCAGGTGATCCATTGGCTGGATGTCGTAGTCGATGAGAGCCATTTCGCGACCATTTTCATCCTCGAATTCCAGAATGGCTGGTTCCTCATCATCTTCCATGAGTTTTCCCAAAAGGTACTGGATGGGGTTCCCACCGTTGTCCATCTTAGGCAGCTCAAATACCTGTACGATGCTATTGATCTGATCGCGAATCGTCTTGTTCGGATCAGTCACTTTCACTTCAATCTCGTCATAAGATGTGCCGTCTATTGTCAGCAGCACGATGAACTCTTCTTGATAAAATTCTTGGTCAGTCATAGTAAGTGTACTTTTATATTATTTGATTATATTTCGTCTATAGTACCTCTATACTACCTCTAGGTTTTTGTCGTACTTATTAATCGGAGGAACATCGGAGGTACTCCGTAGCTTTTCTAGAACAATTCACCATTTACTTTGAGCTATGAAATGTTGTCTCTTTCAAAGTCTGGTCTTTTTGTCTAATCGGGTAAGAAGGCATCAAACTCATCTCTCATTTTCCCTTTTGCCTCTTCCTTCGCCTTCTTCTTCGCCTCTTCCTTCGCAGCCTTCTCCGCTTCTTCTCTTTCAGTGATTGTTCCAGTCACAACACCCTTGACGGGGTCTTTGCCCCATCCAGCGACATGACTTGCAACTTTGTCACCTGTAGTAGTAGCCAATGCCTCGTTGTATTTTTTTTCTTGTTCTTTGTAGTTGGAAGCTGCTTCGTCAAATTGTTGTTGGGCTTCTTGCTTTTGAGTAACTGCATTTTGGTAATTTTCCATGGCTTGATCATGTCTTTCTTTTTTTGTATGGAGATCAGATTGTGCATCAGCCCATTCACCCTCTACCTTTTCGTTCTCGTGAAATGCGTTAATAGTCTTGATTTCCTCGTTTTCTACAGTGCCTATTGCATTTTCATATTCAGTTTTCTTTGTTTTCAAATTGTCGTCAGCTTCGTTGAAAGCATTTTGTTTATTGATTACATCTATATCGGCTTTTTGTTTCTCCACACCACGACCTATCGTATTTAATGTTGCCTCCTCCTCTATACTCCGTGCGTCAAGATAGTTGCTTTCTGCTTCTAATTTTTCTTTGGTGGCAGCATTTACATCAGCATCAGCCATGCTCTTGTTGCCTTTAGCCATAGCTACGTCCATATCTGCCGCTAATTTGTCCTCCTTGGTGCTATTAGGATTGGAATAGACTTCTTCTTTCTTCTTCTGAGCGTCTGATAACTCGCGGTCTGCATCAGCTTGTTTCTCCTTTGCGTTGTTCAGTTTGGTGTTCGCGCCGTCAAATTCTTTTTTTGCTTCTTGTGTCTTTCTTTCTGCATCAGCTTGTTTTGTATTAGTTTCATCAAGGTTTCCAGATGCTTCCGATTGCTTGTCTTTAGCACCCTTTAGTTCTGATTCCGTTCTGTTGTAGTTTCTCTGCGCATCAGTTAGGTTATTGTCAGCTTTTTCCAGATTCTCATGAGCGTTATTCAAGTTGCTGTTCGCATCATCCAAATTCTTCTTTGTGAAGGTTCGCATCGCGTTCGCGTCATCTACCCTTCCTTCTGCAAAGCCTAATTCGGCATTCGTTCTTATCTCTTCTCTTCTTGCCTCTCGAAGGCCTGTATTAGTTTCTGCGAGATTGTCGTTTGCCTCCTTCAAATGCTGCGTTGATGGTTTCCCAATTTCTGCTGCTTTATTCTCCTTATACAGGGCTCGTCCCTTAAATGCAAGCGATGTACCTACGTTGATGGCATCAGAAGTGATGCCAGCCGTATCTTCTTCTTTTATGGACATCCCTAAGTGGATTGAATTCCCACCTATGTCAACAGCTTCTGTTACTGTTTTGAAAGCCTTTGCATTGGTGATATTCTCTGCGCCTTGAGCAAAATTCTTCGTGGCGTTAGCAACGCGTTCCAATTTTGCAAGTTTGAATGCATTGCTGATACCTTTTGTGAGTTGAGAAAGTGCAGTGATTCCTCCGCCAAGTCCACCAGCCAGATTCACTAATGATTCAATCATTACTTTCGTGGTAGCCCAATAGTCTGTTGAACCATCCGCGCCTGGCACAAGAAATCTGTAGGAATTTGTGAGCCCCTGTCCACAGTGGAGTATGTTGATGCTGCCAATACCCCAGCAAGTACTACAGCTGGTTTGTGTGAGTAGTGGCATTTTCCCACATGTGTTTTTGGTTGTTGGAATCCATGGGGTGGGAGCTCTTGTTCCAATGCAGGGCATGGGGACGAGAACGAAACAGCCTGCAGCAGCGGAAGCTATCGCCGAAGCTGAAGCAACATAAGGATTCAAGATGTTGCCGCACATGATGAACTGTGGCATGTTGAGAGGCGTAAAGTCCATGACAGTGGCCACGTAATTAGCCGGAGTGCCAATTTGTGTTCGGTTCATAGGCAATACGGTCAAGGGACCGACCCCAATTCCGAAAGAACACCTAAGGACTGCTTTGTCAGTGCAGACAGGGAGGGCGGTTGTGAGATGAAAAGCAGCACGGGGAATTTTTGCTATACCTTGCTTGTCGAGGGAATATTTTTTTACGACTTGGTTCGCATCCTCTATTTGTTTTTTCGTCGGTTGCTTAGGTTCACCATTGATAAGTGTAGCTAGATTACTTCTTTTAGTGTAGGAATCCCACCAATTTTCTCCTATGCCTACTGCTATATTTTTGGCGGTGCCGGCAACTGATTTTGTACCTTCCCACGCCTTGTTCAGTCCTTCGCTAACAGCTTCAGTGTTGAAGCCTGTGCCTAAGGCTTCACCTCGTGCCACAACGTCCAATATGGCAGAGTTGGTGGCTTCGTTGGCTTGCTCCACAGCAAGGCCTACATTGACAGCGGCCTCGATGATTTTGTTGTTGTCTTGCTGTTCGTTAGGATTTGGCATATTGTTGAGAAAGGTTTTGGGGAAGTGAGGTGAGCGGTTAGGGGGGTTAATTCATGTTGATGACAGTGCCCTGTAGGTTGAGTGCCATCGAGCTGGTGAGCGAGATGGCTTCCTTGGTAATAAGTGAGAAACCGGCGTCGGCTGTAATGTTGATAGTATTGGCAGTGACTCCAATCATGCCTTGCATCGGAGCTTTCCCATGGAAGCCGTAGGTGGAGGATGTCCAGCTCAAAGAAAGGCTTTCGGCCCGATGATTCTGGGTGTTGGTTGAGATGGAAACGTCAGACTTGAGCCGGATGTGCTTGTCCGATTTCACCTCGAAGGCCTCGCTGGTGTTGAACTTCACGTTGATTGCATTGATTTCCATGTCCTTGGTTGTTTTCCACTTCACATTGTTGCCTGCATTCAACACAATGTCGTTATCGGCGTTCAATTCGATATTCCCTTTAGAATGAAGTTTTATAAGTTTGCTGTCTGTTGAGAATTGGAGTTCGTAGTTGTTAGTTCTGTTGTCATAGATTTTGATGAAGCCTCCAGTGCCTCCGTCCTTACCGTCGTGAATCTCAACGGTGTGGCCACTGGGTGTGCGGATGGCCTTGATGCGGTTGTCGTTGCCTTCATACCACTTCTCATCCACAGGGGTGACAGGAGTGAAACGGGTACCGGTCACTTGTGGACGTTCGAAGTTACCTTCTTCGAAATCCACCAATACTTGACTGAACTTCTCAGGGATGAGATGAACACCTCCCTTTTCCAGCATATAAGGTTGTACAACATGAATCCATGGGGTCGTGCCGTTTTTATTTCCTTCTTTGTATTTACCTACTTGCCAAGGGAAACGCACCTTCACGCGCCCCCAGTGTTTGGGATCCTCGGTATCTACAACATCTGCTATCACGGGATGGTTACATACGGGATAGATGGAACCGCCCTTATAGGGAGGATGAGGATAGGCGGCAGTGATGCCCTTGAATTCGTTTTTGTATTGCTCGTCAGCCGTGAACAGGTGTATAACTTCAGTGATGAGTATCTCGTCCTGCTGTACATCACTCTTGCCGTTTGACTCTTGACTGCTGATGTAATTGTCCTTGACATTCAGTTTGGCGCCAATTTGCAGGCGTGAACAATAGGTGTGTCCTTCGTATATGAGCATGTTGGAACGTTTGCTCAGCATTTCGGCTTTTTGATCTTGGCAAAAAACAGGTGGCTCGATGTTGTCCTTTTCGATGTCATCGTCCGATTCTAAGGTAGCGGGGGTCAGTTGACTGATTCGGTGGGCATAATTGTCGTTGGAGGCTTTGAAAGTCGCGTCGCTCAACGAATTGCCCGAATCTTCCCTGTTATCGTCAAAGTAGTCATGTGCCTTGCTTACGGTGTTATATCCCAATCCAATATTGGTGAACTGGGGGTGGAACGTCTGTAATCGCACGCCATAGTCAGGTATGTCCTGACTGGGGTAAGAGAGTTGGATTGTGTCAGAATCATTGATGCGGCCGAAATGAAGTGCAGTACCCGTGCTGAAGAACCATTCACTGTGGCGGCGAGCAAGTCGTCTCAGAAAGTCATAATTCGTTTCATTGTATTGTGCGGTATAGAAGATGCTTTCCTCCGTTTCTGGCTTTACTTCTTTGGTGTCTATATCGGCCACGTCGAAAATTTCTTTTACGATGTTGGCTAAAGTCTCTTCATTAAATACTTGACATGTGGGATGATCCATTAGTACAGCGTCTTTTGAAAGAGACTCTATCTCAATAGCTTGCTGGCTCTCGATTCGTTTGGAGGTGGCTTGAGTGATGAATCCTTCAAACTCGATGTCAGCCGTTTTCCCTTCTGTGTTTGCATTGTCGATTTCTTTTTCAATCGGCTCAGTCTGCAAGGTAAGGCGCACTTCCTTGCCAATGAGGTGGCTGCAGATGGTGAACTGAGGTTCGTTGATGTCTTCAACAGGATCTTTGAATAAAGTGAAGGTCAGTCTGACTGGCTGCATCAGTTTTTGCTCCAGTTGGAAATTGTCCAAATGGTAGAGGGCTCCGTTCAATTTGATTTTGAATTTGTCGGAGTTGGTGCCACCAATGCTGATGGTTATGTTCTTGATGGAAATCGACATTTTGCTATTTTTTATAATACACTCATTTACGTCCACTCGTTGTCGTATTCGGCAATGTCATTGCTGCCCATCTTGATTTTTTCTGCTACAATGGTGACGGTGGTGCGCATTAAGAGACTGTCGCTGTCGTTGAAATGGTCTTGAAGTTCTGTACAGTAGGCATTCTCGAATTGGAGAGTTTTATAACTGCGCTTATTGTTAGAGGAATAAACAACAAATTTGAAGTATCCAGATTGCACTTCTGTCTTGCTGAACATCCAGCGGTATAAAAACATGCTGTCATCGCTGAGTGAGGGCATGATGAAGGTAATGGCTCCACCTCGTGGGCGGGACGATGGTTTGCCTGTGTTATCCACTGCCTGTGAAAATTTATAAGTGCAATCAACAATGTTGAATTTGCGGCTGCCAATTTTCAGCATACCATGGAATGCTGAGTCTTCTAAATCGGCTCCACCGCCTTGGGACGCTCCTCCCATGAAGCCAGCAGCCATTGCTCCTAAGGTAGCTTCAGTGCGGTCGGAAAGTGAACTCAAATCGCCCAAAGCATCTTCCAAAGCCCCAGTTACAGCTTGCTTTGCCTCGTTATAGGCATTGCTGATGGCTTGTTTTGCTTCATTATATGCATCACTGACAGCTTGCTTGGCTTCATCGTAAGCATCGCTAATAGCTTGCTTGGCCTCATTGTATGCATCACTGACAGCTTGTTTGGCCTCATTGTATGCATCACTGACAGCTTGTTTGGCCTCGTCATACGCTTCACTGACAGCCTGTTTTGCTTCATCGTATGCATCGCTAACGGCTTGTTTGGCCTCGTTGTATGCATCGCTGACAGCTTGTTTTGCTTCATCGTAAGCATCGCTGACAGCTTGTTTTGCCTCATCATAAGCATCACTGATAGCCTGTTTCGTCTCTTCATATGCATCAGTGACAGCTTGTTTCGCTTCTTCATAGGCTTCTCCAGCCTGTTCCTTGATGTTCTCATAAGCGTCAGATACAGCTTGCTTGGCGTTTTCAAGTGCTTCCTCTGCTTTATCTTGTAGCTCACCAAGTTTTTCTTCTGCGGCGTTTTGTATTTCGCCGAGTTTTTCTTCTGCGGCGTTCTGCAAGGCTTCCACCTTTTCTGCTGCCGCATCTTGTATTTCGTTCAGTTTGTCGCTGGCAGCTTGTTGTAATTCTTGAGCTTTGTCTTGCAGAGCGTTAAGCTTCTCTTGTGCGGCATCTTGTATGCCACTGACGGTGTCGTTGATGGAGTCTTGCATCTCGCCCACCGTATTGCTAATGGATTCTTTGGCATCATTTAAGGCACTCTCTGCTTGTGCTTTCATGCCTTCTGCGGCTTCCTTGGCGGAATTGACGGCTTCTTGTGCTGCATCTTTGGCGGAATTGGCAGCATCCTGCGCCGCTTCTTTGGCAGAATTAATGGCCTCTGCTGCTTGTTCTTTAGCGGCATTGGCCGCCTCTTTTGCAGAATTGAGAACGTCTTGTGCCGCCTCTTGTGCTTGTTGTGCCGCCTCTTGCGCTGTCTCTTTAGCTTGTTGCGCAGCCTCTTGTGCGGCTTCTTTGGCCGAATTCACAGCGTTCTGAGCTGTTTCTTTGGCTGAATTGACCGCATCGGTTGCAGCTTCTTTGGCTGAATTTGCGGCCTCTGTTGCGGCTTGTTTGGCTGAGTTCATGGCTTCTGCCGCTTGGTCTTTGAAAGCAGCTGCTTGTTCTTTCACGGAATTAGCCATGTCACTGGCTGCGGACTTGGCTTCGTTCAATGCGCTATTGGCCGTTGCTTGGGCGTCCTTTAATGCCCCGCTTGCGGCGGATTGAGCATCTTTGAATGCACCGCTTGCCGCAGACTGTGCATCCTTGAACGCATCGCTTGCAGCGGATTGAGCGTCTTTGAACGCCCCGCTTGCAGCATTAGAAGCTGATTGAGCGGCTTGGCTCGCTGTTTTACTTGCTGCATTAGCTGCATTTTCAAGGCTATTAGCAGCACCACGTGCGGCATCTCCGACGGAATTGCCTACTTCTTTCGCTACGCCTTCAACTGAATTGCCTACTCCTTTAACAGCACCTTCAACCGTCTTGGCGGCACCTTTCACTGTATCTGTGGCAGCTTTGCCCGCTCCATCAAACAAGTCTGATAATTCCTTGCTGTCGAATATGTCCGAGATATCCATAAGCCATGAGTTGTTTTTTTAAGTGGGTGTGCCATTCTTTATGTATTTGGCACACCCACTTTGGGGGACGATTAATTGTCGATAGTCCAGCGGTTGTTGTGACGGGCATTGCCAATAGCAATTTCCTTGGCAGAGATGGTGAACTCTTCATATTGCTGAACCTCATTCTTGTTGTCGTAGGTCTCAGCATATTCCACCATATAGCCTTCCTTGAAGTCAAGGTGCTTCATTTCGCCACCTTGGCGATTAGGCCAAGAGATGGTGCCGCTCTTTGCCATGTAGGTATCGCACATCCATTCGAGCAGGTCGGTGTTACCATCGTCATTAGACTTCACTTTGAAGTAGATTTTACCACCGCGGGTAGTGCCAGTTGGCTGACCTTCAACATCAGTCTGCTGGTTTAATTCATAACGTACATACATAACCTCGCGCTCGGCAATGCCATCAGCGTTGAGGGTAACTGTTCTTGTAGCCATAATACTTTTGTTTTAATTGATAAATAATGTATAATAAGTTGTTGATTACTGAACATTCTGATCCCATTCTACACCAGCATCGCCATTGTGTCCTGTCAGTTCAATGAAGAAGTTCTTGGCAGCGAAGAAGGGCTTAAGTTCTACTTCAATTTTGATGTCCTTCGTCTTGGGATCTTGGTTGATTCCCTTGAGATTGTAATTTTCAATGAGCTTTCCAGGGCCTTTATAGTCACTCAAGAAGTCGTGAACGGCCTGCTGCAGCTCGGCTTTTACAGATGAATCCCAATTGATGAAGGCCTCATCGTTGAAGAAGTTCTGGAACACCTTGCCAATCCAGTCGAAGGTACGTACAATGGGATACTCTTGTAAGCCAATGGTTGCACCATTATAAAGTGAGCGGTTGGAGAATGCCATTGTGCGACCGTCTTCTTCCACCATAGGAATGACACCCTGATCGATGAGGGCTGCGATTTCACTCTTACGCAGATCGAGACGAGCGCCCTTCACATTGCTGAGTGTACCATACTTCTTACCTGCTGCACCTTGTGCGATGACCGTCTCTTCGGTATTGCTCATGCGACCAGCCAAAGCTGCTGATGCAGGAACGTAAAGATCATCATCCTCACCTGCGAGTTCAGACTTTTTGCGACCGAGGATGTAATTACAAGTCATTACAACGTTTGCCATTTTAGCTTCTTGGCCTTGCAGGTTAGCATCGTCCAACTCATCTTTGAGCATGCTGAAATTCAGACTGTCTTTGAAGTCTGTCAAGAAGATGACTTTGTTACGGTATGCAGTGTCTGCCCACATGCGTACAGTGGTGGCGTCACCCAGATAGCCTGGTACAACCACAAGACTGTAATTGTTCTTCAAACTCAAACGGTCGTAGTATCGCTCCAGCTCGTCACGGATGGCGAGTGTGTCTTCTGAATCGTTGTATTCCAGCTCTGCCTTATTTACGTTCATTAATGTAAGACAGTCAATCTTGCCTTGTCCAGCATTTGCGAAGAAGGAGTCGAGTGAACGGTAAGTTACTTCGAGATTGTGTACTTCATCGTGGATGGCGAAGAGATTATTCTTGAGGTTCTGCTCAGCCTTTTCACACTTTGCCTTACTTGATTCAATGATGGCCATAGGGTCTGTTCCGCCTTCTTCAAGGATGGAAACCCAAAGCTCCAACTCATTCTTCAGTTTCTTGCGGTTGTCGGCATATGCGGCATCTGACAAGAAAATGTTCTTGATAGCCTTGCGGCGGGGATCCATATTTTCAACGCCCTTGATGAGGCCTTTAAGCAATTGGAAACCGCCGAATTTGTCCAATCCACCAATGCTGCTCTGTAACAATTCCGCAGGGTTTTCTATTTTTTCTTTCTCACGAAGTTCCAAAGCCTCGCCTTGGGCTTCTTTTTTCAGTTCTTCTGCTGCCATAATGTCATGTTTTTAAGTTAAAAACTAAAAGTTAAAAATCTAAGCTGCAAATACTCTCAGTTTAGTTGTTTTAATCTGCATCTTCAAGTTCTGCAAGAAGAGCCTTGAGCGCATTCTTTAAGTTGCCTCGTGCAGCTTCATCCTTCAGCGTGTTGCGAAGGGTTTTGTTTTTCTCCAGCTGACGGATAACGGAGTTGTAAGCGTCGATGCGTCCCTTAGTTGTACTCAGAAGTTCGCTTTGGGCGATGAGCTGCTCATCCTCGAAGTCCTTGATGGACTTGAAATCAAAGTCTTCATAGATTGCACCGCCTTCCTCTGTTTCGAGAGTTACGCCGTTCTTGCTGGGCTGGTAGTGTTCGAACACTTCTTTCATGTTCTTGGCCTTAAAGCCTTCACGATCCTCGTCGCTGCTGGGAGCATCGTCTGTAAACTGATCAGCATAGAGTGTTCTGTTTTGTGGAAACTCAATGATGCCGTCTTGTGCTTCAACGTCCAAGACCTTGGTGATAACAGTTTTTCTTGCCATAGTTTTGGGGTTTTAAATTAATAATGTATAATTTGTTTTATTCTGTTACTTGAGATACTGGAGTTTCTGATGATTCTTCGTTGTCGGGCGTATCAATGTCCCAACAAATCTGCTTTTGTTCTTCGTCGTATTTCATGGTGACAGTGTCGCCAGGAGTGATGTCTCCTGAAATGATGAGTTTCGATAGAGGACGACGAATTTCTTTGCGGATAATGCCAAGGATTGGACGTGCACCATAGTGTGCGTTAAACCCAACTTTGGTTACGTATTTACGTGCCGACTCGTCAATTTCCAACTTGATGTTCTGCTCGTTGAGGGTCTTGAGCAAATTCTTGATGTGGATATCGAAGATGCGGTCAATCATCTCTTCCGTGATGGGTGAGAATGGCACAATTTCAGTCAGACGCGCGAGAAACTCTGGACGGAACTGTCCCTGCATCACTTCTAGCATCTGATCGTGAGTTGGTACCTTGTTCTCTGCGAACGACTTGAAGATGTAGTCACTGCCAATGTTGGAAGTGAAGATGATGAGCGAGTTGGAGAAGTCTCCCACACGCCCCAGTCTGTCATGCAGCTTTCC
>Ga0310786_10008130_pt1 | contig 13526 bp, 9 predicted proteins | sample AusTroGonzalo_MG_FD_203881 | JGI IMG/M metagenome (GOLD analysis project Ga0310786, IMG submission 203881) | Bovine rumen microbial communities from tropical cattle in Woodstock, Queensland, Australia - Gonzalo_03 (v2) (version 2) | ecosystem: Host-associated > Mammals > Digestive system >... | reverse complement strand
CAGCTCAGTGAAATATTCAATACCCTTCAGATTTGAAATGGACTGGTTCTTAACAATAATAGCCTCTATTTCATTAATCTCGCTCTCGGTCAATGCTCCGTCCTTGCCGTACGACTGTGCCAGCACCCAGTTGCGGAAGTTGGTGTCGGGGAAGTTGGTGGCGTTGATGGCTGTGCCTTGCTTGAACACCACGGTCTTGGCATAGCCCGAATCGTCTTGTACCGTTTTGGCGCTGCTGTTGAACCAACCATAAAGTGGCGAGTCGATGCCCATGCCAGTTTCCAGCGTCAGTGAGGTCAGGTTCTTGATGGCCTGTGAATAGCCCTGCAGGGTGACGGTGGAATTGTTGATGGTCAGCGACTTGAAGTCGAACAGGGCGTAGCAGTCGCCACTCTTGTTTTTGGTGCAGGTGGCCGAGATGGAGGATCTCTTGATGGTCAACATCGGACTGCAGGAGGTGTCGAAACAGCTGCTCTGGGACTGGATTGTAAGATAGGCGTCATAGATGGTGATCACCGGCGAATCACCATTACTGTCCTTACCCGCATAAATTGCGTCCTCGCTGCCGCCAACGATAGTGGTTGAACCCGTGCCATAACCCGACCACGTAGTCGTAATTGAGGTAATGGCATCCAGCCTCACCGGGGAAGAGTCGGTAGCCTTCAAGTAGTTATTCCCGCAAAGGATAATCATCAGTCCCGCTACGCCTTTGTTCTCAATGGCGTGATGGTCCTTGCCCGAGCGCTCTATCTTGACGTTGTAGAGGAACAGCCTTTTGGTCGAACCATCGATTTCGAAATAGACCCTCGGCTTTCCGCCATTGACATTTGCGTCGTAGCACTTGATGTTGTCGCCCGTAATATTCGAGGCGTTGGAATTTGTCACCTGCACGCCGCCCACCCAAAGGTCGTAGGCTCTGGCGCCTGTGACAAAGACGACTAACAGTGCCGTGAGGCACAACATGCGGCGGAGGCCGCTTTCCTGCTTCGTTTCCTTTGCCCTGGAAACAACGGATTGACACTTGGTAATCATACAGCTCTATGTTTTTGGTTAATGTTCATTATTGTAAATAGCTCTCTCATGGACTTCAGAAGCACATAATCTGTTTATCCTCTGCAAAGGTAGGGATAATTCTCCATATCTCCAAACTTTTCGGGCAAAACTTTCAGAAAAGTGGAGTAGAAAATTTGGCAGCGATGTCGGGGTGGCGTTTTCCGCTTTTCACCACAGATACTCGTCGGTGTATCCGTCGAAGACGGGAGGCTGTGTCCAGCCGTTGGCGCGGAGGGTGTGGCGGATGTGCTTCTCCACATCGGGAGGGATGGGGCGGGTGCCGTTGCGGTACTCGTAATAGCGCTTGCGTGAAAGGGCGGCGATGAGGTGGCCTCTGATTTTACGCTCTATCCGGCTTGGCATGTCGTAATAGAGCTTCATCAGCCCGACGGACATGCGGCGGGGCTCGTCGGAGCGGTACTGGGGACAGTCGTCGTGCTGCATCAGGGGGTTGTTCATGTTGATGCTCTTGACGAGGTGGTCGTTCTCCGGCGTGTAGCGGCTGAGGATGCTGCGCAGGCAGTGCTCACGGAGGGGGCATGTCGTGCTGTAACATACGACGTAGGTTTCGGCCTTCTTGCGGAAAATCTCGTCTCTGGTCTTCGGGGTCTGTTCTTTCTTTGCCATAGTTATGCTGCTCTTCAGTGTTAAACCTTGCTGTACGAATCGTAATTCGTGTGCAAAGATAAGCAATTTGTCAGACATAAACAAATTTTCTCACAGAAATTTTCGAAAACACTATACATTCCTACATTTTACCTATTACTTGGTGGTTTTCAGAGAGTTAGCTAATGTATAGACGATTTTTTTTGATAACAGCTATACATAAAATGACAGAAAATCGCGGTCATTCAGGGCAGAAATCGCGGCTATTAGACTGTTATTCAGTGTGTTCCGCGATGGTATCAAAAATGGAAACAAAGTGTTTCAGGCTAGGAAACAAACTGTTTCCGACAGAGAAACAAAGTGTTTCCACTGTCGAAACAAAAGTGAAACACTTTCCGGCGACTGCCTATTGCGCGGCCATTGACAGCTAAATCGGGCATTTTATGTATAGAGACATAGGTGAAATAAGCGTCTTTACATAAAGTAATCTATTGAACAACAATAAGTTAGCGAGAAAATGTAGGAATGTATAGGCAAATCAAGAATTTTTTGTAAGAAAATTGTTTTGTAGTTTCAAGGTTTTTCTGTACCTTTGCAGCGAATACGAAAAGAAACTGATTATGACAAAGGTAACCATTATTAAGAGACATCGTAACACGGAGACACTCAGACAGTTGGAACTCTCCGAAGTTGTTAACAGCATACAGGGGCAGGACTATCATGACCTGTGCCGACAGTTGCGGGATGTTTATCCGTTGGCAGAAGTCCGGCAGAAATACGACGTGACCGACGGCCTGCTCTCCATGTACACGAAGAAGCTGCCGAAGGTCTGCTTCCCGTCAGTGACGGAGCACAGGAAAGGTCGGCGGGTGATGCGCGAGTACAACGGGCTGGTGCTGCTTGAGGTGAACAACCTGGCGGGCTACGAGGAGGCTGAGGCTGTGAGGCGGAGTGCCAGTCAGATACCGCAGACGATGGTGGCCTTCATCGGCGCGAGCGGCCGCAGCGTGAAAATCGTGTGCCGGGGAGAGCTGTTCAATGGGGGGCTTCCCTCCACGGAGGATGACATCAAGCGGTTTCATGTGAACCTCTACGAGAAGGCGCGTGTGGCCTATAACATGCAGTTGGGCGTGACCATCGAGAAGCTGGAGCCTCTTCTCACGCGCGACTGCTTCATGAGCAGTGACCCGGACATGTTCTACAACCCCCTGTCGCAGCCGTTCTATACCGACTGCGCCGACACGGTGAAGGCCGTGCAGCCCGTAGCGCTCTACGCCGAGAAGCAGGACGCGCTGATGCCAGGCTTCGACAACTACCATGCCATGCGACTCATCTATGAGTTCTGTCTGACGAAAGCCTACGACGACGTGGAGGGCATCAGCGAGGAAGAAGGCCGCACACACCTGATGCTCACACGGTTGGCAGGCTACTGCCAGGAGTCGGGCCTGCCGATGGCAGTGGCTCAGCGCCAGGTGATGTTCAACCTCTCGCTAGGCAAGGAGCCCGACGTGGTGCGCAAGGTGTTCGAGAATGCCTACCGCGAGGAGCACGGGAAGCAGTACCGGCGCCGCAAGAACTTGACGAAGCCCCTGAAGAACATCCCGCCGGAAACGCTGCTGATGATGAAGGTCGACATGTTCCTCAACGCAAACTACGAGCTGCGCAAGAACGTCATGCGCGGCGTGGCGGAGTTCAGGGTACGCACGGGACTGGGCTTCGACTACCAGGACCTGACCACCGAAGCCCGTAACAGCATCACGATGAAGGCGCTGTCGCAGGGCGTGAAGTGCTGGGACAAGGACATCAGCCGCTACGTGAACTCTGACGACATCGAGCTCTACGAGCCGATGACCGACTTCCTGGACCACCTGCCGAAGTGGGACGGCAAGGACCGCGTGGAGGCACTGGCCCTGCGCGTGAAAAACGACTACGAGGACTGGCCACACCTGTTCCACATCTGGATGCGCTCGATGGTGGCCCTGTGGCGCGGCAAGGGCCAGCTCACCGGCAACGCGCTCGTACCTATTCTCATAGGCCGTCAGGGTTGCGGGAAGACCTCGTTCTGCCGCATACTGCTGCCCAGGGAACAGCGTCTCTACTACAACGACCGCATCAACTTCAAGAACGAGAGCGACCTGAACCTCGGGCTGACGTCGTTTGCGCTGATCAACCTCGACGAGTTCGACAAGATTACGCAGCGGCAGCAGGTGGTGCTGAAGTACCTCGTGTCGACCAGCGACCTGAAATACCGCCCACCCTACGGCAAGGCCTACTCCTCGCACCGCCGCTACGCCTCGTTCATCGGCACGACGAACGAGAGCATGCCGCTGACCGACCCCAGCGGCAGCCGCCGGTTTATCTGCGTGACGGTCGAGGGCGACATCGACTTCAAGACTCCCGTGGACTATCCGCAGCTCTACGCACAGTTGGAGTATGAGGTGTCTGTGCTGCGGCTACGCTACCATCTGACGCGCGACGAGGAGCAGGCCCTGATGGAGCACAACCTGCGCTACCAGCGGCTGTCACAGCTCGGCGAGCAGCTGCTGTCGCTGTTCGAGAAGCCCGAAGGGACGCCGGCGAGCAATCCCGACGGCGGCCAGTGGATGACGCTAAAGGAGATCTCTGCCCGCCTGAAGCAGGTGTTCAAGGGTGCATACGCGGAGGACGAGGGCTGCTACATCAAGATCGGCAACTTCCTGAGCCGTCCAGAATACAGGTTCGAGAACGACCGCAGAACTGCCGGCATGGTGTATTGGGTGAAGAAGCGCCACCAGCAATCCTAAGTTGCAGGCGAGCAAGCTCGGAGTCCTCGCAACTTTGTATGTCCCTGTCTCGGTATCATTCTAGGGTAGTAGTTAGTTCGGGGGGTAGATTGTTCGTTCAGTTTCGCTATAGTTATCCAGTTGCCTCGTAAACTCCTTGATGTTGATGACGGTAAGTCGCGGCCAATCTACGTGCTTGAGAATATTGAAGTGCGTGTCGTTGGTGACGATATATTCTGCATCGGCAGCCACAGCACAGTCCACAAACTTGTTGTCGTCGGCATCGACCTCAATCAGACCGAAATGGATATACACCTCTTGAAATACTGTGGTGTGCATCCTTGCAATGGCTTCGACCACGTTATGGGCAATCTCGGGCGTTGTCTTTTCGGCGAGGATTTCCTCATACTCATTGAGGATGTCGGAATTGACGCACAGACTGATGTGACCCGCCAACACCTCGGTCCATATCTTATGATACGGACTGCGCGTGGGCAATGACTGCAGCAGGCAATTAGTATCAAGGACGACGCGTCTCATAACCGTAAGGGGTGCGCATGTGTTCCTTGCCCCATTGCTCGATGGTTTCCTCGTTGATAACTCCCTCGTCCCAAAGTGCATCGATGGCCTTCTGAGCCTTCTGGGCAAAATAATGGGCAAGGAGATTCTTGAACTCGTTCAACTCTGCCTCGGTGCTAATGCTGTTCAGTGCGTTCATCAGTTCCAGTTGTGCCATTTCTGAGTAACTCATAAGCGATAAAATAAGATTGTTGGTGCAAAGGTACGAATTTTTGGACAGACAGCGTAGCATTTTGTGCAAAAAATATAAAAACGCAGCGGAAAGGTCACTTTTCTGGAAAGAAAGATTACGTTAAACTTCCAAAATCGGTTTGCTATCTCAACTTTTCTTTGTACTTTTGCACGCAAATTATGTAAAAAGCAAAACGGTAAGAAGTTAAAAGGTAAAAAACAAATAGTAAACAATGGCACAAGAAGATGTATTTAAGAAGATCGTGAGCCACTGCAAGGAGTACGGTTTCGTGTTCCCTTCAAGTGAGATTTACGACGGTTTAGGCGCTGTCTATGACTACGGTCAGAATGGCGTGGAGTTAAAGAACAATATCAAGCAGTACTGGTGGAAGGCTATGACGATGCTGCACGAGAACATCGTGGGTATCGACTCGGCCATCTTCATGCACCCGACGATATGGAAGGCCAGCGGTCACGTGGATGCCTTCAACGACCCCCTGATCGACAACCGCGACTCGAAGAAACGCTATCGCGCCGATGTGCTGATCGAAGACCAGATTGCAAAGTACGACGAGAAGATCCAGAAGGAAGTAGAAAAGGCCCGCAAGCGTTTCAAGGATGCTTTCAACGAGGAGCAGTTCCTGGCCACCAGCGAACGCGTGAAGGAAGCAAAGGAGAAGCGCGACGCGCTGCACGCCCGCTACGCCGCTGCCATGCAGGGTCCGGACTTGGAGGAGCTGAAGCAGATTATCCTCGACGAGGAGATTGTCTGCCCCATCAGCGGCACCCGCAACTGGACTGACGTGCGCCAGTTTAACCTGATGTTCTCGACAGAGATGGGCTCGACGGCCGACGGCTCGATGAAAATCTATCTGCGTCCGGAGACCGCTCAGGGCATTTTTGTCAACTACCTGAACGTGCAGAAGACCGGCCGCATGAAGATTCCTTTCGGCATCGCCCAGATAGGTAAGGCTTTCCGCAACGAGATTGTCGCCCGTCAGTTTATCTTCCGCATGAGGGAGTTCGAGCAGATGGAGATGCAGTTCTTCGTTCAGCCCGGCACAGAGCTGGAATGGTTCCCCAAGTGGAAGGAGCAGCGTATGGCCTGGCACCAGGCCTTAGGCTTCGGCGCCGAGAACTACCGCTTCCACGACCACGACAAGCTGGCCCACTACGCCAACGCCGCCACCGACATCGAGTTCAAGATGCCGTTCGGTTTCAAGGAGGTGGAGGGTATCCACAGCCGCACAAACTTCGACCTGTCGCAGCATGAGAAGTACTCGGGCAAGAGCATCAAGTACTTCGACCCGCAGACCAACGAGAGCTATACGCCGTATGTCATCGAGACTTCTATCGGTGTTGACCGTATGTTCCTGAGCATCATGTGCCACGCCTTCTGCGAAGAGCAGCTTGAGAACGGCGAGACGCGCACCGTGCTGCGTCTGCCCGCTGCCCTCGCTCCTGTGAAGTGCGCCGTGATGCCGTTGGTGAAGAAGGACGGCCTGCCCGAGAAGGCTCGCGAGATCATCGACCAGCTGAAGTATCACTTTGCCTGCCAGTACGACGAGAAGGACTCTATCGGCAAGCGCTACCGCCGTCAGGACGCCATCGGTACACCATACTGCGTCACCGTCGACCACGACACACTGAACGACGGTTGTGTCACCCTCCGCTTCCGCGACACGATGGAACAGGAGCGCGTCAAGATAGAAGAGCTGAACGCCATCATCGAGGACAAGGTGAGCATTGCGTCGTTGCTCAAGAAACTTTAAAGAGACCCACCCCCAGCCCCTCCCTATATGGAGGGGAGCAGATAGGAAAATGAGCAGTTATCATTATGTATGAGATATTAAGAAAACTAAAGGCGATAATCTATATACTCCTACCCCTTATAGGGGGAGGCTGGGTGGGGGTCTCCTGCAGTGAATCTGAGGATGAGGAAGCCGATGAGTATGCCAACTGGCAAGTGCGCAACGAGACATACTTTGCCACGCTGGAGGATTCGCTCAGTCGGGGTGGCTCTGCTTGGCAGAAGTTCAAGACCTATACCAAGGACCAGCAGATAATAAGCGTCAACACCGACTACATCTATGTGAAAGTGCTGGAGAGCGGAAGCGAGACCACGAGTCCGATTTATACGGACACGGTGCGGGTGAGCTACCGTGGGCGCCAGATACCTTCGGCAAGCTATCCTGAAGGGCGGGTTTTCGACCAGACCTACGCCGGGACGTTCAGTTGGCAGACCACAGCGGTATCCAAAGGCGTCGTCTCGTCGTTCGTCGATGGGTTTACTACTGCCCTTCTTCACATGCACCCCGGTGACCGCTGGCGCATCTACATTCCCTATCAGTTGGGCTACGGGGTGAATCCGAAGAGTTCGAGTTCGTCGTCGGAGAGTATTCCCGCCTATTCAACGCTGATTTTCGACTTGGCACTGGTGGAATACTGGCAGCCGGGCGAAAATCGTGCCGTCTGGAGCAGTAGGGAAGTGAGAGTGAAGAGTGAAGAATGAAGAGTGAAGAATCGGCTACGCCGGAATTCGTGTAATTCGTAAAATTCGTGGTGAAGAATGCAGAACTACGCTGACTATATCAAGAAGATTGAGATCGACTCGCTTTGGAGCGGGAAGAAGCACATCGTGTGGGAGCTGTCACCACATGTCAACATACTGAGCGGCATCAATGGCGTAGGCAAGTCCACTATATTAAATAAGGTGGTGAAGAGCGTCAACACCAATGGCGACATCATCAACCACCTGCTGAAGGGCGTACACATCACCCCAGAGCCAGCCGACGCCACTCACATACGTTTCGACATCATCCGTTCGCTCGACTCACCAGTGCTCGACCTCGACACGATGGCTCATGTGGACACCCGCATTTCCTCAGCCCTCGACTTCCAGATTTACCATCTGCAACGCAAGTATCTGGACTATCAGGTGAACATCGGCAACCGCATCATTGCGGAGTTGCAAACAGGTAATACCGAGGCGGCACAACATCTGTCGTTACGCAAGAAACGGTTCCAGGACATTGTCGATGACCTGTTCGAGGAAACGGGCAAGAAGATTGTGCGCACGGAGAACGAGATACGCTTCTCGCAGATTGGCGAGACGCTTGTGCCTTACCAGCTCTCGTCAGGTGAAAAACAGATGCTCGCCATCCTGCTCACGGTGCTCGTAGAAGACGACCAGCCCTACGTGCTCTTCATGGACGAGCCCGAGGTGTCGCTACACATCGAATGGCAGAAGCGACTCATAGACCTCTGCCTCGAACTGAACCCCCATGTGCAGATTATCCTGACTACCCACTCGCCTGCCGTCATTATGAACGGCTGGGTGGACGCCGTCACCGAAGTGACGGATATTACGGTATAGTACCCATTCCCGGCCCCCTCCTGAACGGGAGTGGGAATGGAATACCAATAAGGTTCAGAAATAAATATCACCTATGTCTAAGCTTCCTCCCTCTTCCGCAAAACCAACTGATCTTCCCTCCCGTTCGGGAGGGGCCAGGGGTGGGTTGCAAGACTACATCAATAGCCGTTATTTCGAGGCGGCTAACGCCCTGAAGTCGAAACAGGCACGGCGCAGGATTGTGGCCTACGTCGAAGCCTACGATGACATCTACTTCTGGCGCACGGTACTCAGTCCGTTCGAGGACGACCACCGCTACTTCGAGGTGATGCTCCCGTCGAAGAACAATCTGACACGGGGAAAGAAGTCTGTGCTGATGAACTTCATAGAGGATAAGGGAAAAGGGAAAAAGAAAAGAGCGAAACTCTATGAAGAGCAAGAAGAACACAGTGTTCTGGGGCATGATATGATTGCTTGCGTTGATGCCGACTACGACTACCTGATACAGGGGGCGACGGCGCAGTCGCAGAACGTGCTCAACAATCCCTATGTGTTCCACACCTACGTCTACGCCATCGAGAATTACCAGTGCTACGCCCCGTCACTGCACGACGTGTGCGTGTCGGTGACCCTGAACGACCACCGTGTGTTCGACTTCCGCGACTATTTCCGTCAGTTCAGCGAAGCCGTGTTCCCCCTGTTCGTGTGGAGCATCATGGTCTACCGCAACGGCAACTATGCGAAATTCACCCTCTCCGACTTCAACCGTATCTGCGACCCCGGCGGTTTCAACGTTCAGGAGCCAGAAATATCGCTGGCCAACATCCGACGCAAGGTGGATGTGAAGGTGCGCGAACTGCAACGCCAATTTCCCGATGCCAAGGACGAATACCTGAAAGTCAAGGATGACATCAAACAGCTGGGCGTTACGCCGCAGACCACCTATTTATATATACAGGGGCACCATCTGTTCGACACTGTCGTTGCTCCGATCCTCTCGAAGGTCTGCAACCTACTGCGACAGGAGCGCCAGCAAGAAATCTTCCTGGCGCAGGCCCACAAGACGCAGAAGCGCAACGAGATGACGTGCTACGAGAACTCGCTGCAGGACGTAAAAGTCATGCTGAAGAAAAACAGCGGCTACATCCATTCAGAACAGTTCCACCGCCTGCAAGACGATATCCGCCGATTTCTGGACGGCGACGAAAAGGAAAAAGGGTTCTGAACGTTCAGAACCCTTTTTTGTTAGGTCAAACACCTGTTATTTCTTGAACAGATGCGGGATGAACTCATGCAGACCGCGACGCCAAGTGAGGAACTCGTGGGCAGTGCCTGCCGACTCTGAGCTTTCGACCTTGATGCCCAGCTCGCGCAGGCCCTTGACGATGTCGCCGCTCTTGATGAAGTCCTCTTCGCCCCAGTTCATGTACATGTAGTGAATTTTCTTGTTGAACTCGTCGGCATTGGCGAAGACACCGTTGTAGGCAGTCTTTACGTCGAGGCCGAAGATGGCACCGCTGAACGTGCCGAGCCAAGCAAACTTGTCAAGGTTGTTCAGGACGATGTCGAAGGTCTGATGGCCACCCCACGACAGTCCGGCCATAGCACGGTTGTCACGGTCGGTCTTCGTGCGGAAGTTAGCATCGATGTAAGGAATGAGGTCGTTGAGCAATACGGGATAGAACGATGAACCGTAATCGCCCATGCCCTGTCCGCGGCCCATCGGAGCCTTGATATCGCCGCTCTCCATAACTACGAGCATCGGCACTGCCTCGCCCTTGGCAATGGCATTATCCATGATATGCTGCATCTTTCCTTGCAGAGTCCAGCTGGTCTCACCCTCGCCCATGCCATGCTGCAAGTAGAGCACGGGATAGCGCTTCTTGATGTTCTTCGCCGACTCATACTCCGCGGGTGTGTAGACCATGGCGTGACGCCACTTCTTCTGCTCGTTGCTATAGTAATAGATGCTGCGCACACAACCTGCGGGCACACCCTGCTGCGGACGGTAGTAGTCGCCCTCGGGACCCTCAGGGATCTCGATGCCGCCCGACTCGCGGTTGCAGCCGAAGAATGTCTCGGTGGCAGGATCGATAAAGTTGATGCCATCGATGTTCATAAAGTAGTAGTGGAAGCCTACGGGAAGCGGGTCGGTGACAGCCATGAAGCCACCCTTGCCGTCGGGCTCCATGTCGTACTTCTTACTACAGATGTCAACAACGACCTTCTTGGCCTGCGGCGCATTGATGTAGAAGTAGGCACGATGCTGACTGTCGACCTTCGGGAAGTCGTTGCCAGGAACGGTGGTCTCGGCAGTAACGGCATCAGCAGGCACGTTGATCTTCTTGATAGCCACAGGCAGGTCAGCCGGACGCTTCGGCTCGAAGCCTAAGTGACGGGCAACAGCCTCACCGTAGCGGCAACCCAGCTCACGATAGCCGGCAGCATCGAAGTGCAGGCGGTCGGGACCGTTGGTGCAGCCGTCGGACGAGATGACCTGGCAGGTGTGGATGGTCTGGGGCAGTTCGTCAATCTGCTTCTTACAGCCGATGCAGACGCCCTTGCCGTCGGCCTGCACAATGTTACCCACATAGAGGTTCACCTCCTCAGGCTTCAGCTGCAGGTCGCCACAGAGGTTTTCGTAAACCTCCTTCACCATGCCAGCCCATTTCGGGTCGCCGGTGTTAGTCTCACCCTGGTGCATCAGGATACCCTTGATGACACCGTCCTTCTGAGCCTTCTTAGCCAGCTCTACCAGACGCTTATAAGGATTGTTGTCGTAAGCTTGGAGCATACCCTTCATCCATCCGGGAGCCTTCTTCTCAACATAGCTCGGGATGCTGTCGGGCAGGAAGCCCTTGATGTCGATACCACCAATAGCCACGTGGATGACGCCAATCCTGATGTTCTCGGGCAGCGAGGCCACGAGGGTACGGCCAAACCAGTCGGCAGGCGTCAGACCGGTGTTCGGACGGCAGAGGGGAGCCGTAGCCTCACACCACTCGCCCATAAAACGCTCAGGGCGCTTGTCGGTGGCAGGGAAGTCTACAGCAGGCATCAGCCGGAAGCGCGGACCGGGACTGGCCAGGTCGGCAGCCTCAGGACGGGCGTTGCCTTCCATGTTCGACTGTCCGAAACAAAGGAAGATGTAGAAATTCGGATCGGCGGGCTGGGCAGTCTGCTCAGTCACGGCTTTCTTAGCTGTTGACCTCTTGGCCGTCTTTTTTTGAGCCAAGACATTGCTGGGCAGCGCAAACAGTAGGGCTGCCAGCAGCAGAGATTCAATTACTTTTTTCATAATGTTTAAATTTTTAAGGGTTATTTGTTGCAAAAGTACAAAGAATACGCCGTTTTCGCTCTTCTTTATGTTTCAGTTTTTATCATAAATGTAACTTTTCGGCAGATTCATGGGAAAAAACATGGGATTTAGCGGAGATTTGCGTATCTTTGCACCAAACTATTACTTCTAAACCCAAAGAAAATGAACAAACGTACAACACTCGCCGCCCTCTTGGCGGCAACGACGCTAGGTCTAAGCGCCCAGAAACCTATGTCCGCTCCGAAAGGCGGCAAGGCTATTAGTGACGAACTTATCGGTATCTTCTTTGAGGACATTTCCTCGAGTGCCGACGGCGGTCTCTACGCCGAACTGCTGCAAAACGGCTCATTCGAGTACAGCCCTGCCGAGAAAGACGGCTGGGGACCCGGCACAGCGTGGCGTCAAGTACGCCCCGGTCACTCGCTTGGTACGATGCAGGTAAGGATGGACAACCCGCTGAACGCCAACAACCCCACCTATATGCGCCTGCACACCGAGCGCACCAGGGAGTTCCAAGACTATAAAGGCTGGAAGGGCTACGGTCTGCAGAACGACGGTTTCGACGGCATCTCGGTGAAGGCCAATGCCAAATACGACTTCTCGGCCTTCATGCGCAACATCGGCGGTGCCAAGCAGGTGCGCGTGGTACTGGCCAAGCCCGGACAGGGCTGGGGCGCAGAGCCCAAGTCACTGGCCGAGACCACCTTCGACGTCAGTAGCACCTCTTGGAAGAAGTACGAGGCTGTGCTCACGCCAACCGAGGACTGCAAGAACGCCAATCTCCAGCTTCTCGTCCTGACTGTCGGCGACCTCGACGTGGACCAGTTCTCGCTCATGCCGCAGGACACCTACAAGGGACACGGATTGCGTAAGGATCTGGCCCAGGCTCTTGCCGACCTGCAGCCTAAGTTCATGCGCTTCCCCGGCGGTTGCGTCGTACACGGTGGTGGTGACGGCTTCTGGGACACCTACCGCTGGAAGACCACCATCGGTCCAAAGGAGCAGCGCCGTGGACTGAAGAACACGTGGGGCTACCACCAGTCGATGGGACTGGGCTACTATGAGTACTTCCAGTTCTGTGAAGACCTCGGTATGCAGCCCCTGCCCATCCTGCCTTGCGGTGTCTCGTGTCAGGGTACTAACGGCGGCTGGAACATGTGGCCCACACAGGCCCAGGACGTCGTTCCCATGAGCGAGATGGACGAGTGGGTGGCTGAGGCCATCGACCTCATCGAATGGGCCAACGGCGACCCCGCCACCAACAAGTGGGCCAAGATGCGTGCTGACGCAGGCCATCCGAAACCCTTCGGTCTGAAGTACCTGGGCTTGGGCAACGAGGAGAAGATTTCACCTGAGTTTGCTGAACGTTTCAAATATATATATGAACGCGTGACGAAGGCTCATCCCGAGATTGTCATCGTAGGCACCGCCGGTCCTGGCTCACACCCCGAGAACCCCGACTTTGAGAACGGCTGGAAACTGGCAGAGGAACTAGGTATGCCCATCATCGACGAGCACTACTACGAGCAGAACAAGTACTTCCTCAGCAGCCGTCAGTACGACAAGTACCCCCGCGACCGCAAGACGAAGGTCTATCTCGGTGAGTATGCCGCCAAGGACAAGAAGCTCATCGACGCACTGGCCGAGGGTCTGTACCTGCTCCACGTCGAGCGCAACGGCG
>Ga0310786_10008128_pt1 | contig 13527 bp, 13 predicted proteins | sample AusTroGonzalo_MG_FD_203881 | JGI IMG/M metagenome (GOLD analysis project Ga0310786, IMG submission 203881) | Bovine rumen microbial communities from tropical cattle in Woodstock, Queensland, Australia - Gonzalo_03 (v2) (version 2) | ecosystem: Host-associated > Mammals > Digestive system >... | reverse complement strand
AGTTTCCAGTTTCACGAACTCCAGTCCGGCAGGCATCGTCGGTTTCAAGTCTTCATATAACTTATCAATGCGGGCATTCACTTCGGTAGCGTTGGCACCAGGAGCCTGGAACACCATGTAAATGGTACCTGGACTGCCATTGATGTTCGACACAAAGTTGTAGCTCACAGCACCAATCTCCACGTCGGCTACATCGCCCAGGTGTAGCATATGGCCGCCGTCACTGGAACGAAGCACAATGTCATTGAACTCTTCAACCGTTTTCAGTGTACCCTTATACTCCATCGTATATTGGTAGGCATTCTGTGACTGTTCACCTAAGGAACCAGTAGCCGAAACAAAACTCTGTCCACCGATAGCGGCAAACACGTCGTTAGGCGTCAGGCCATACTGCGCCATCACGTCGGGCTTCATCCAGATACGCAGCGCATAGGTGTTACCTAGTGAAAGCACGTCACCTACACCCGTGATACGCATGAGGCGCGGTTTGAGGTTGATGTCGATGTAGTTGGCAATAAAGTCATCGTCATACTTACCATCCACGCTTCTGATGGCTCCAATCTGTAAGATGTTGTTTTGCTGCTTCATCACCTGCACACCTACCTTCGTCACATCGGCGGGCAACAGTGCTGTGGCTCTCGACACGCGGTTCTGAACGTTCACCGCCGCAATGTCCGGGTCGCTGCCCTGCTCAAAGAATACTTGAATGCTAACGTCGCCTGACGAACTTGCCGTAGAGGTCATATAGGTCATGCCGGGAACACCGTTAATGTTCTCCTCCAACGGCTGGATGACCGACTTCATAATGGTGTTCGCATCGGCACCTGTATAGGAAGTCGTGACACGTACCGTCGGCGGAGCAATACTTGGATATTGCTCGATGGGCAGCGACTTCATGCAGATAAAGCCCACCAGCGCTATCACAATCGAGATGGCACAGGCCATCACGTATCTGTTGATAAATATATTGTTCTTCATTACTTCGATATTACGTTATAACGTTATCACGAAATTCTATTCCTTCACTTCCTCTGGAAACAAAACCTGCTGCCCTTCTTGTACGTTATTGGCACCAACAGTCACAATCTTGTCGCCTACATTGAGACCACTCATCACAATGACATCCTGGCCGTTGCCGCTATTTGCTGTCGTCACCGTCACAGCCGTCGCCGTACTGTCGGGATTCACCTTATATACAAACTGCTTGTCCTGCAGCTTCACCACGGCGTTCTGTGGAATCACGATCACGTCCTTCTCACTTAGCGGCAGTATCAGCGTACCTTGGATACCGGAAAACAGATGGCCGTCGGGATTGGGGAACGATGCCTTGGCTCCCAGCGATCCAGTAGCGGCATCCACCACACCTGTCAGGCTGGTGACACGACCCTTATGCGGATACTCCGTTCCGTTCTTCATCACGAATGTCACATCGGGAAGCGCAGCGATATATTTTTCCTTGTCGTCCTTTGTCGCTCCCGCCTGCACCGACTCCTCGATGATTCCCTCCGGTACCGAGAATTCCGCGTCCATCGTCGTGTTACCGCTCAGCACTGTCAACTGTATCGCAGGCGACACCTGGTCACCGGCACGCACGGGAATCGCGCCGATGACACCAGTTACTGGTGCAACAATCGTACAGAAGCCCAGGTTCACTTTCGCACGGCTCACCGATGCTCGGGCCTGTGCCACCGAGGCCTGCGCCTGACGATAAGTGTTCTGCGAGTTATCCAGCATATAGCGGCTCACAATCTTCTTCTCATACAGGTTCTTGTTCGACTCATACTCCAGTTTGGCACTGTTCTCCTGAGCCAAAGCCGCCTGCAGGTTGGCCTGCGCTGCCTCCAGCTCGAGCTGTGCATTACGCGAGTCGATGACGAAAAGCGTCTGGCCTTTCTTCACCTGCTGACCCTCGCTGACGGCAATCTTCATCAGCTGTCCGCTCACCTGTGGGGTGATGGTCACGTCGGACTGGCCCTTTAGTTTCGCACTGAACTTCACGGGAATCGTGATGTCCTTTTTCTCTACCGTCATCGTTTCGAACGATGTCTTCGTCTCCTTGGGCATATCGATTCCGCATGCTGTCAGTCCAGCGACTGTCATGCTAACCATTACTGCCCAGATGAAAGTTTTTTTCTGATTCATACTAATATTTATTTTATAGTTATTGTCATTCTAAAATGTCGTATTCCCAGGAACACCGCTACAAAGGTACGGAATTCTGATGAAAATAGATGCGAAATTATCGATTTTTCTTTATTTGCATTCAAATTTTACTTCGCCGACAGGCTTGCATCTCGGAAAAACTATAAAAAATTTGGTTTTTTGCTCGATTTTCCCTAACTTTGCATTATGAAAAAAGAGATAACACTGATTTTGACCGTGATGGCCGTATTGGTGATGGCCTCGTGTGGTAACAAGACAAAGGGTGGGGAAGCGGAATCCGACTCCACCCAGGTAGATTCCTTGATGGTAGCCGACAGCGTGGCGTCCGGCTCCAAAGACCTTTGGACTACAGAGGCTGTGGAAGCCCAAATCCGTGCTTGCTTCGCCGAGGTCAACCAGATGGCTGCCGACGATGCTATCGACATTACACTGCTCGACCTGAAGTATTGTTCCGAGGATTTCCTCGAGTTGAAGGAAAAGCTCTACAAGAAAGTCCGCGAGAGCAAGGGTCAGCTGATGTTCGACGGCGATGAGGGCTACCACTGGGTGCCTGACATCGGAACCCCCATGGTGATCGATTCCGTGAAGTCTGTATTGCTGACGGGCGATCAGGCTCAGGCCGAGGTGTGGCTGAAGGACAAGCGCGGCAAGAGGGGCTATCTGGAGATGACCCTCTATCTCGAAAACGGTGCATGGAAGGTCCACAACTGGATTGACGACGATGTCTATCCCTTCGGTGCCCTCTTCAACTGGATGCAGAACTTCTACGACGGCTATATGGACGATGAAGAGCACGAAGAATCCGACCTGAACAACTACGCGGAGTAACTTCCGGGGAAGAACAGGATCTTGAACCCTGCTACGACCTCACCACGATGTGTATTTAAAAACTTAAAACTATTGGCATATGAAAAGATTTGCTTTTTTGTTGTTGACCCTTTCCTTCGCCCTGATTTCATTTGCTGGCGAGGTAACAGAGGCTGAGGCTTTACAGAAAGCCCAACGGTTTTGGGATAAGGCAAGTATAAGCAGAAGGGCATCACGCAAGGCACCAGAACTGGTTCTTGCCAACAAGCGCGATGAGTTTTATGTCTTCAATGACAGGGCCAATGGTGGCTATGTCGTTGTGAGTGGTGAGAATCGTATGCCTGATATATTGGGCTATTCATATGAAGGTTGTTTCGATGCCGACAATATTCCCTGCAACATGCAGGCTTGGCTTGAGGGCTATGCCGAGCAGGTGAAGTATCTGCGGACACACCCAGAGGCAAAGGCGGCGAAGCATAATGCACCAGGACGTGGAAACGTAGGTCCGTTACTGACTTGCCAGTTTACACAATCTTATCCTTATAATGCCAAGTGTCCTGATGCAAATGGTTATCATACTCCCACAGGCTGTGTCGCCACAGCAATGGCGCAGATCATGTATTACTGGCAATGGCCCAAACAGACGACGGATGTTATACCAGGCTATACGACATATACATACGAAATTGATATGCCCGCTCAACCTATTACCACAATTGACTGGAATAACATCCTAAATAAATATGTTAACTGGGAGAATTATACTGAAGGGCAGATAGATGCTATATCCACTTTGATGCTACTGTGTGGCACGTCTGTCCATATGAATTATGTACCTGGAGGGAGTGGATCTTCATCAAGATTTGAAGTTATTCCAGCTTTGACCCGTTATTTCGGCTATGATGACGTGATGGAAGTTGTTGATCGTGATTCCTATGATTCTGATGTATGGGAACAATTGATTTATGATGAGATATCTTGCAACCGACCTGTTCTCTACTCTGCAGGTAATGGGTCAAGTGGTCATTCCTTTGTTCTGGATGGTTATGAGGATGGCTATTTCCATGTAAATTGGGGATGGGGAGATGTGGATTCTTGGGTTCTGATGACTGGTGAAGAAAACTGGTTTGAATTTACAATTGGCCACAACGCAATCGTCGGCATTCATCCTGTAACGGATGATTATCCCAGCCAATACGGGGTGCTTGATAACGGTACAATGACATTGTATTATGACAAGAAGAAATCCACTCGTTCTGGAACTATCCTCAAAAAGGATGAATGGGAAAACTATAAGAAACAGATTAAAAAATGCGTTATAGACCCGTCGTTTGCAAACTTGTCAATGACAACATTATATGAATTCTTCCTAGAATGGAGCCAATTAGAGTCTATCGAAGGAATCGAAAACCTGAACACCTCAATGGTAAGTGAGATGAGTTATATGTTCTATGGCTGCTCCAGCCTGAAGAGCCTTGACGTAAGCAGCTTTAAGACTGATAAGGTGACGAGAATGAGTTGCATGTTCTATGGCTGCTCCAGCCTGAAGAGCCTTGACGTAAGCGGCTTTAAGACAGATAACGTGACGAGTATGGGTCATATGTTCGAAAACTGCTCCGGCTTGACGAGCCTTGATTTGAGCGGTTTTAAGACGGATAAGGTAACAGACATGAGCGAGATGTTCGGGGGTTGCTCTGGCTTGACGAGCTTAGACTTGAGCGGTTTTAAGACGGATAATGTGACGTACATGGAATCTATGTTCGCAGACTGCTCAAGCCTAAAGAGTCTTGATGTGAGTGGTTTCAAAACGGATAACGTGACGGACATGGGTTCTATGTTCAGAGATTGCTCTGGCTTGACGAGTCTTGATGTGAGTGGTTTCAAAACGGATAACGTGACGGACATGGGTTCTATGTTCAGAGATTGCTATGGCTTGACGAGTCTTGACGTAAGCGGCTTTAAGACGGATAAAGTGACGTACATGGGATATATGTTCAGGAGTTGCTATAGTTTAACGAGTCTAGACGTGAGCGGCTTTAAGACGGACAAGGTGACAGGCATGAATTATATGTTCTATGATTGCCCTGGCTTGACGAGCCTTGATTTGAGCGGCTTTAAGACCGATAATGTGAATTCCATGAGCTCTATGTTTGCATATAATTCTAATTTGACTACCATCTATGCGAGTGAGAGTTGGAATATGGCAAATGTGGAATATTCAAAAAATATGTTTTCATATTGCGCTAATATTGTTGGTGGTGCGGGAACGACTTATGACCAGAACCATACTGATGGCGAATATGCACGTATTGACGAGGGAACAAGTAAGCCCGGCTATTTCACCTATAAAGCTCCTCCTGTCATTGAGGTATACAAGCTGACGTATATTTTAGATGGTGAAGAGTACAAGACCTATGAGGTAGAGTACGGCGCTACCATCAAGCCTGAACCGGCACCCGTAAAGGATGGCTATACTTTCAGTGGCTGGAGTGAAATTCCTGAGACTATGCCTGCTCATGATGTAACCGTCACCGGCTCGTTTACGATTAATCAGTACACCATCACCTATATGATAGACAACGAGGTGTTTACGACAGTAAAGGTGGATTATGGTTCGACGATTACTCCGCCTACACCTCCTGTGCGCGACGGATACGACTTCGCTTGGGGCGACTATCCTGAAACCATGCCGGCATACGATATCACCATATATGGTGCGTATACAACGGGCATTGATGCCATTTTAGCAGGGGAGAACAGCAATGCGAAGATCTTTGCCATTGACGGCAGGCAGTTGAAGAAACCTCAGAAAGGCTTGAACATCATCCGTAAAAGTGATGGGACAACGAAGAAGGTAGTAGTGAAATGATATTTTGTGTAAAACGAAATAATAAGCTAAAACTATACGATTATGATGAAGAAAGAGATAACACTGATTCTGACCGTGATGGTTGTCTTGGTGTTGGTGGCATGTAGCTCGCTGACATCAGCCGAAAAAGCCGAAAGGCAGGTCAAACGGGCGCAAGCGGTAGAGCAGGCATTAGCCGCACGGCACTACAGAGTCAGCGTCGACATGATGTATCCACGACGCGGAAAGGCGAAGAATGTATCGTCCGACTACGGACTGGAGGTAAGGGGCGATACGCTGGTGTCGTATCTGCCGTATTTCGGACGGGCATACAATGTGCCTTATGGTGGCGGTAAGGGGCTGAACTTCACGGAGACCTTCACTGAATACCACTCCAGGAAACTCAGCAATAGTGCCACGCAGGTGCTGATAAAGGTGAAGAACGAAGAGGATGTTTACAACTTCATCCTGGAGATTTTCGACAACGGCAGCGCCTCGATAGATATGAATTCCCGTGAGCGCGAGTCAATCAACTATAGCGGCAACATAGAATTGCCTGACAACTGATGTCGCACTTTGTTAAAACATAAGTATTTCGTATCTTTGACTTCGTCGAAAGTACTTTCGTTCTCATACCTAAAAGATAAGAGTGTGTCGTAGCGAACGGAAAATTGCAAATTAATTTGCATTTTCGCTCACTTATTCGTACCTTTCTCCTTTGGAGATAGTAGGCTGCATCTCAGAAAAACTCAAATAAATTTGGTTTTTCGTTCGATTTGCACTACCTTTGCAGGCGAAGTGAGATGGTTTATAGCTTTATGAGGCTGATCAAGTCTTGGGTGCTGGTAGGAATCATGAGCTGCTGGAGTGCTGTCGGAGCGACGGCACAGACGGTGGTTGACGAGTTGCGCGAGGACGTGCGACGGGCTGCTGGTATGCATTATGCGCTGCCGCTGCAGAAGAATCACGACACGCCGCCGCCCGCAGGCAAGAAGCCTTTCTACGTGAACCATTACGGCTGTCCTTCAGCATATTATCTGGAACACCGCGAATATTATGACGACCCTTATCGGACATTGTCTCGCGCTGACAGCTTGGGGAAACTGACCGAGATGGGGCGCAAAGCGCTGCATAAGGTGATTGAGTTGCGCAACGAAGGCCGTGATCGCGTAGGCGAGTTGACGGATGCCGGCAGGTTACAGGCCAAGGAACTTGCCCGACAGTTGACAGAGCGCCTGCCCGAGATGTTTACGGAAAACAGCTATGTCGATGTGCGTTCCCTCGTGGAGAACCATTGTCTGCTGACGATGGGCGAGACGGCTCTACAACTGTCGTTTGCCCGCCAGCCCATGCAAATGAACATCGGTGCCTCGAACCGTTCATTGCCTTGGATGAGCCCTAAGGACAAGCGTCTGGAAGCGTTGCGCTTCGATTCCACGGCGATGGCCCGTTACGATGAATTCGCTGAACGGTGGGCACCGGACAATTCACACCTGATGACCACGCTATTCAACGATGCCGAATATGCTAAAACGATTGATGCCACCGCACTGAGCAGACAACTGTTTGACCTGGCAGGCAGCACGCAGTATACGCATCAGACGGACGGTATTTCGCTTTTCGATGTCTTTGCACCAGAGGATATCCATCGCCATTGGATGCGCCGCAACGCTTGGGCATACATACGTTATGGAGGCTGTACGCTGAATGGCGGACACCAGCCTTACATACAGCGCAAGCCCCTGTGGAACCTGATACATCAGGGTGACAGCATGATGAAGCTTGACCGGCCCATAGTACATCTGCGTTATACCCACGAAAGTACGGTGATATCGCTGGTATGTCTGTTGGAGCTGAACGGCTATGGCTTGGAAACGGGAAACCTGGACTCGCTCGAAGCACTGGGGTGGGTGGACTACCGCATCGCACCACTGGGAGGCAGCATGATGATAATTCACTACCGTACGGACAAGAACGACCCGGACCCGCTGGTGCGTGTGCTGTTGAACGGACAAGAAGCTCGGTTGCCCATCGAGTCAGACTGTGCCCCCTACTACCACTGGGTGGACGTGAAACGTTATTACTTACGTAAACTGTATGCTTATGCCAAAAAGTGGAACGATGAGTAAGTCGCTATTTGCATTGATCATGCTTTGCTGCTCGGTGCTGATGGTACGGGGACAGGTGGTGCTTGACATCATCAGGGAGAGTCCTGGCTATGCTTCGTGCAACTATGACGTCTATCCTGACAGCGTCCCCGACAACCTGACTCCGGCCCCTCAGGGCAAGCGTCCCTTCTATATCTCGCACTACGGACGGCATGGCTCACGATATATCAACAGGCGCTCGGGCTATGAGATTCCCTATAAGATGATTGCCCAGGCCAATGGCGTGGACGAGCTGACACCTTTGGGTAAGCAGGTGCTCAACGAGATGAACCTCATTCTGGACGACTCCCAAGATCGCTGGGGCGACCTGACAAGACTGGGTAGAAAGCAGCACCAGCAAATAGCACATCGCATGTTTGAGCGATTTCCTGAAGTCTTTGCCGACTCCGTGTGTGTGTCGGCCGTCAGTACGGTGGTGCCGCGTTGCATCATATCGATGGAATCGGCTTTGATTGAGTTGTCGCAGCTGAACCCTCGACTGAATATCACGATGGATGCTTCGAAGCGCACGCAGGGTTATATGAACTATCAGGATCCCGTGTTGCGTTCCAGCAAGCTGACCCCCGAGGCACAAAAGGCTTATGACGCCTATACCGCCAGCCGAGTGGGAAACAGCCGACTGATGGAGTTGCTCTTCAAAAACCCCGATATCGTCAAGGAACTGGTGGACGAGACCTTCTTTAACTACTACCTGATGAAGATGGGACTCTTCCAGTTGAACACGCAGTTCAGCAAGACAAATGCCCTGATGGGGCTCTTTACCGCTGAGGATTTGTATCGCATGTGGCAGATTGACAATGCCCTGTGGTATTTGCAATACGGATTCTGTCCGCTGAACGGTGGTGACTATCCTTACAGCCAGCGTCACTTGCTGCGACAGATTATTGCCGATGCCGACAGTTGCCTGCAATTGGACCATCCTGGTGCTCAGTTGCGCTTCGGACATGATACGGTGCTGTTGCCGCTGGTATGCCTGCTGGGCATCAACGGCTATGATCTGCGGACAACTAATCTCGACGAGATTGAGGCTCGTGGCTGGTGGTGTTCCAGTGTGTTCCCCATGGGTTCGAACGTGCAGTTCATCTTCTACCGCAGCAGTCGCAAGGACAAGGACGTGCTCTTTAAGGTGTTGCTGAACGAACATGAAGCCACGCTACCCATTCGGACAGACTGTGCACCCTATTACCATTGGCGCGACTTCAAGCGTTACTATCTGAAGAAACTCGACCAGTACGAAAAACGCAGAAAGCGTTAAGGTCGGCTCTCGCCCTCGACATATTCCTCCAGGAACATGTGCTCCCCGTCATAGACGGCATAGGTGAACTGGCTAATCCAGTCGCCCAGAATCATCAGGCGCGTATGGCGTGCGAGCTTGATGTCGAGTTCGATGTGGCGATGTCCGAAGATGAAGTAGTCGATATTGGGATGGCTCTCAATATACTCCTTGGCATAGAGCACCAGGTGTTCGCGGTCCTCGCCCATATAGTGGACGTCGTCCGTTTCCTTGTGCTTGATATAGCTGTGGCGCGCCCAAGTGAGTCCGAAACTGATACCCCACCGCGGATGGAGCGCCGAGAAGAGCCACTGGCAGAACGGAGAGTGGAAGATGGCGCGGATGAGTTTGAACGACTTGTTGGGGTCGCCCATGCCGTCGCCATGAGCCAGGTAGAACTCGTGACCGTAAATCTCGGTGGTCTCAGGCTGTTTATGCAGAATGACGCCACACTCCTTGGCCAGATAATCGTAGGCCCAGATGTCGTGGTTGCCCGTAAAGTAGTGCACCTCGACGCCCATGTCTGTGAGTTCCGAGAGCTTGCCGAGGAAGCGGGTGAACCCCTTGGGGACTACGTATTTGTATTCGTACCAGAAGTCGAACATGTCGCCCAGCAGATAGACGGCGGCAGCTTTCTCCTTGATGCTGTCGAGAAAACGCACCAGTCGGCGTTCCTGCATCCTTTGATGCGGAATGGCCAGCGAACCCAGATGGGCGTCGGAAAGGAAATAGACGTTCTTCATAGCCTTTGAACTTTGAACATTGACCTTAAAACTTTATGACTAGTCGAAGCCGAGTTCGACTCTGGCTTCTTCACTCATCATGCTTTGGTCCCAGGCGGGCTCAAAGACGAGGTTGACATTCGCCGAAGTGATACCCTCGACAGACTCCACTTTCGTGCGTACATCCTCCAGGATGAAGTCGGCAGCAGGACAGTTGGGGGCAGTAAAAGTCATGTCCAACTCGACAGAACTGTCATCCTGCACGTCGATTTTGTAAATCATGCCCAGGTCATAGATGTTGACTGGGATTTCCGGGTCGTAGACGGTCTTCAGCACGTCGACGATGCGCTCTTCTAAAAGGGTCTTTTCTTCTTGTGTCATTGATTTCTGCTTTATTTTGTGCAAAATTACGAAAAAAATCCGTAATTTTGCAAGCCGAGCGAAAAAAAGTGCATTTATGCCCATCAGATATACACATAAGGAAGAGTTGTGGAATTCGTGGAGCCACGCAGGAGGCATCGTTATGGGTGTCGCCTTTGGCATCGTCTTCCTGTGGATGGCGTTCCGCGGTGAGAACCCTTGGGCACGCCTGGGCGTTTGCCTCTATCTGTTTGGTATGCTGGCCAGTTACATTGCCTCGACAGTCTATCACATGCTACCGCTTTACGAGCGCAGGCATGGCCAAGGATTGGTGGGACACCGTTCGAAATGGAAGGAGCGTCTGCGCCACTGGGACCATGCCGCTATCTACTGGCACATTGCGGGCTCATACTCTCCTCTGACACTGGTGGCCTTGAGAACTCAGGGCTATTGGGGCTGGTCGCTGTTCTCCTTCGTCTGGTTATGTGCCATTGCGGGTACCATCGTGAGTTTTGCGCGACTGAAAGAACACTCGAATATCGAGACCTTCTGTTTTATCGGCATGGGATTGAGTGTGCTTGTAGCCTTTAAGCCGCTTATCGACTCGGTATCGACAGCCGCCTTCATCTGGATTGTGGCCGAGGGTGTGTGTTACATCACGGGAGCCGTGTTCTATTCCCTGAATAAAAAGAAGTATATGCACTCCGTGTTCCACTTCTTCGTACTGGCGGGAAGCCTGTGTCACATCATTGCTGTGTGGGATGTACTGATGGAGTACCTATAGAAAATTCGCAGCCACAGTACTGCTGGTTATAGAAATCGTATTCTTTTAAGAGTTGGTTACGGCGTTCGTAGAGACCGCCCTTGCGCCAGTTTTGTGCCCAGAACTCTGTGTCGGGCACTGCCGCCTGTGCCTGGAGACCGGCAGCATTGATCTGTTCGATGCTCTTCCAACGGGAAGAGGCCAGTGTGGTAGTAAAGAACCGCAAACCCTCTTTGCGGGCCTCTTGGGCTGCTGCCGTCAGACGCAGTCGGAAACAAAGTGCACAGCGACTGCCCCGTTCCGGCTCGCACTCCAACCCGTGAACACTGTCGAGCCACACCTCGTGGTTGTAGTCGCCGTCAATCCAACGAATGCCCAACGAGTCGGCATGACGCTTGCTCTCGTTTTTGCGGATGTCGTACTCCTCGCGGGGATAGATGTTGGGGTTATAATAGAATATGGTAGGGCGGACGTCGTGTGCCAACATCCACTCTACGATGGCTGATGAACAAGGAGCGCAGCAAGCGTGCAACAGCACCTCGTGCGCTCCTTGTGGTATGATAATAGCGGGTTGCTTCACTTCACGTATTCTGCAAAGTCCGTCAGCTTCATGTCGCCCTTGCGAGCCAGCGTGTCGTGCATGGCGAAGGCGGCGGGCAGGTTGTGACGGGTCTGGCCCATCTTGGCAATCTTCAGGTAATCCCACAGCAGCTGCTTGTAGTCGGGATGTGCACAGTTCTCGATGATGCACTCTGCACGCTGGATGGGGCCCTTGCCACGCAGGTCGGCGATACCCTGCTCCGTCACGATGATGTTGACATCGTGCTCTGAGCTGTCCTGATGGCTGACGAAAGGAACGATAGACGAAATCACGCCACCCTTGGCCACAGAAGGACAAGTGAAGATCGAGAGGTAGGCGTTGCGGATGAAGTCGCCCGAACCACCGATACCGTTCATCATCTTCGTACCGCTGATATGCGTCGAGTTCACGTTGCCATAGAGGTCAGCCTCAATGGCGGTATTGATGGCGATGACACCTAAGCGGCGGATGATCTCAGGCGAGTTCGAAATCTCGCTCTGGCGCAGTGTCAGGTGGTTCTTGAAGTAGTCCATATTGTCGTACACCTGCATCAGACACTCGTTCGATACGGTCAGCGAGCATGCCGAAGCATCCTTCACACGACCATTGAGCATCATAGCTACCACGCTGTCCTGCAACACTTCTGTATAGATGTTGAAGTCGGGCACGTGCTTGTCCTGACCCAGGGCACCGAGGATGGCGTTAGCCGTTGAGCCTACACCACTCTGCAATGGGAGGAACTCCTTGGGGATACGGCCCTTGTGCATCTCCTCCACGAGGAATTCGGCAGTCAGGAAACCAATCTTATCCGTCACAGGGTCGCTGTCCTTGAAGGCACGGGCCTCGTCGGGGATGTTACACTCTACGACACCCACCACTTTTTCCTTGGGGATAGACACGTAGGGCTGTCCGATGCGGTCGCCTACATGCTCAATAGGGATAGCCTTGCGATAAGGGGGATCCAACGGCTCATACACGTCGTGGATATACTTCGCATTGGGGTTGTGGAACGAGTTCAGCTCCAGGATGACGTGCTTGGCCAGACGGGCAGCAGTGGGAGAGATACCACCGGCGGCAGTCAGATAGACATGATAGTCGTTGCCCACCTCTTCGATGTCGCACACCTCGAGGATAGCCCAGTCCAACGGACCGTAGAAACCATAGCGCAGCTCCTGTGCCATGTGACTCAGGTGCAGGTCGTTGTAGGGAATCTCACCCATGTTGACGTGCTTACGGAAATCGGGGTTCGTGGTGTAGGGGGCACGATAGAGGATAGCCTGTGCATTAGCCAGATCACCGTCGGTGCTCTGTCCTGTCGATGCACCGGTGAAGATAGCCACCTTGAACTCGCGGCCAGCCTCGTGCTCAGCCACAGCAATCTTTGCTAACTCTTTGGTTGTTGCCTTGGCCACACCGGCAGGTGTGAAGCCACTCATGGCGATGTGCTCACCATTCTTAATCAGTGCCGCAGCCTCTGCGGCAGTCATACGTGTATAAGCCATAATTTATCAAAAATTACAATTTTGGGTGCAAAGGTACGAAAAGTTGAGGGCAATACAAAAAATTTATTCCTTTTTTTGCCGAAACGAAGTAACTTCATTCTTCATTAATCCTTGCCACAGTCCTGAGAATCTCCGGAAACTCCACCCCCAGCATGTCAAGAATCATCGTCACGGGATAGTCTTCCCCGTCCAGCGAGGTATGTAGCATGACGGTGGGGTAGTAGCGGTTCGTCTTTGCGTCATATTGCGTACCCATATAGAGCTGGCCTACTGGCAGTCCTGCCAGCGAGATGTCCAGCGTCAGGTTTTCGTTGAATCGCTCAACCAGTTCGTTGCACTCC
>Ga0310786_10008127_pt1 | contig 13527 bp, 11 predicted proteins | sample AusTroGonzalo_MG_FD_203881 | JGI IMG/M metagenome (GOLD analysis project Ga0310786, IMG submission 203881) | Bovine rumen microbial communities from tropical cattle in Woodstock, Queensland, Australia - Gonzalo_03 (v2) (version 2) | ecosystem: Host-associated > Mammals > Digestive system >... | reverse complement strand
GTCACGTCCTCATCGAGAAGCACTACCCACACCACTGCGCCGTTATGTTCGGCCATCAGGGTAAGTATCTCTGGGAGGTTCTCAAGTACATGGGTATCCCCGTTGACGAGATCGACTACAACTTCCCGAAGGGTAACTTCTACCCAACCGAGAATCCTTTCGCATAAGGAACAATCATGATATGGTGCCTGCCTTGACCTCATGCCAAGGCAGGCTTTTTTTAACATAAGACATTATGGAACACAGCCTGAACCCGCACAGCCAGGAACTGCTGGAACAGTATCGTCAACTCCGTCCCGTCTACGAACGGCTGGAGCAGATTGCTATGGATGCCATCGAACAGGTGCTGAAAGAGCAGGGCTTTACCGTTAACTCCATCGAACATCGTATCAAGACGGAGAAGTCGCTGGCTGGAAAACTCGAGCTAAAAGGTGGAAAATACAAGTCCATCTACGACATCACCGATATCTTCGGCGTGCGTATCATCACTTTCTACACCACCGAGGTCGACAAGGTGGCAGCCATCGCCAAACGCTTGTTTAACATAGACTGGACAGAGTCGGTCGATAAGCGTAAGCTGCACGAACTGACCAGCTTCGGCTATAACTCCCTGCATTTCATCTGCCGACTGCCTAAGACGCTGGTCGACGATCCAGAGATGCCCGAGCTCAACGAGCTGGCTTTCGAGTTGCAGATGCGCACAGCCCTGGAGCATGTGTGGTCCACCATTGAGCACGACATCGGCTATAAGGGTGCCGTGAAGATGCCTACGGAGTATCGGCGCCAGTTTAGCCGTCTCTCGGGTATGTTGGAACTGATTGACGATGAGTTCAGCCGACTGCGTACCACAATGACAGACTATCGCCGACGTATGCAGTCGCTGGTGGCCTCAGGACAACTTGACGAGGTGCTTCTCAATGCCGACACCTTCCGCAGCTATCTCAACGCTAGTCCTTTCGATAAACTGAACAAACGCATCGCAGAGTCGAACCAGGCCGAGATACTGCCTTATCCCCTTTTGTCGTTCCTGCCTGTCTTGGAGTCATTCGGCTTTGAGACACTGGGCGATGTGCATAACTTCATCCACGCCAACGAGGAGTCGGCCTATCAGCTGGCCCTCTCGCAGTTGGCCCTTACCGACATCGATATCCTTTCTGAGAGCGTCGGACTGCAGAACCTCTGCATAGTCCACACGCTGAAAGCCGGCAACGGACAGGAGGGCGTTCGTTTTATTTTCGACACGATCAATGGCAAGCAGGCAGAGAACGAAGCAATGGCCAAGCTTATCTTCGAACAGGCCAGTGCCCTGCCTTTTATGCAAATAAATAAGGATATATAATTGATGATTGTCAATGAAACACACAAATATGTGTTAATCTTTCGAAAACAGGTCTGTTTTTATAATTAATTTCATACTTTTGTGCCTCAAAAACAAACAAATCGTAACATTTATGGATAATTATCATTCACTTATCGGTTCCAAAATCAAGGGAATCAGAGAAACCAAGAACCTCACCATCGAAGAAATTGCAGAGCGTAGTGGCCTGACGGTAGAACAGATTAACTCTATAGAAAACGATGTCAACCTGCCATCACTTGGTCCGCTCATTAAGATTGCCCGTGCACTGGGTGTGCGTCTGGGCACCTTTATGGACGATAACGATGACCTGGGTCCCATCGTGACCCGCGCTGCCGACCGCGAGAAGGATAGCAGCATCAGTTTCTCTAACGGTGCCATCGATGCCCGCAAGCATATGGAGTATCACCCCTTGGCCCAGCGGAAGGCTGGTCGCCACATGGAGCCGTTTGTGATTGACATCAACCCCGAACAGTCGCCCGAGTTCCAGCTCTCTGCCCACGAAGGCGAGGAGTTTATCTACGTCATGCAGGGCGAGATTGAGATTGTCTATGGCAAGGAGACCTACACTTTGAAAGAGGGCGACAGCATCTTCTACGACTCTATCGTCAAGCACCACGTTCATGGTGCTCCAGGCAAGTCGGCTAAGATTCTCGCAGTAGTGTATATTCCGTTTTAAAACCATCGTTATTACGTGATTACGTTATAACGTCATAACGAAAAAGAAGAAAAAATGGCAAAACTAGATATGGCAGGCCGTCCGTTGCCTGACAGAACATATCCTGCGGAGACTGGCAGCGAAGGCTACCAGCTGTGGGAACGTACATTGGGAGAATGGCTGGAATATTGGGCCGAGACCACACCCGATAAGGAATATATCGTCTATTCAGACCGCGACCTGCGCTTCACTTGGAGCCAGTTCAATAAGCGTGTCGATAACCTGGCCAAGGGCTTGATCAGCATTGGCGTGAAGCGTGGCTCCAACGTGGGCATCTGGGCTACCAACGTGCCCGACTGGCTCACCTTCCTCTATGCTACGGCAAAGATTGGTGCCGTGCTGGTGACGGTGAACACCAACTACAAACAGAATGAGCTGGAATATCTGTGCAAGGACTCCGACATGGAGGTGCTCTGCATCACCGACGGTACCTGGGACTGTAACTACGTCGATATGACCTACACCATGCTGCCCGAGCTGAAGACCTGCGAACGCGGTCACCTGAACAGCGAGCGCTTCCCCTACCTGAAGAACGTAGTATATATAGGTATGGAGAAGTATCGCGGCATGTACAACACTGCCGAGCTGCTGCTGCTGGGACAGAATATCGAGGACGAGACGCTCAACCAGATGAAGAAGCAGGTGAGCTGCTACGATGTGTGCAACATGCAGTACACCTCTGGCACTACGGGCTTCCCCAAGGGCGTCATGCTGACTCACTTCGGCATTGCCAACGACGGCTACTTCACTGGCGAGAATATGGGCTTTACCCAGGACGACAAGCTCTGCGTCTGCGTGCCCCTGTTCCATTGCTTCGGCGTGGTGCTGGCCACAATGAACTGTCTGACCCACGGCTGTACGGAGGTGATGGTCGAGAAGTTCGACCCCCTCGTGGTGCTCGCCTCTATACATAAAGAAAGGTGTACTGCCGTCTATGGCGTACCCACGATGTTCATCGCCGAGCTCAACCACCCCATGTTCTCCATGTTCGACCTCACCTGTCTGCGCACAGGTATCATGGCGGGCTCGCTCTGTCCTATCGAGCTGATGAAACAGGTCAGCGAGAAGATGTATATGACCATCACCAGCGTTTATGGCCTCACAGAGTCGTCGCCTGGTATGACGCAGACCTGCCTCAACGATACTTTCGAGCAGCGTTGCACCACCGTAGGTCGCGACTTCCCCTTCGTCGATGTCAAGGTGCTCGACCCCGAGACGGGTGAGGAATGTCCCGTTGGCGTGCAGGGCGAGATGTGCTGCAAGGGCTTCAACGTGATGAAGGGCTACTACAAGAACCCTGAGGCAACGGCTGAGGTCATCGACAAGAACGGCTATCTCCACTCAGGCGACCTGGGTGTGAAGGACGAGGAGGGCTTCTATAAGATTACGGGTCGAATCAAGGACATGATTATCCGTGGCGGTGAGAATATCTACCCACGTGAGATTGAGGAATTCCTTTATCACATGCCTGGCATCCGCGATGTACAGGTCGCTGCCGTGCCTTCCAAGAAATATGGCGAGGCCGTAGGTGCCTTCATCATCCTCGAAGAGGGTGCAAAGATGACTGCCGAGGACGTGCAGTTGTTCTGTCGCGGCAAGATTGCCCGCTACAAGATTCCCAAGTACGTGTTCTTCATTGACCAGTTCCCCCTCACAGGTTCTGGCAAGATCCAGAAGTTCAAACTGAAGGAGATGAGCCTGAAACTCTGCGAGGAACAGGGCATCGAGGTTATCTAAATAATCCCTACCTATACACCTCAATAATCACAGAGGAATTAGGGAATACCTAAAAATAAAGGATCCTCAGCGGCGGTCTCCATCGGTGTTATTGAGGTAGAGCTCAGACTCCATGTCAATCTCAGGCGCCTTGTAACTGTACGCAACAGCCTTTGCCAGACTACATAGGTCTGGACCGAATGCTGCTTCGTTGAGCACAAGCTGGCAGTTGCTGCGCAGCCAGTTACCACTCATGTCCTCGCGGCTGACGATGATACCGGCAGCCACCACGTCACCACCACGGCCAAGGACAAAGTTGAGGCGGTCGATGTCGAACTCAAAGGCAGAGAAATTCAGTTCGTTCATCCTGTTGGAACATGGAAAACCGCCCTGACTGTCCACAATCTCGGTCGTCATGGGGGCTCCCGAGCCGTCAGCATTGATGGGGTCAAGCACGAGACGGGCAATCTCCACCTCATACTTTTCTTCACACTTCTGAACGGCGACGAACGTCAGCAGGTCACCACGTTGCAGGTTCCATGCCGTGACAAAGTCGGCATAGGTACGGCCTGGCGAGTTGACATATGCGATGTGGCCCTCTTCTGCACTGATGTCCACAGCGACCTCCGGCAGATGCCCTTCGGAAATGATGGCAGCGAAGGGCGTCCACTTTTCGCTTTGCAGAGGAGTGAACTGGTAAAAACCGTCCAAGCCCTGACCAGCATTCAGGAGAGCCGTTGCGTGCTCACGAAGGTACTTCAGATTGACCTTCTTGAACTTGTTCATACACTCGAAGGCATTGTCGTAGTCTTCGAAGGAATGATTACAAATTTCCTTCAACTTACTGTAACTTTTAATTACAGCCTTGAGAAGGACCCGCTGTAGCGACTGGTCCTCCGTCTTCGGATTCTTCGGCGTAGTGATGGTCCTTGCGATGGTCTTACCTCCACGCTGGTAGTACGTTCTGTTACCGAATCTTCCGATAGCACCGTACATGTCTTTCGTCATTTCTGCCATAATAGTTCTTATATTAATTTCAACTTTCACTCCATTTTTACTCTACTATATCTCCAATTCTTATAATTAGAAATGTATTGGAGATATATTGGAGATATATTGGAGATGTATTGGAGATATACATGTGGCAAAGTTAGGGATTTTCTTTGAATCCTCCAAACAAAATGCAAGAAATCTTATTTACCCCCTTTGTACAAAGGTGTTTCGGAAGATTTAGGTAGGAGGGTAGGTGTTTTTTGTTATTTCTTATTCTGCTGCTGCTTGGCCGACCACTTCTGCAGGCGCTTGTATTCCTTTTTGGTGAGGCGCATGAAGGAGCCGTGCTGGGGAGCTGTGACGCCTTCGATGTCCACGGGGTCGTGGAAGTTGCGGAGGTGCTCGTCGGCCTTGCAGATGCGATAGTGCTTGGGGCGGTCGCTATATTGGATGTAAGCCACGCGCCAGGTGTCGTCGCCGATAAGCTGGAAGGCGCTTGAGCCTTCGCACTTCTTGTTGCCCTCGAACGAGACGTAGTCGTTCTCCACAGGCTCGCCCCAGCCATAGGTCAGATGGTCGCTGGTGGCGGTGTAGATGCCAGGCTTGCCGCCCTCTTTCTTGATGAGCATGTGGTACTTGCCGTCAGCCAGCAGGTTGATGTCGGCATCGATGGTGGCATAGCCCCAGTCGAACAGCAGACGGGGCTGCGTCAATCGGGTAAAGGTCTTGTCGGCATAGGAGTAGTACATGCGGTCGTATTGCTCCTCAGGACGATTCAGCATGGAGTAGTAGATCATATAGCCGCCACGGTCGCCATTGTCCCACACGTAGTTGGGGTCCCAGAATATCTGCGGTGCCCACACGCGATTGATGGCGCTCCAGTCCTTATAGACGCTCTCGGCCTCTGGATTAGAGAATATGCTGGTGCCCTTGCGGTAGTCGAAGGATTTGCTCTCCCAATGTATCAGGTCCTTGCTGGTCAGCAGGTCTATGCCGTAGTTGTCCCAGTCGCTCTGCTTGCCCAGGGCTTTTGTCATCGCATTGTTCATGTCGGTGGTGACCATCACGTAGCCCTTGCCGTTCCATGAGCGGCAGATGTAAGCATCGCGTTGTCCGCCTTCGATGCGGGCATGCTCCTTGGCGCTCATGATGGGCTCGCCACCAATGATGTCTTCATAGTGGTAGCCGTCGCGACTCACGGCAAAGGCAGTCCATTGTCCTTTGTCGCTCATGTGACAGTACAGATATCCATAGTCGCCCTTTTGCATGTTCTGGGCCGATGTCGTCAGCGTTGCTATCGTCAACGCTGCGCAAAGCGAAAACCATCTCTTCATAAAATACTTTTTTGATGCTGCAAAAATACGCATTTTTCGCTAAATAGCCAAAGAATAGCAAAATAATTCATAATTTTCAATTCTCAATTCTCAATTTTCAATTTTAATTTGTACCTTTGTGCACAGAAACATTAAAACTAATTATAACGAATTATGAAAATGACTAAAACCTTTCTGTCGGCCCTCCTGATGGTCGCAACAGCGAGTCCTGTCGTGGCGCAGGAAGCACCTAAGGACCCCAACGAGATGGTGGCCTACCTGTTCACCTATTTTAATAGTAACGACCCCAAGGACGAGCAAATATGCTACGCCCTGAGCGACGACGGCTATAACTATACGCCGCTGAATATGGGTATGCCCGTCATCGAGAGCGACACCATCGCCCTGACCCAGTGTGTTCGCGACCCGCATATCCTGCGCTGTGAGGACGGTAAGACCTTCTATATGGTGGTGACGGATATGAAGTCGAGCCTGGGCTGGTCGAGCAACCGCGGTATGGTGCTGCTGAAGTCGACGGACCTCATCAACTGGACGCACTCCACCATCAACTTCCCCACGCGCTATACCAAGACGTGGAAGAACGTCATCCGTGTGTGGGCTCCTGAGACCATCTACGACCATAAGGCCGGCAAGTATATGGTCTTCTATTCGCTGCGCACCAGCGACCGCCATTCGTACGACAAGATTTACTATCAGTATGCCAACGAGGACTTTACCGACCTGGAGGGCGAACCCAAATGGCTCTTCGATGCAGGTAATGCCACCATCGATGGCGACATCGTCTATAACGACGCCGACCAGCTGTATCACCTCTTCTATAAGCAGGAGTCGGGTAGGGGCATCTATCAGGCTGTGGCCAAGAACCTTACCGACAAATGGCAGATGATAGAAGGCAATGTAGAGCAGACCAAGGAGAGCGTAGAGGGCGTAGGTGTCTGCAAGGCCATCGACGGCAAGTCGTGGATCATCATGTACGACTGCTACGGCAATGGACACTACCAGTTCTGTAAGTCTGAGGACCTGAAGACCTTTAAGTTCGTGCAGAACACCGAGATGAAGGGTAAGTTCACCCCCCGTCACGGCACCATCATCCCCATCACCCGTGCCGAGAAGGAGCGCCTGCTGAAGGCTTTCCCTAACTACAAGCAGCCTATCCTTAGTGGCTTCCATGCCGACCCTGAGGTGCTCTATTCCAGCAAGACGAAGAAGTACTATATCTACAGCACCACCGACGGCACCCCAGGTTGGGGCGGTCACGACTTCAGCGTCTTCTCGTCGGAGAACCTCATAGACTGGAAAGACGAGGGAAAAATGCTTGACGTGAAGGGCGACCAGGTGAAGTGGGCCACAGGTAATGCATGGGCTCCCTGCATCATTGAAAAGAAAGGTAAGTACTATTTCTATTTCTCCGCCCACAACCCCCAAAGCAATCGCAAGGAGATTGGCGTTGCTGTGAGCGACAGTCCTACAGGTCCCTTCGTGGATAGCGGCGCACCCATCATCACCGACAACGACCGCCCCAAGGAGGCTCGTGGCGGACAGGCTATCGACGTAGATGTGTTCCAGGACCCCAAGAGCGGCAAGTTCTACCTCTATTGGGGTAACGGCTTCATGGCTGGTGCCGAGCTCAACGACGATATGCTCTCAGTGAAGAAGGAGACCATCACCCACATGACACCCCAAGGCGGCAACCTGCAGACATGGGCCTTCCGCGAGGGTGCCTATGTGTTCTATCGTAAGGGCACCTATTACTTTATGTGGAGTGTAGACGATACGGGCTCGCCTAACTACCATGTATGCTATGGTACCGCGAAGTCGCCCCTTGGTCCCATCACCATCGACGAGAATAACTATCTGGTTATCAAGCAGAAGCCCGAGGACGGCATCTACGGCACAGCTCATAACTCCGTGCTGCAGATTCCTGGCAAGGACGAGTGGTACATTGTCTATCATCGCATCAACAAGCACTTCCTCCATCAGGATCCAGGCATCCATCGTGAGGTGTGCATCGACAAGCTGACGTTCGACAAGAAGGGCAAGATTATCCCCGTCACCCCAACGCTCGACGGACCAGAAGCTTTGAAAAAGTAAAAAGGTAAAAAAGAAAGGATTTCGCAAGTCGCGGAATCCTTTTTTAATTCTCAATTTTCAATTTTCAATTCTCAATCATTATTCCGTCTCAGGGGCTTCGCCAATCAGCTCCATAAACTCGTCGAGCTTCGGGGTGATGATGATCTGAGTGCGACGGTTGCGCTGCTTACCCAGCTCGGTGTCGTTGCCCTGCAAGGGGTTGTACTCACCACGACCACCAGCAGTCAGACGCTTGGGGTCTACGCCGTATTTCTCCTGCAAAGCCTGTACAACGCTCGATGCACGCAGACAAGAGAGGTCCCAGTTGTTGCGGATATTAGGACGGGAGATGGGCACATTGTCGGTGTTACCCTCGATGAGCACGTCGTAGTCCTTATAGTCGGTGATGATCTTGGCAATCTTCGACAGCGTCTCGGCAGCGCGGTCGTTAATCTCGTAAGAACCACTCTTATAGAGCATGTTGTCGGCCAGCGAGATATAGACCACACCCTTCAGCACCTGCACGTCGACCTCCTTCAGCTCCTCCTTCGACAGCGAGCGGGTGAGGTTATTGGTCAGCACCATGTTCAGGGAGTCGCTCTTCGACTTCACCTCCACCAGATGGCGGATATACTGGTTTGACTCGTTGATCTGGTCCACCAGCTTCTCAATGCTGACATTGTTTTGGTTGGCGTTCTTCAAACTCTGGTTGAGGCTCTCCTGCAGCTTGTCGTATTTCTCCTCAGCGGCTTTCAGGGCCTGCTGCAGACCGCGCTGCTGCTCCTCCAACGAGGTGATGCGGGCATTCTTGCCAGCCAGGTCTTCCTTAGCAGAGAGGAGGTTGCTGCTCAGCGCCTTGTTCTCGTCGCGACAACTCTGAAGTTCTTTCTTGCTGGCGCATCCGCTCAGCAGTATGGCAGCCGAAGCTGCAATAATAATACTCTTTTTCATAATCTTTTTTTGTTAGTGAATAACTTGAATTCGGGTGCAAATATACGGATATTGGCGTTACAAACTATCAAAAGGGACATCGAATTAGGGTATTTTAACCTCATTCCGTGTTTTTTTTACATACTTTTTTCGTATCTTTGCCGCTGTTTTAATACAGTGACGGATATGAATAAGAATTTGGCGTTGGTTCTTATATGCACAACTCTGCTGTTGTTTGTTGTCGCACCAGCGTGGGCTGATGTCGTGGCGCCAAACGATTCGCTGCTCAACGAGCTAAGGGCACAAAACGAATTGCTACAGCAACGTTCGCGATTTACTACTGGAGGACTGGCAATGATCCTCGTCGTTACAGCCATGCTGCTGTTCTTGGTTGTCAACAACCGCTGGAACCACAGACTGGAAATCAAAAACCGTCAGCTGGAGCGTGAGCGTAATGTGGTGATAGCAAAGAATAAGCAGTTGGCCATAGAATACAATCGTGCCGAGGAAGCCTTGAAAGCCAGAAAGGCCTTCATGCAGAGCATCACCCACGAGGTGCGCACTCCTCTGAATGCCATCAGTGGATTCACGCAGGTGTTGGCTACGCCCGGCCTTGAGATGACCGCTGCCGAGCGCCTGGACTTCAGCTTGCGTATTCAGGAGAACACCCGATTGCTGACCAATATCGTTGATGATTTGATTCAGATATCTGATTTGGAGAGCGGTTATGAGTTGCCTGCTCCAGAGCCCTTCCCTGTGGCTGCATTAGCATCGATGGCCCTCGAGACTATCAGTTCTCGTGTGACGCCAATGGTGAAAATCATCAACAACAGTACTGTCGCAGAGGATTTGGTGGTTACAGTGCATCCACAAATGATTCAAACCATTCTTGGAAAGCTGCTCGACAATTCGGCTAAGTTTACCCACGAGGGTAGTATCACCCTTAACGTGAGCTATGAGGATAATAAGCTTTTCTTCTCGGTTATAGATACCGGACCAGGTATCCCTCCGGAAAAGAAAGATGCAGTCTTTGAACGTTTTACTAAATTGAACGCTTTTGTTCAGGGCACTGGTCTTGGCCTTTCTCTTGCACGAATGGTGGCCGAGCGTATTGGAGGTACTCTGACGCTTGATACCAATCATCATCCTGGCGCTAAATTCGATCTCGTCTTACCTGTGCATTAAGCTATGAAAGAAAAGATTTTGGCTCTCATGGGCTTCTCTGTCCATCGCGACAATATGAAGATTGAGATACTCTCTGGTCTCACCACCTTTACCTCGATGGTCTATATCTTGGCACTGTTGCCGGCTATGTTCGCACCAATGGCATCTGTCGGCTTTCCTGTAGACAGCGTCTTTACGTCCATTATCTTGGCTACCATCGTGGGCACGCTCTTGATGGTTTTCCTGGCCAAACGACCTTTCGGTCAGGCACCAGGGCTGACACTAAACATCTTTTTTATAGAGACCGTATGTTTGTCACTGGACTATCCTTGGCAGTTCGCACTTACCGCCGTACTGATAGAGGGGCTGCTGTTCGTGATGCTCTGTCTGAGTAACCTGCGTAAAACTATCTTCGAGATGGTGCCGGCATCGCTGAAATATGCTATCGCGGCAGGAATAGGCTTCTTTATTGCCATGCTGGGATTCAAGAATAGCGGTTTGCTGGCTGACGGAACGGTGTTTAACCATCTGGATACGCTGGCCACACCATCATCCATGCTCTTTGCCCTGGGATTGATTCTCACAAGCATATTCTCTATACTGCGTATTAAAGGGGGACTGCTGCTTAGTATCATTCTCATTACCTTATTGGGCATCCCCTTCGGGTTAACCACAATGCCTCATGATATATTCTCGATGCCTGTTTCGCCAGCACCACTTTTCTGCCAGTTCTCGTGGGATTTCCTTCTGATGCCAGACTTGTGGGTATGTGTGCTCATCATGCTTTTCTTCGATGTCTTTGACAGTCTGGGAACAATTGTGGGTATCATGGCCTGCTCGGGGCTGATACGTAAAAATGGTCGTATTCCTCATATGACTACTATTATGCTCAGCGATGCCCTGGCCACAGTGGCAGGTGCTTGTCTGGGATGCAGCACAGTAACGACTTATGCTGAAAGTGCTACAGGATTTGCTGAGGGTGGACGTACTGGCGTTTCGGCCTTTGTCGTTGTGTTGTGTTTTACGGCAAGTCTATTTATGGCACCACTCTTCCTGGCTATCCCCGCTGCTGCTACTGCGCCTGTGATGGTGGTTGCCGGACTTTATCTCTTTGGAGCTGTACGCCATATCTCGTTAGCTGACCCCAAAGAGTCGTTGCCAGTGTTCGTCACCATCTTGCTGATGCCAGTAACGGGAAGCATCACCGACGGTATCATGGCTGGTCTTCTCACTTACGTCGTTCTTTCCTTCCTCAGCGATTTGCTGAGACGCAGAAAGACTAATATAACAGAAGAAGACCTGCAAAGCCCGCCATCACAATCATCTTGATAGGATTGATATGATAGACCTTGGTGCCTATAAAGGTAGCTAAGAAGAGGGCCACACTGATGGAGAACTGCCACATGTCGGTGCTGGGCGTTGAGAAATTCTCTTTGTTGCACAGCAACAGGGTGGCGGCAGCCAGAAGTCCAACGACGGCAGGACGTAGTCCCATAAAGACAGACTGCACGGCGGGTGTCTTCATGTATTTAAGGAAAAGCTTGGCAATGATAATCATCAAGATGAGCGATGGTAGTACCAGGGCAAAGGTGGCGATGAACGAGCCTAACAGCGCCCAAGCCTCACCATAGCCTGCGGGGGCGTTGTGAACAGCCATATAACCGCAATAGGTTGCTGTATTAATGCCCACAGGACCTGGTGTCATCTGGCTGATGGCTACGATATCGGTAAACTGTCCTGTCGTCATCCATATTGGCACCACCTTCGTCTGAATGAGTGATAGCATGCCGTAGCCTCCTCCGAAACCGAAGAGGCCAATCAGGAAGAACGTCCCAAACAACTGAAGATATAACCAGACAATATCCATTATTCTGTGGGTTTAATAATTCTACCGTAAGCCCAACCACCCAGTCCGGCCAGGATAATAATATAAATAGGTGACACACCCATGAGCCAGATGAGCAGAGCGCTGGCTATGGGTATCCAACAGTTTATCCACGAAATGTTGGCACTCTTAGCCAGGTTGAACGTAGGCACAGCGATGAGTGCCACCACAGCAGGACGGATGCCGCGGAAGATGGATGCCACCACGGGGTTGTCCTGAAAACGATGGAAGAACATCGCAATCAGCAGGATAATCAAGAACGAGGGTAGGGCAGTGCCCAAAGCTGTGGCCAGGACACCACGTATCTTTCGCAGCTTATAGCCGATGAAGATGGCGATGTTGATGGCAAAGACGCCTGGGCAACTTTGCGCTATGGCGATGAGGTCGAGAAACTCATCACGCGACACCCATCGCTTTTTGTTCACCACTTCCTCCTCTATCAATGGTATCATGGCATATCCACCACCAAGGGTGAATATGCCAATCTTAAAGAAGGTCTTAAATGAATCCCAGTAGATATTCATGGGGCTAATGGGACTAATGGGCCTGATGAGCTTCCACCCATTTACGTGCATTTACGAAGGCCTCAATCCAAGGTGTTACCTCATCGTTGCGGCGGTCTGCGGGATACCAGGCATTCTGCCAAGGGAAGATGGCACGCTCCAAGTGGGGCATCATACAGAGATGACGACCATCGGCAGAACAGATACCAGCCACGTTGTAGTCAGAACCGTTAGGGTTAGCGGGATAGCCAGCATAGTTGTACTTAGCAATCACGTTGTAAGCGCTCTCAGCCTCAGGCAGTGAGAACTTACCCTCGCCGTGAGCAACCCACAAACCGAGCTTGTTGCCACTCAATGAACCAAACATTACGCTGTTGTTCTCAGGAATGCTCAACGAGATGAACTCACTCTCGAACTTATGAGAGTCGTTGTGCAGCATCTTTGCACCCTTGGCACCTGTGAGGCCGAGTTCAACCATCAGCTGACAACCGTTACAGATACCCAGTGACAGGGTATCCTCGCGGGCATAGAACTTATCCAGTGCCTCCTTGGCCTTGGGGTTGAAGAGGAAGGCACCAGCCCAACCCTTAGCAGAGCCAAGCACGTCGGAGTTAGAGAAACCACCACAGAACACAATCATATTGATATCCTCGAGTGTCTCGCGACCAGAAATCAGGTCGGTCATCATCACGTCCTTCACATCGAAACCTGCCAGATACAAGCAGTAAGCCATCTCGCGCTCACCGTTAGTACCCTTTTCACGGATGATAGCAGCCTTAATACCTGATGGCTGACGGCGATCGGCAGAGATGCCATACTGAGCCAGTTTGCCAGTAAAGTCCTTATTGAACTTCATC
>Ga0310786_10008126_pt1 | contig 13527 bp, 9 predicted proteins | sample AusTroGonzalo_MG_FD_203881 | JGI IMG/M metagenome (GOLD analysis project Ga0310786, IMG submission 203881) | Bovine rumen microbial communities from tropical cattle in Woodstock, Queensland, Australia - Gonzalo_03 (v2) (version 2) | ecosystem: Host-associated > Mammals > Digestive system >... | reverse complement strand
AAGCCCACATAGACCACCATGAAACCCAAGGAGCGCAAGACGAGATTGCCGTTGAGAGCTGCGAGATGACGTATCTTCTGCCATCCGATGCTGGCACGGATGCCGATATAGCGGAACAGACCTCGATAGCCAAGAACGAGGAGCGTGATGGCTGTCAGCAGACCTGTATATTGTGCGATGACTGTTCCATAGGCCACTCCGATAGCTCCCAGAGGGGTATAGACGGCAAGGTAGAAACTTGCAGCCATATTGACCACATTGACCACGATGTCGCAAATCATGGGGTTGACCGTATTCTGTGTGCCGATAAACCATCCCTTAAACGCCATGAGCGACAAGGTAGCCGGTGCAGCCCAGATGCGAATCCAGAAATACTGACGCGCAAACGACTCCACCTCAGGCGAACAAGGTACACAGAACATGACCAGATTGACAAACGGCCACCCGATGGCGAAGACGAACAAAGCTCCCATAAAGGCCATCGAAAGACTCTGGGTAAAGATGTCCATCATGCTTTGATGGTCCTTACGACCGAATGCCTGAGCGGTCATACCTCCTGTACCCACTCGCAGGAAGCCGAAGTTCCAATAGAGAAGGTCGAACAGCATCGAGCCAATCGCAATACCACCAATCGCAGAAGCGTTTGCGATATGACCCGCAATGGCAACATCCACGATACCCACAATGGGAACCGTGATATTGGCTAAAATGCTCGGAATGGAAAGTCGCAGGATCTCTTTGTTCATCAAACGTCCTTTAAATCGTTTAGCGTGTAGCGTCGAGTGTTTAGCGCACTAAACGCTAACCTCTAACCACTAACCCTTTAATTTTGGTGCAAAGGTACGAATAATTTACCATTTAACCATTTACTATTTACTATTTTCTTCATTTTTACATTCAACGTTGAACATTGACCATTTTTTTTATAATTGTTTTGTAGTATCAGAGAATTATTGTAATTTTGCAAGCAAATATGATTGCGGAATATGAAATACAGAATCTACATCATCATAGCGTTGCTGTGTCTGACGACTGCTGCTAACGCACAAACCATCAAGGAGCTGTTCACCACCCTACCCGACACCATACTCCCATCGCTCAGCAAGAACGACAGGCTGGATATGGTGGACCTCATCGAGAACAACATGGAGAACGAGGTGACGAACCGACTCAGGGGCAAATCACGACTTACGATGCTCACGGATAATCTGGCGAAGATTCAGCTTTCGGAATTGGCTGAAGTGCAACTGTGCAAACTCCCTACCCCCGACAGCTATCTCATCTGTGTGATTCACTCCGTGAAAACAGACGCATGGGACAGCACCACCAAGTTTTACCACCCCGACTGGACACCCTCAACCTATAAATTGTCGACACATAGTAGTGGAAACATCCTCATGACTTTCAGTTACTACAACTTCACGGACGATACCACCCTCGCCACTACTGTTTCGGATTTACGAAACAACGATGGGAAGATCGTCTGGAAAGATGGGGGAACGGTCAAAATCAAGTGGAACAAAGAGCAGCAACGGTTCCTCAAAGACGAATCAATGCCTTAACCACCGAACAACATGAAGTGGCTCAATAACATACGACAGATCGGCAAAGCTACACATACCTGCAGGGTGTGGTATCATGTGCTGCGAGTCGTTATGCCACACAAGACAGCCACACAATCCCTTGAGGAAGCCGATCACATCATGGAGCAACGTTATGCCGACCAGGGAACGACCTGCGTGAAGTCCAACACGATTGCTGCCCAACCTGAATACGACCTGGAGATTATCGTACCCGTTTACAATGCAGCCGACTATTTGGAAGCCTGTATCGAATCCATCAATGGCCAAATCACCAATTACCGATTTCATGCGACGTTCATCGACGACGGAAGCACAGACGCAAGTGCAGACATCCTGAGACAACATGAACAGGAAGAGCATTTCACCATCCTCACACAGCAACATCGTGGCGTATCGGCCGCACGCAATCAGGCTTTAGCACACATCAACGCTCGCTATGTGATGTTCGTCGATGCAGACGACCTCTTGCCGCAAGATGCCATCAGCAACCTGATGGACAAAGCATACGAACAGAATGCAGACGTGGTGGAAGGCTCGATCGACACGACTGACGGAGTGTCCCAACAGCCTCATATACAACACACGGAGGAGAATGACGCCCGCCAGCTGACTGGATATGTGTGCAGTAAGGTGTTCGCAGCCGGACTGTTCGAGCAGATCGGATTCCCAGAGAACTATCGATACGAAGACACCATCCTGTCGTTTCTCTTCTACCCGATGGCCCACAAGATGGCGACCATCAGCGAAACGACCTACATCTATCGACAGCATAGCAGCAGTTTCACTTCGAAGGAACAAGGGAACTACGCCACACTCGATGCCTATTGGGTGGTCAGACAACTCATAGGAACGGCTGTGAAGATGGTACCCGAAGACCGCATCAGTCGGGTGTACGAAGCTTTCCTACAAGGGATGAAACTATCAGGCTCAAGGATGGTGACCCTTGACCGAGAGACCTGCATGGCCTATTTTGCTGCGATGTGCGAACAAGCCAACCGCTACTTCCCCGCCCCACAAAGGACCGTTCAAGCCGACCAAGCCCATCGAGCACTTGCCGCGATAGACCAAGCCCTGAAAAACAAAGATTTCACACAATATTTGCTTGCATCAAATCTGCTTTAGATACGACGTGTAAGCCATTTCAAAGTGAAATAAGCCCACTCTTGCAAGCGGAAGAGAGTCCACGATGAACGAAGTGGCATATAGCCGAATTTCCGTAATTGTTCATCGGGCACCAAAGAAAGATCAACACTATCGTAATCGTTACGTATCAACTGCCACGCTTCACGGCGCTGGGCAGCTGTGTAGTGTTTACGTCCATAGAGATAAAGATGACGGATGGCATTCACAATCATGAGCCAACGAAAATGTTCGTGAGCACTACGGACAGACAACGAATAGCCGCCTTTGAGCAGATGGCCGGACATCGCCACATGAGACTTCAAACCCTCGAAGATAGCCATATTCATCGCATGCGAGAGCGATTCGTCCAACAAGCGGTAGTAGTAGACACCTTCGCTCTGGATGATGTAGGGCGACTCCAGAAAATGGAGCAAAGCAGTATTGTCCTCACCATACACACGGTCGGCATTATCGTAGAGGATACGCAACTGAAGGGGACGGCGAACGAGGTAACGTCCGGAAACATGCCAAGGCATACTGTGATAATAGACCTCCTCACCTCTCGCCTCACGGAACGGCCAACGTCCCTCAGGATAGAATATGCGGCCATCAGGACAAACACGCATCTCCTTCAGCAGCACACACTCCACATCGTCGCGCCCTTCGAACTCCTTCACAGCCAACTCCAACGCATCGGGAGCCAGCCAATCGTCATCATCGAGGACGGTGATGAACTCACCACTCGAAGCCAGAATGCCTGCATTGCGAGCCAACTGAGCACCTCCGTTCTCGGGCTGTTCCAACACCTTCACCCTTGAATCTTCCTGCGCCATCGTACGAAGCAGCTGAAGCGAACCGTCTGTCGATACGTCGTCCACACAGACAACCTCCACATCGGCCAACGTCTGAGCCAGTACCGATTCGACACATTGGCGCAGATGTTCCTCCATGTTATATACTGCAACGATTACACTTACTTTGGCCATACGATCATCAATATTCCATTTTTGGGCTAAAGGCTAATGGCTGATGGCTAAGGGATTTTTCGTCTTTTGTCTTTTGCCTTTTGCCTCTTGCCTTTCATTTTTGGTGCAAAGGTACGAAATAATTCATAATTCATAATGCATAATTGATAATTATTTTGTAATTTTGTCGCGCAAAGACAAATCATCTGACTGATGGACAACGAACACAAGACCCGAAGTAGTCGCATCGCTCGTAACACATTATACCTGTACGGGCAGATGTTGGTACAGCTTGTTGTGAGTCTGTTCACAGCTCGCGTGGTCATCCTGACCTTGGGAGACGTCGACTACGGTATCTTCACCGTTGTGGGAGGTGTGATGAGTGTATTCATCGTGCTCAACTCACTCGTTTCGGCCACGATGCGTTTCATCACATACGCCCAAGGCGAGGGGAAAAGTGTAGAAGAGTTGCATACCATCTTCAGCACAGCCCGACTGGTTCATCTCACCATCGCAGGGCTGGTGTTCCTCTCGGCTGAGACGTTCGGACTTTACTATGTGTGCAACTATCTGGTTGTCCCACCCGACCGACTGACAGCCACCATCATCATCTATCAGTTCTCCATCATCACGTCCATCATCGGCATCATGAGTGCCCCCTACGACGCACTCATCGTAGCACACGAAAGGATGGGAGTATTTGCCTCTATCGGCATCTACAACGTGCTCGTCAACCTCCTCATCGTCTTTCTGGTGAAATACACCAATACCGACAAGCTCATCCTCTATGGAGCGTTGATTATGTTGGTACAAGTCAGCATGCGACTGATTTATGGTTGGTATTGCAACCGTTCCTTCCCTGAGACACACGGACGATGGGTGTTCGACAAGCAGCTGTTCGTCCGGATGCTGAAATTCGGTGGATGGTCGTTCAACGGCACTTTGGCATCTATCGGCTATTCACAGGGTATCAATCTGTTGCTCAATTTCTTCTACAATACGGTCATGAATACCGCTTACGGAGTGGCCAACATCATTCAGAGCAAACTCTACCTCTTTGCAGAGAACGTCCTGACGGCCGTACAGCCACAGATTGTGAAGAGCTATGCAGCAGGCGACTACAAATATCTCCACACGTTGGTCATTACCTCCTCGAAGTTCGCCTTCCTCCTACTCTACCTGCTATCCCTACCCGTATTGCTCAACACCAGCTACATCCTCCTCATCTATCTGGGCGATGTACCCGATTACACGGTTTGGTTTGTTCGTATGTCGATCATGTGTATGATGGTTCACACGCTCGGAGCGGTGATGTGTATGTCCATTCATGCTACAGGACGTATTGCGAAGTTCCAGATGATTGAGGCCAACCTCCTGCTGCTCATCGTTCCGATTGCGTGGTTCTGTTTATGGAAAGGGTGCTCACCGGTCTCTGTGTTCATCGTTCAGCTGGCGGTGTTCATCGTCACTCAGATAGCCCGAATGCTCATCGTGTGTCCTGCTATCAACCTGTCGGTATGGCGTTACATCAAAGAAGTACTGATTCGTTGTCTCATCGTGGTCATCATCGGCAGCATCATACCGGTCATCGCTCACTTAACCGACTATCTGCTTGCTTATCCACTCACAAAGATTATCGTCAACACCTCAATCTGTCTCCTTTCAACCATTCCAACCATCTACTACATCGGACTGGACAAGGAGCAGCGCCAGTTTGTTACCAACAAAATCAAACGCATACTCAGCCCCAACACAGTCTCATAATACACAAAAAAAGCACCCACAACCTGAGTGTGAGTGCTTCTTATTTCTGTTTCCCAAAGAATTACTTCTTCTTCATCACGGCGTAGCGGTTCATGAACTTATCAACGCGACCTGCGGTGTCGACAAGCTTAGCCTTACCTGTGTAGAATGGGTGTGATGTAGAAGAGATTTCAAGCTTGATCAGCGGATACTCTTTACCTTCAAATTCGATAGTCTCGTTTGACTTTGCACAAGACTGAGAGAGGAACATATCGCCGTTGCTCATGTCCTTGAACACTACTGGACGATAATTCTCTGGATGAATACCTTTTTTCATTTCGTTTTCGTTTTTATTGTTTTTATACAGTTCAATTTTTGTTCTGGTGAACAATAAAATAATCTCTTTCGACTGCTACAATCCGCAATCGGGGTGCAAAGGTAGTAATAATTTACCAATTAATCATTTACTATTTACTATTTTTTTGCAAAACAGCCCAATTTTCTGCTGTTTACTCCCCTATTTTCATTTTTCGACTATTGTTATTCGTCCTTGAGGAGCTGCATACTCCTGACCGATATGTCCACCGAGCGTCTCTGTCACATACTTAATCAGACACTCGTTATAGAGGATGAGTGAAGGATTCGTAATTTTGTTCTGTTTCAGTTTGCCGACAAATCCACCACCCGTCACACAATAGTCAATCGTCGCCATGCTGTACGTACGGTCCATTTGTACCGGTTCGTAATCACCTCCCTTGTTGAGGATGACCAGGTCGGTGATGCGATTACCCACACTACGGCTCTTGTTGATGGTGAACTTGATACCCGATACCTGTGGGAAATCTCCGAACTCTACAGGCGTGTATTGTGTACAGGTTTCAAGCAGGTCTTTTAGCTGTGCACCCGTGATCTCGATTGTACACACATTATTATCGAATGGCAACATCGTCACCAGGTCGCCATAGGTGAGCTGTCCTTTCAGAAGATCCACACGCACACCACCTCCGTTCGTCATCGCAAACTCAGCTCCGCTCACAATGCGGTAGGCATCTGCCACGAGGTCACCTGCGTTGCTCTCAGCATAACGCACCAGTTGCTTCCCTTCTGCATCCAGAATCTTCAGGTCCACTTCGTTCTGGCAGATGACACGACTGGTTTGGACATCCAACACCTGCAACACACTGTCAGTCACCATTCGCACCTCCTGATCACGATACGGATAATTCTTCAGGCTGACGAGTTCGGTCGACATCGTGCCGTCACGACGAATCACCAATTTACCTGCGTTGTCATATTTCGTACCCGTCTGAGCAATCAACACAGGCTTACCAGCCTTGTTCGTCACAAACTCCTGAGGAATCTCCGAATGAGTGTGACCGTCGAGCACCACATCGATACCCGTAGTTGCTTGAATCAAACCATGCGAATCCACATTCGTCTCGTTGGGGTCTTCACCCAGATGTGCGAGCACCACGACATAGTCCACCTTCTTACGAATCTTGTTCACAGCCTTCTGTACCAGCTCATAGGTCGTCTTTTCACACAAGTCATACAGCTGATTGCCCTTTTCGTCGTAGAACGCATATTCCTCTGTGTTGATGCTCGTAGGAGTAACTACCCCCACAAATCCGATCGTCTTCTTTCCCACTTTCCGGATGATGCTTTCAGGATAGACACGCTTACCTGTAGCTACATCAACCAAGTTGGTACATACCACAGGGGCATTGAAGCGGTCGAACAGCTCCAGCATGCGAGGAGTCTTATAATCGAACTCGTGGTTACCAAGCGTCACAGCTGTATATCGCGCCTTGTTCATGATATCGATGATATACTCACCCTTCGACAAAGCTCCTGCGGGACCTCCCTGCAGGTAATCTCCGTTCGAAACCAAACACGTATAGGCTGTATCCACCATCAAGTCGCGCAACGCAGCCATCTTGGCATATCCTTCGATTCCACAATGTACATCGTTATCGAAGAGCACGACCGTACTCTTATCGTTATCAGTCTTACAACTCATGACAACCGAACCGACGATTGCCAGCAATACCAAATACTTATTTTTCATCATTCTCTAATTAAATGCTTTATGTAGTAAGCAGAAATAAAGTTTTCTGTTGTTTTATGATGCAAAGTTACGAAATAATTCACAATTCATCATTCGTAATTCATAATTATTTTGTAATTTTGTGGCCGATTTGAGGATTACCCTCAATTTTTGGGCTTAAACAAGTAAACTATTACACTACCAAAAACAAATAACAAAAGTATGGTTAATTACAAAGATCTTGGTCTCGTTAATACGCGCGAGATGTTTAAGAGAGCCGTTGCAGGCGGCTATGCAATTCCTGCATTCAACTTCAACACAATGGAACAGATGCAGGCCATCGTTATGGCTGCAGTAGAAACCAAGTCACCTGTCATCATGCAGGTATCTAAAGGTGCACGCAACTATGCAAACGCTCAGATTCTCCGCTACATGGCTGAGGGTGCTGTTGCTTATGCAAAGGAACTCGGTTGCGAACATCCTGAGATCGTGCTTCACCTCGACCACGGTGACAGCTTCGAACTCTGTAAGGACTGTATCGATATGGGCTTCTCATCAGTCATGATCGATGGTTCACACCTCCCATACGAGGAGAACGTTGCCCTTGCAAAGAAGGTTGTTGACTATGCTCACCAGTTCGACGTAACAGTTGAAGCTGAGCTTGGCGTTCTTGCAGGTGTTGAGGACGAAGTATCAGCTGCTGAGTCACACTACACAAAGCCTGAAGAGGTAATCGACTTCGCTACTCGTACAGGTTGTGACTCACTCGCTATCTCTATCGGTACTTCTCACGGTGCTCACAAGTTCACTCCTGAGCAGTGTACACTCGTGAATGGCGTTCTTGTTCCACCACCATTGGCATTCGACATCCTCGCTGAAATCGAGAAGAAGCTTCCTGGATTCCCAATCGTGCTCCACGGTTCTTCATCTGTTCCTATGGACGAAGTGAACACCATCAACCAGTATGGTGGCAAACTCGAGGCAGCAATCGGTATTCCAGAAGAGCAGCTCCGCAAGGCAGCTAAGAGTGCTGTTTGCAAGATCAACATCGACTCTGACTCACGTCTCGCTATGACTGCTGCTATCCGCAAGCACCTCGCTGAGCATCCTGGAGACTTCGATCCTCGTCAATATCTGAAGCCAGCTCGTGAGAACATGAAGAAGATGTACATCCACAAGATTGTGAACGTACTCGGTTCTGATGGCAAGCTCGCTCAGTAATACATTCAACTGACACATATCATGAATAAGGAGGGCACTTCATTGTGCTCTCCTTATTATTTTTTAATGTACAAAATACATAAACATGGAAAAACGAATGGTAAATTCGTGAAATTGTAAAAAAATGGCAAATAGTAAATGGCTAAATGGTAAATAATTCGTACCTTCGCAGCAAATTCAAATCCTAAAAACAAAAAACAATTATGAAGCACTTGTTTACCATCTTTTCCATCAGTCTGCTATCCTTGCTACCTACTACTGCAGCATGGGCTGATGGCGGAACCATCAACGACCAGGTTACCCGACAAAAAGAAATCGAGAATGGCGGAACGGGACTCTATCGTGCCATCATCGTCAGCGAAAAGTCGCTCCCCGATTTCACCATCTATCGTCCTCGCAACGTACAGTATGCGGCTCGTCGCGAAGGGCCCCTACCCATCCTCATTTGGTGCAACGGAGCCTGCTCAGGGTCATCTATCGGTTACGAACGCATGCTCAACGAAATCGCCTCACACGGCTACCTCGTCGTAGGTATCGGGTCGTTCGAGATGGTCGATAGCGAGCGCGACGATGGAGGTTCGAACGAGAAGATGGTCGTAGATGCCATCAACTGGTTGGTGAAGCAAGAGAAGCTGAAGACAAGCGACTACTATAAAGCCATCAACGTGTCGAATATCGCCCTCTCTGGGCACTCGTGTGGAGGCGCCCAGGCTATCGCCAACTGTGCCAACAGCCGCGTGAAAACGCTCCTCATCATGAATGCCGGTATGGGTGGCATGTCGATGGGTGGCGCATCCCCTCAGACGTTGAACTCCCTGCATTGTCCCCTCATCTACATGACGGGCGGTCCCGATGATGTGGCTTACGAAAATGCCAAGACCGACTTTGGAAAGGTAAAGGTGAAAGTAGCATGGGCCGACCTCTCCAATGCAGGCCACGGAGGCACTTATGGAAGTTCCAACGGAGGTGAATTCGGACGTATCGCCATCAAATGGATGGACTGGCAGCTGAAAGGTTTGAAGCAGAATGCGCGCATTTTTCTCAAGCCCGACCTCACAGGATTCTCACGCAACTGGAGCATCCAGAACCGTAACTTCAAAGCCAACGATATGAAATACGACGAGCCGTTCGAAGCTGTCGAGACCGTCACCGATACCGTATTCGACCGTGCTGCACTCAACGATGCGTTCGACTTCGGAGCAGACATCAGTTCGCTCACCGTGGAGACAAGCAAGGGACGCTCGTTCTATAACAGCAACGGACAGAAAAAGACCGTGATGCCCATCCTGAAGGAAAAAGGTATCAACAGCGTGCGCCTGCGTGTGCTGGTCAACCCCGTGAACGACAACTACACCCTCACCTATGCCAAGTCTCTGGGCAACACAGCAAGGGCTCAGGATCTGAACATCATGCTCGACCTCCACTATTGCGACTGGTGGGGCGATAACGTAACGCCTACTGCGTGGGCCAACTATTCGCTCGACCGACTCATCACAGCCGTCAAGACCCACACCATGTCAACTGTACGCAGCATGAACCTCACCCACCATCTGAAATGGGTGCAGATAGGCAACGAAGTCGATCAGGGTATGCTGTGGAACGAAGGACGAAACACCACCTCGTTCGTGCAGTTCATCAATACAGCTCACGAAGCCGTGAAGGAAGTCAATCCCGATGTGCAGACGTTGATTCATGTGTCCGAATGCGTCAACACACAATGGCTGACCGACTATTTCGACACACTCCAGATTCATGGGGCACAATTCGATGCGATAGGTCTCTCTGTACACATACAAGGCACTACGCTGACACCTAAGAAGTTGATAGAGAAAGTGGTGGACAACGTGAAGATGCTGAAAGAACGATACGGCAAACCCGTCCTGATTGTCGAGACAGGCTACTATAACGACCGTGAGGTGGAAGCCAATCAATGGATGTGCGACTTCCTCAGCGAGCTCATCAATGCAGGAGCAGCAGGACTCTACTACTGGGAACCCGAATTCACTGAGGACTATCATCTGGGAGCCTGGAATCCTCGCACCCGCAAACCTTCACTGGTCCTCGATGCCTTCCTCGGACTCCGTCATCGTGAAGGTACCTACGATGCCATCCGTGACCTCCACTTAGGAACAGCCGACCGTTCCGTCCGCACGGAGTACTACACACCAGGCGGCATCCGAATTGCTCAACCACAACCCGGCCTCAATATTGTCCGCAAAATCGAAGGGAACAGCGTTCGGACATACAAGATATTTAAGAATTAAGGTTTATTCAAACCCTACCAGCCCTCGAGCAATTGTCTCGCCTTTACCATCTCGGCTGAAGTGTTTGCGAATCTCTACCTGATAGAGGAGCGGCTCCTGTTCCTTCACAAAGAACGACAGCTCATCCCCATAATACGCTTCAGCCACATAGGCAAGCTCAGCACGACGAATCCGGTGCTCGGTATAGAAATCCTTTGAGAACAAATCCAGAATGTGCGAGATGTATTTGATGCTGTTGAAGTGCCCGTTACAATCCAGGTCGCTATATTTCGCCTCGATGGTCGAGACCGGTTCCACATCCACCAGCGGACGGAGTCGGCTATGAGGCTCCATCTCACAAGGAATCTCGGGGCCTAACCACTGCTGGAACTCCTCGCCGTAGATTGATATCAGGTCGAGCGGCTGACGCGTCGTGTTGTCAATCATCGCCCAAATCGAACGAGCATACCCATACACCTCACCCGCATCGTTCTTAATGCAGAAATTACGGTTCGTAAACATCCTGTACACACTCTCAATCCATGTGTCGATATGGTAGTTGCTATAGATGGGAGGCATCACCTTCATCTCGATCGACAATCGCGACAACACCCACGAATGGTTTGCTTTCAGCAAATCGCTGAATCCGAATCCACGCTTCGACGCATGATTCTCCGCACAGTTCAAGATGTCACGGCCCAGTATATCGTACGACAGTTCACGCTTGAAATCACAACTGAATGCATCCGAACGGAAATGCAAAGTCTCGATTTTATTTGCCATTTTACTTCTTATTATTCTATTTTCTTTGCAAAATTACAAAAAAATAGTAAATGGTAAATGGTTAAATGGACAAAAATGCGTTTAAGCCGAGTAAAAAACAAATGTATTTGATTTTTCGAGGCGTAGCATTTTGCGCAAAGCGAAATATTTCGTATTTTTGCAGCGTTATACGATTATCAACAACTAAAAACTGAATTATGAAAAGAATTACATCCTTATTAATGGCAACAATGCTATGTTTGGCATCGTTCGCACAAGATCCCAACTTCCACATCTATCTCGCATTCGGACAGTCCAACATGGAAGGAAATGCACAGCCCGAAGCACAGGACAAGACCAACGTGCCTACACGGTTCAAGATGATGGCAGCCGTCAATTTCAGCAATCCATCACGTACCAAAGGTAAGTGGTACACAGCCACTCCCCCACTCTGCCGTCAGGGAACAGGTCTCACCCCTTGCGACTACTTCGGCCGCGAACTCTGCGACAAGTTGCCCGAGCAGATCACCGTGGGTGTCATCAACGTAGCACTTGGAGGATGCTCCATCAAGATGTTCGACGAAGACCAGATTGGCGAATACCTGCCCACCTGTGCCGACTGGCTCAAGAACTATGCCGCTCAGTACAACAACCACCCCTACAACGAACTCATCTCCCTCGCTAAGAAGGCACAGAAGGACGGCGTCATCAAGGGCATCCTGCTCCATCAGGGCTGTACCGACAACATGGCTTCATGGTGGCCCGAAGAGGTCAAGAAGCTCTACAACCGCATCCTCAACGACCTTGCCCTCAGTCCCGACGAAGTACCGTTGCTCGTGGGCGAGCTCGTAGGTCAGGCTGAAGGCGGATCATGCTCAGGACACAACTCAGCCTGCATCGCCAAGATGCCGAACCTCATCAAGAACTGCTACGTCATCTCATCCAAGGGATGTCCACAGGCAGGCGACGGCCTCCACTTCTCAGCCGAAGGCTACCGCATCATCGGACGCCGCTACGGACAAGCCATGCTCGACTTCCTCGAGAAGAGCGACGACAACGCACAGTTCGATGCAGTATCCATTGCAGCCAGCACCGAGGAGATAGTCCTCACACCAGGTTCAAACACCATCTTCGCCATCTATGCAACAGATGCGAACGGCAAGCAGTATAATGTCACACGCAAATGCCAGTTCACAGCCGACGATCCCGATGTGGCTACCGTCGAAGGCATCCAGATGATTGCCAAGGGAAGTAGCGGAGAGACCACCGTACACGTATCCTTCACCGATCAGAGCGGTAACACCGTCACTACAGACATCAAGGTTGCCATCAGCCTCTTCCCATTGACCGAAAGCGGACTCAACCCATCCCTCTCAGGCTCAGGAACCTTCAACGGCAAGACCCTCGCACTCACCACCGGTAAGGACGGACTCGGAGGCTGGAAATACACAGGCGGTATCGATGCATCCGAGTACAAGTACCTCGTGGTACGTCTGCGTCTCGCCTCAGCAGCAAAACCCATCGTACGCATCTACAACACTACCGATGCATCAGGCGACTGCTACGAGTACCCCATGCAGCGCACCAAGGAGGCAGTCATCGAACTCAAAGACCTCCAGACCAAGGCAGGGAAAGCACTCAATCTGAAGAAGATACAGATGATAGGCTTCAGCAGTTCGGGAAGTGCAGCCATCTATCTCTCCGAGATATTCTTCAGCAACGACGGAGTCAATCCTGTGACCGCCATCCATTCGGTTGAGTTCACACCAACAGGTCACCTGAAGGGAGCGCCCAACATGTACAATATCGCCGGTCAGCGCATCAACAACCTGCAACCAGGC
>Ga0310786_10008124_pt1 | contig 13531 bp, 10 predicted proteins | sample AusTroGonzalo_MG_FD_203881 | JGI IMG/M metagenome (GOLD analysis project Ga0310786, IMG submission 203881) | Bovine rumen microbial communities from tropical cattle in Woodstock, Queensland, Australia - Gonzalo_03 (v2) (version 2) | ecosystem: Host-associated > Mammals > Digestive system >... | reverse complement strand
TAGTGTAATACTATGAGCATATGAGATCTGAAATTCTGAAAACACTTTTGATTTTGGTAGCATTCCTATCTTCGTGTTCAGATTGGTACGAGGAAGACATAGCAAATGTATTACAACACAAAGAGAACGAAAAGACTATCGCAATTTCAGGGATAATCACCTCGGAATATAGTAAACAGACAATAGTTGTTTCACGGTCAATAGACTTTATGGAGCTATATGTGTCTTCTGGCGGTGATTCTAAAAAAATTAAAGACACTCTTACACATAGAAGAGTCGGTGGAGCAAAAGTGTATGTGGAAGTTGCTGGAAAAAAGTATGAATTTAAGGAAATGCATAAGACTGGCCATCTTTATGAACCACCAAAGGGAAACGATTGGCCAAAAGAAATACTGTACGACAAAATATATTACGAGTCCATTGATTCGTTTGCTGGCATTCCGAATCAAGAACATAAACTTGTGGTGGACGTTGAGGGGAAAACATATACCGCTACGGATGTAATGCCACAGGTTTCGGAAATTATATTTAATGAAAAAAGCCCATTATGTCGTCTGATTTCCGATAGGTTGGATGAGTTTGACACTGCTACGAACTACCCAAACTATTTGTTTGGACAACAGGAAGCGTATATCATGGGATTTTACACCATTACCGACAGTGATGATGGCGTGTATGGTTTTTCCGATCCCTGTTATTCTTTCCGACAATTAGCATCTCCGCAATTAATGGGAGAATTAAATGACCTCGTTATATCAGTTTGTTACTCCAACTATGACTACCGCTATAGCCCCCATTTTACAGATTCGATAGTGGTCTCAAAAATGTCGTGTTCCCCAGCGTATGAATATTTCTTGTATTGTTTATTCCAGGCCAAACAAGCGAATGGTTATGATTTTGGAGACGTATCGTCAGCTATACCCACCAACATCTCAAATGGCGGTGTCGGATTTTTTGCTGCATGCGACCTTAAGAGGAAAATATATAACAGATGGGACCTGGTACATTTAGCGGAATCCATAGGAAACATCATTGAATACTAAGAATTACAATGAAGAAATTTTATAAATACATATTACTATCAATCTGTGTTTTAGCAGGCAACTCGGTTTTTGCACAAAATTTCATCGTTTCGGGTTATGTGAAAGACAGTGCAAGTAGCGAAGCCATCGTCGGAGCCACAATTTATGAGGCTACGACCAACACGGCGGTCATTTCGAACGAATACGGTTTTTTCAGTATGCATCTAAAACCTGGCACATATACGTTGGAATGTAGCAGTCTTGGGGCAAAAACATTGACACAGGACATTCAGGTAAGCGGCAACACACGAGTAGTTTTTCGTCTGCCAAGCCAATCATACGACATCGACAAGGTTGTAGTGCATGCCAATCAACAAACATCCGATGTCGTAACAAAACGCCTTACCGCAAAGCAAATTGAACTTACACCATCCACATTCGGCGTTCCAGATGTGATAAAAGTGGTACAGACCATGCCGGGAATTAAAACAATAGGTGACGGAACAACTAGCATGTACGTCAGAGGTGGCAACCGCGACCAGAATATGATACGTATTGACGAGGCAAACATTTACAACGTGTCGCACATGTACGGATATGTTTCTTCCTTCAATCCCGACATGCTCAACGAAGTGAGATTTTACAATAGTTACTTCTCGCCTGAATACGGCGGAAGAATCTCGTCGGTGCTCGATGCGCAGATGAAGGAGGGCAATCTCAATTCATTTGGTGGAAGTGCTTTAATGAGTGTAATGACAGCAAATGCGACCGTGGAAGGACCCATTAAAAAAGACGTAGCCTCCTTTTTTGTGGCAGGAAGACACAGTATTTTGGACATCGTATATAACAATTACAATGGAGGGGATATTTTTGTCAACTTGCCCACATTCTATGACGTGAATGCGAAAGTCAACTGCAAAATCAATGATAGAAACCGCATATTCCTTTCGAGTTACATCAGTTCGGATTATCAGAAATATCCGCCTCTTTTTGAAAACAATGTGCTCAATGCGAGCGGAACCGCACGATGGATTAGTGAACTGCGTCCAAAACTGTTCTTAACCACATCGTTTGTGGCAAGCAAATACAGCAACGAAACAATGTTTCCTGATTCCACGAACCGTACATGGATAGTCGGTTTGAACGAATACACCGCAAAATCAAAACTTAACTGGTACATATCGAATAACCAAAAAGTACTGGTGGGACTGCAATCGTCGGTCTTCCACCTCACTCCAGGCAACACGGGTGATGCAAAAACCAGTATTTCCGACATGCAGTTGTTTGAACCGTCGTTGTTTGCAAACCATACCATTTCCGTGAACAATTGGACGTTCATGTATGGTCTGCGTATCACCCAATACCACAACTTCGGGAACGCCACATGGTACACGATTGACAACGGGCTGGCAATTGCCGAAAATAAAGAATCGTCGGGGTTTTGGAACAGCTACACCTGTGTGGAGCCGCGTATCCACATAGCGAAAAAAGTCAAGGATTCGGAATTTTCCGCTTCGTTTACCCGTACTTCTCAATCAATGCAGGCGCTGTCGAACACAAAGTTGAATTATTCCCCGTCAGAAACGTGGTTTTGCTCGTCGCCGAATTTAAAGCCTGTGGTAGCGGAAAATTTCTCAATAGGCTACACCCTGAAAAAGAAAAACATAGGATTGCTTGCCGAAGCATACTATCGAAACATACATAACCAGATAGACTACATCGACAATGCGTATTTGTTCGCAAACCCATACGTAGAATCGCAGGTGAAGGCGGGAAAGGCACACGCCTACGGATTCGAAATTGCGGTCAACAGGGAGGGAAAACGTAACCAGTTCTCTGCCAGCTATTCATTCGCAAGAGTGATGTATAACATTCCCGAGATTTTGGATGAGCCCTATCGTGCGCCATACGATATGCCACACGACATAAAACTACAACTGACACAGCGTATAAAGGAACGATGGTCATTCAGTGCATTGTGGGTGTTTGCAAGCGGTCGCCCAGGAACGTTTGCACATGGATATTATACGTATGATGAACCGAATGTTCGTTATATTAAAAAAATTCCGCTCTATAATAAGCGAAATTCAGATACCTATCCTGTATATCATCGCTTGGACATTGCATTGCATTACAACGGCAAGCCGCATAAACACTACGAACAAAGTCTTTCGTTAGGCTTATTTAATGTGTATGCTAAAAAGAACATTCTTTATTACGATTTTGGAGTATATAAAGTGAATGATGAGTTAGTCTATAACTACAATGTTGCAGCGTATTATTTCCGTGCATGCGTGCCAAATTTCACTTATAAAGTAAGTTTTAAATAGAGAAGAACTAAGGGTAATTGTCATAGATTGCTCAGTGCATATAATGGAATGATTTCAACGTGCCGTTGAGCGGAGTTATCTTCGGTGTCAAACATGTCGAATTTGCCAAAATTTTCGAGCGAAGTCCTGATTGCGGTGTGCAGATGACGTTTACGCATAAAAAGCCAGAGACTTTGCATAGCACCCTGTGTGCTTGCTTTTACTTCCAATGGTAATACCGTACCATTGTGAACTCTTAAATAATCGACTTCGGCATTGCTGTTTCTTGTAGTATTTTGCCAATAGTGCAATTCCGCTTTTTGGAAACAGTCATGGTATTTCAGTATTTCCAAACCTGCGAACATTTCCGATGCCGCCCCCTTGTTTACAAAATCTACGTCGGAAGCCAACAAAATGTTCGACGATGGCATGTCGAGCATTGTCTGCATGACACCCAAGTCAAAAAATAGATATTTTACATATTTGATGTTTTCTTCCGCGCCGAGAGGCACGCCTGTTCCATCGCTATGTTTCACGGGAATGATGAGCCCAGCCAATGTGAGTAAATGCAGCGCGTCCTTTACCATATATGTATGTATGTCGTTTGCAACAGAAGAATAAACGAATTTCTTGCCTGCCTGTAGTGCCACGGAGCGGAGAACTTGGCGGAGAAGCGTGGGTGAAACACGTTTCTTGTATTTTGCAAAATCGTCCTGATAGGTGTCGAGAATATCATTGTGGATATGCGAAACTTCAATATAACTGCGAGTTTCAATCCATTCTCTCACTGCGGCTGGCATACCGCCTACAAGATAGAACGAACGCAGTTGGTCAATCATATCTTTGTGTGTCTTCTCGGGCAGAGGTTCTTCGCTTGTCGCCTTTTTTTTGAAATCTACCGTTATGTCAAGTCCTTGAGCCCAAAGAAATTCGTCAAACGAAAACGGATACATATAGAGCGAACGTATTCTTCCCACGGCAAACGAAGGAATGTCTTCCAATGAAAATTCCAATAAGGAACCAGCGGCAATTACGTGCAATTCCGGATAGTCTTCTTTGAAATATCGCAGAGCCATTATCGCTTCTTTGCAGACTTGTATTTCGTCAATAAACAACAATGTTTTGTCGGGAATGATGGGGATAGACAATGTTCCGCTGATTTTCTCACATGTCCTTTTGACGTCAATGTTTTCGGGAAAAAGTTTCCGTATGTCGGGCTGTTTTTCCAAGTTAACTTCCACAAAATATTGGAATGATTTTCCAAATTCCCTCACAGCGGTTGATTTCCCCACTTGCCTTGCACCGCGAAGAAGCAAAGGGGAACGTCGTGACGATGATTTCCAATTCTGGAGTTGTTCGTCTATATGTCGCTTGAAATAAGCCATACGCATTTATTTATAAAATCCAATGCAAAAATATTGGTTGTTTTTCAAAAATCCAACCCTAAAATAAGAAAAATCTTTCAAAAATCCAATGTAGTATTGTTATATATGAAGAGCTGTAAAATCTTTCCAAAATTCTGGATAAGATTTTGCCACGCATTCAGGATTTTCGATTTCTACTGGTGATTTTGCAAGCAGAGCGGCAACGGCACCAGCCATAGCTATGCGGTGGTCGTTGTTGGCGTGCATGCTGCCACCTTGTAATGTGCCACCATACACTATCATTTCATCACCATTGCATTCGATTTTTGTTCCTAATTTTCCAAATTCTGTTTGTAACACTTTTGCACGGTCGCTTTCCTTGTGCGCCAAACGCGACACGCCTTTAATTACCGTATTGCCTTGGCAATGTGCCGCGAGAGAAACCAATGGCGGAAATAAATCAGGACATTCGGTTGCGTCGAACGAGAACGCACGTAATTCGTTGCGTGACACCGAAATGGAATTATTATTGATTTCCAAGTGCGCGCCAACTTTTTGTAATGCATCAACAATCGCTTTGTCGGCTTGGCATGATTCCATGGAAATATTTTCAACCGTAACGTTGCCGTTCAAAGCTCCAGCAACCAACAAGAACGCTGCTCCACTCCAATCTCCTTCAATCTGCATGGATTGCGCTTGGTATGATTGCTCGGCAGGAACTACGAATGAATCGTAGTCGTGGCGGCCAACAGCCACACCGAATTTCTTCATCATATCAAGCGTAATGTCTATATAGGGTTTGCTTTTTAAATCTTTTACATTGAGAATCACATCTTTACGGGCGTATGGTGCGGCAATCAGCAATCCAGTAAGAATCTGCGAACTGAGTGAGCCATCAACTGTGGCGTAACCGCCTTGAATAGGGCCACAAACCTGTACAGGCACAAATCCGTTGGTGGTTGAAATTTGTACACCAAGTTGTTTCAGTGGACTTTCCAACGCACTTACAGGACGTTTTTTCAGCGAGCCTTCGCCGTGCAGTGTAATTGGTTCGTGCCACAACGATGCTATTGGTGTGAACATTCTGATTCCCAATCCTGCTTCACCGCAATTCAGTTCGAGCGAACGGGGACGAAGACCGCCGGTGATTGTTACTGTTGCACTGTCAACGGAAATCGAAGCACCAAGATTTTCCGCGATTTTCAGAGCCGCGTCGCTGTCGTTGCTCGACGAGTAACCGTGTAGAACCGAAGTGCCGTTTGCCAATGCACTAATGGCAATGGCGCGTTGCATCACACTTTTCGAGGCTGGTGGCACTATTGTCCCGAAAACTTTGCCGGGACGAACTATTTTTTGTTCCATATACGTTCAATTTCATCTTTCAAACGTTCCGTTACGTGCAATTTTGAATGAATTTCTGTGCTAAACACAACGTGGGCGGTGTGCACGTAGTTATCCATTCGCGAAGCCAACAATTCCTGCAATTTTTCCAGAGGATTGTCGCATTGTAAAAGAGGACGTTTGTCAATTGATATTCTGTTAATTATAGTTTGTGGTGTGGCGTAGAACCAAACCACTAATGAGTTTTGTTTTAATATGTTACGATTTTGCTCGTGTAGTACGATTCCGCCTCCGCATGAAATTACGCATGGTTTGTCGGCGGCAACAATTTCCGAAAGAGTTTCACGTTCCACTTTTCGAAAATATTCTTCCCCTTTTTTTGAGAAAATTTGTGGAATTGAACAATGTTCTTTGGCAACAATTTCATCGTCTATGTCTTTGAACTTAAACTGCATAGCCTCTGCGAGCAGTTTGCCGTGTGTGGTTTTTCCCGCCCCCATAATGCCTATTGTGGAGACTACATGGTTGCGGTCGGCGAGCGTAGGCATTGTCAAGCCTGATTTCATAACAGCTTTGTCGGGTGATGCGCCCAGAAATAATTTGTACGACGCAACTGCTTGATTGAGAAGCCAATCTTCGGCGGAAACTATCATACAATTTTTCCATTTTGCCATTTCTACCAACGGAGAGCCTTTATAGTTTGCATCGAATACAATTATATTTTCATTCAGCCACGATTCTTGAATTGGATTTACATTTTGCCGTAGGGCTGAAATTAGTATATCGCACTCTGACACAACTGTTTGCAATGATTCAATGTTTGCATATTCACAGCCAATTATTTCGGCGGCGGCACGGCCTTTTTCTTCCGTGCGGTTCACTATCACTACTTGTGCGCCTTGTGAATGAAGTCCGTATGCGGCGGCTTTCCCTGCGCCACCAGCACCAAGCACCACGCATCGTTTTCCTTTCAGTGAAATTCCTGCGTCAATAAAACTTTGCGTAACACCATAGAAATCAGTGTTGTATCCGTGTAATTCGCCATTTTTATTCACAATTGTGTTCACGCTACCAAGAACAAGTGCTTCATCGTGGACCACATCGAGCAACGAACCAATTGTTTCCTTAAACGGTGAAGTTACGTTCATTCCCATTATGTTTAGTTCGCGGAACAGAAAAATCGCTTCGTCGGCGGTTTCAGCCGCAAGATATATGTAATTGGCATCCAATCCGTTATGCTTGAATTGCGCATTAAACATATTCGGACTTTTACTGTGTAAAATCGGATTTCCTGTTACTGCAAATACTTGTGTTGCCATTGATCTATTTTTTCCAAAATGTTGGCATAAAGAGAATTAGAATTGTAAAGATTTCCAATCGTCCTATCAACATAATTATTGAAAGGAGAATTTTCGATGCGGCTGGGAATGTACTGAATTCTATGAGCATTCCCGATTGGGTGAATCCAATTCCGACATTGGAAATCGACAGCGCCGACGCTGAAAATGCCGTGTAGAAATCGTGGCCGAAGAACGTGAGCGCCAGTGCACCAAGTAGGAAAATCACTATATACATTACTATAAATGCATACACGTTGGAAATCACTTTTTCGGACACGGGTTTTTTGCTCAAACGGAGCGTTAGAATTGCATTTGGATGCAAAATTTGTTTGAGCGCCAAGTAGCTGTTTTTTATTAACACAGTGATTCTCACCACTTTAATTGCTCCACTTGTGGAACCTGCACATGCTCCAAAAAATGTGAGAATAAAGAAAAACATCATCGATGCGCTTGGCATCAACGAATAATCAGTTATGGTGAATCCCGTTGTGGTGATGAACGCAATTACTTGGAACACAATGGTTCTGATGTGAAGTTCCACATCGTCGAAGGCTCCATTTTTCCACAGATTTATGGAAATAATTGCCATCGAAACGAAAAGAATTATCAAAATGTAGTTCCGCAGTTCCTCGTCTTTGGCTACAATGCGGAATTTTCCGCGAACAGCCATATACAGAACCACGAAATTCACGCCCGAAATGAACATAAATGCCATTACCACATACTGCGTGTACGGCGTCATATTGGCAACGCTCGCATTTTGGCTTGAAAATCCTCCCGATGAGATTGTGGACAAAGCCAAAATAACCGATTCGTACAATGAATTTCCGCCAGCGACTAACAATATGACTTCCAATATGGTACAAGCAATATACAATATGTATAATCTGCTTGCAGTATCTTTAATTCGAGGATGGATTTTGTCTTTTGCTGGTCCGTTTGCTTCGGCTGAATAAAGTTGCATTCCGCCCACGCCGAACATTGGAATGACTGCCACTGTCAACACGACGATTCCCATACCGCCAACCCATTGCATCAGGCTTCGCCAAAGAATAATCTGTTTGGGTAGAACTTCTATGTCAGCAAAAACCGTTGCCCCCGTGGTGGTAAATCCCGACATTGACTCAAAAAACGCATCGACGAATGAGTCAAGGCTATGGGAAAACAAAAACGGCATTGTGCCGATAAGCGAAAATGCAAGCCATACTACGCCCACAATAAAATACCCTTCCTTGCGTCCAACCGAATATGCTGTTTTTCGATTGCTGAATGTGGCTAAAATTCCCACAGTCAATGAAATAGCAATTGAAATCAGAAAACCACGAAGTTCTTCGCCGTAGTAAATGCCAGGAATCAGACAAAGCAACATCAACATTGCTTCGAACAATATTAAAAAACCAATAATCCGTATTACAGGCTTGAAATTCATTCGGCTTGTTCGTTGTCGCTGTTAGTTTTTTTACTTGCAAAATATTCAATACTCAGGCACACAAGTCCAATAACCAGCAATGTGGTCACGGTGGTTTGGTCGGCTGCGTTCAAAATCAGTAGAACCAGCGATGCGATTCCGAGTGCCAATGCTACCGATAGTAATATTTTAGTTCTCATTTCTTATACATTATTTTTCAAAAAACTTTTTCACTTCGTTTACTGCCGCTGGCAATGCAAACACAAGCACTTTGTCGCCTGCTTCAATCTGCGTTTTTCCTGACGGAATAAACCCATTCTTTCCTCGAACCACGCCACCAATCACTGCGTCTTTCGGGAAATTTTTGATGTTCATCAGCGAGTCGCTGGTTATTTTCATAGATTCGCTCACCATAATTTCCAAAATTTGCGCATCACACTGTGTAAGATGGCGGGTTTGCGAAATATTGGCAGCGTTGCTCAACGTATATTTGTGGATGCTGTTCGCAGCAATTGTTTTCTTGTTTATCAGCGTGTCGATGCCCATATCGGCTGCAAGTCCGATGTAATCAACATTTTCGACTTCGGCAATGGTACGTTTCACACCAACTCGTTTTGCCAAGTAGCACGAAAGAATGTTTGTTTCGGCATTGCTGGTGGTCGCAATAAATACATCAGTTTGGCGAATTCCTTCCTCCACAAGCAAATCGAGGCTTCGTCCATCGCCGTTGATAACCAATGTGTTTTCAAGCTGTTGCGAAAGTTTTTTTGCCTTTTCGGGGTCGAGTTCGATTAATTTTACGTCAAACTGTTTTTGTAAAATTTTCGCAGTTGCCCGTCCTGTACGGCTTCCTCCCAGAATCATCACCTGTGAAACAGCCAAATCCTTCTTCTCAAATGTTTCGAGCATTTTGTTCACGCCTTGGCGGTTGCTCACCACGTACAGCACATCGTCGGGTTGACAAATGTCATCGCCTTTCGGAATGATGGTTGAAAAACCACGTTTGATGGCAATTACACGATATTTCTGCAATTCTTCCTGCGTTGGAATAATTTCCTGCATATATTTTCCGACAACAGCAGCTGATTCTTCAACTTTCAATACAAACAACGACAATAAACCGTCGGCAAAATCAAATGATTCACGCGTTGCCGCTCGTTCGACGAATGTTGCAATTTCCTGAGCTGCAAGCGCTTGCGGATAGATTATAGAGTCAATTCCGATTTCGCGGAACAATTTTTTATTTTTTTCGAGCAACAATTCCGGGTCGCGGACACGTGCAATGGTGTGCGGTGCGCCAAGTTTTTTCGCTATCACAGCCGAAGCCACGTTCATTTCGGGGAAATGGGTCACTGCGATATACAAATCACAATCGGCAACGCCGGCTTCGTTGAGCACCGAAATTGTCAATGCAGAGCCTTGCACCGTTAAAATATCCAAGTGCAACGACAACTGCTTTAAGTTCTGTGAATCCACGTCAATCACAGTCACATCGTGCTTGTCGTCGGCAAGGATTCTCGCCAAATGCTGTCCGACCTCGCCCGCTCCTGCTATTATTATCTTCATTATCGTATTAAAAAATCGGTCTAATGTACTACTTTTTTTGATTACATTATGGACAGAAAATTAAAAAGTATAAATCAAGAAGTGTATTGGTGGATTTTATAACCATTAAGCAAGTTTTTAGTATTCCATCTACATTTCTTCTATTGCTGATGCGAGTTCTCCCCAAATCTTTCGGTTGTGAGTGGTTCCGAATGATTTGAAATTTTGTGGGTCATTGGAATTGTAAATTCTACGAACCCATTGGATGCCAATGAATTGATTGCAAAGAAGAATTTCTGTGCAGTTTGAAAAATCGTCTTGGGTGAAGTATGGAACTCTCGTAACATTCCATTTTTTGCGAATCAAATGTTCTACAAAATATGATGTGAATGGCAATGTGTCTTCCACGACAAAGATTTGCGCATCTTTTAGCAAAAGAATATCTTGATTTTCAGCAGAATACAATCGTCCGTTTTTGTCGAAATCACAAGTGACTTTGTCGCTCAATGGTTTATACGACACAAATCGCGGGAGATTTGGATTTTCTGTATCTAAATGGTTCATTTCCAACATTACCCCTTGCGTTGGAAAGTCATAATCAAGAGAATCAAGTGGTTCTGTGAAAATGCAAAATTGCGGTTCGCTTTGTTCTGGAAATAGTTGCCAATACACAAGCAGGCGGCAAATTCCTCCTTTATATACTTTGTTCACATTGAGCAAACTGCGTATGCGGCGGTCAAGATTTTCGGTGGTGAATTTTTGTGGCAACTCCTTGTGTTTGAGTTCAATGGCTTCCTGTAAACGTTTTACGTGCATACCCAAACAGAGCGTTTTGGTGTTGTAAAGCCGCAGGTCATCTAACACATAGTCGTTGAGCGTGAAAATAGGCGCAGTGCGGAGTTCGTCTATTTTCACTAAATCTCCGTTGGCTATGCAAAACGATTTTTTCACTATTCAAACATCTTGGTTTCAGTTGGAAATACCGAAGGATAATTTTTTCTTCCAATCGCCTTTTGTCCGGCAAATTCGCGTATCATTTTGAATAACATATCTTTATCCTTGCAATAATAGCTGAACGAATCGCCTTTGAAAAGCACGTTGAACGATAAATCTTTGTTAATTTGAATCAATGCGTGCGCTGAAATAATGTTTGCAACTGTCACCGTCAACATATAGTTGTTTTCAAGCTCAATATCAGCGGTCGAAATTGTGTCGTTTTCGTTGATTACAGGAATAATTCCCAACGACAGCAATTTTTTGAACGTATTTTTTGCATTAAATTGCTGTTTGGGATTGTTGATAATGTCGCGTGCAAGCAATACTTGCGCAATCATTTGCGTGTATTCATCGAAAATATTTTGATATCGTTTTATCAACTCAACCTGACCGATTGCCGCCAACGCTTGTTTGTCACTCAACGCTTTGGGATAGGCTTGCAGACCAGTTTGTTCGATTCCCGACGCAATTGCTCCGGCGGTTACTAAAATCACATCGCTTTCGCTGTTTCGTATGTTCGAAAGCAGCATGGCAATGTGGTTTAACATATTTTTTTGAATATGAAATTTCTCGTTTATTAGGGTTTCTTCCTCAACATTGAAAACTAATCGTAATTTTGTCATCGGATTTATGCTTAAAAATTGAGCGTAAATATATATTTTTACTTGCGAATTTGAAAATTAAATTTACACAGATGGGAATTTTTCCGTTTTTGAAAAAAAATAAGGCAATAATTCTGTCAATGATGCTGTTCTCATTCGGCATTGCATTGATAATGTTGCTAATGCCGAACGAAAAGAAGTTCGAGTATGAATACCAACAAAACAAAGTTTGGTTTCACGATGATTTGTATGCGCCGTTCAGTTTTTCAATCGACAAGACCGAAGAGGAAATTCAGCAACAGCGCGATAGTGTGATGCAAAAATTTTCGCCGTGCTATAATTATGATTCCACGGCGTACAAACGTGTGACTGACACGATTTTTGCGCGTTATATTTTGTTGCTCGGTCATTTTGTGCCTGATTCCATTAATGATTACCATTCGTTAATGAAGTCACAACGGTTGGGCGAATTCGAGAAATTACTCCGCTCGATTTACGATTTTGGCATCATTGATGTTCAGAAACCGTACAAAACCTTGCTGATAGCGAAAAAAGGGCAGTATATGCGGTTTTCCATTCATTCAATTCGTACGTTGCCAGAGGCACACGGCGATTTGATGCAGAAAATTCCTGAACAGTTTGACTCTACGCAACGTGCTAAATTTAAGGAAATTATATACACGGCGCTGGTTCCGAATACAATTTACGATGATGTTGCTTCGTCGCAACGAAAAACTGAACTGCTTTCAACCGTTTCTGAAAAATACGGTTACGTGGGCGAAGGCACGCGGATTATCAGTCGTGGCTCGGTGGTGACGGAAAAAGATAAAAAAGTGCTCGATTCGCTGAAAAAAGAATATGAGTCGGGTAATGTGACGTTTGATGGGAAGATTGCCATTTTGGGCGGTCAATTCATCTTGATTTTAGTTGCGTTTTTTGTGTTGATTCTGCTTATCCATTATTCCGACCCCGACGTGTTCAAGAGTGTGAAATACTCGTTTTTCGTCGTTTCGGTGGTGGTTTTGTTCATTGCGATGGCAACGGCCACGCTTAAATTCAACCATGTAAGTATTTATTTGATTCCATACGTGGCACTTCCGATTTTGATTAAAAACTTTATGAATGAACGTGTTGCATTGTTCGTGCATGTCGTCACTATGTTGATAATCGGATTTATTGCGCCTAACCCGTTTGATTTCACGTTTTTACAAATTTCTGTCGGTGTAATTGCCGTATATAGTTTGGGAAATCACTATCAGCGGAGCTTTTTGTTTTGGACGGCAATAATTTCATTCGTGTCGTATTCGGTGATCTATTTCGGACTTTCGCTTATGAAACTTGGTGGACTGGGCGACATTGATTGGACGCAGTTGTTGTGGTTCCTTGCAAGTTGCGTGTTGTTGCTCACCACGTATTTGCTCATATTTATATTCGAAAAAATATTCCGTTTCCCGTCCGACATCACTTTGTTTGAACTTTCTGACACCAGTCGAGGATTGCTTCGCGAATTGTCCGACAAAGCGCCAGGAACATTCCAACATTCGTTGCAAGTTGCTAATTTTGTTGAAGTTGCGTTGCGTGAAATTGGTGGAAATGAGTTATTG
>Ga0310786_10008122_pt1 | contig 13536 bp, 10 predicted proteins | sample AusTroGonzalo_MG_FD_203881 | JGI IMG/M metagenome (GOLD analysis project Ga0310786, IMG submission 203881) | Bovine rumen microbial communities from tropical cattle in Woodstock, Queensland, Australia - Gonzalo_03 (v2) (version 2) | ecosystem: Host-associated > Mammals > Digestive system >... | reverse complement strand
TCCGCATGAAGCTGATAGCCCGCACTACAAGCGCGGCAGAGAAGATATTCAGCCTGAATGATACGCTCACAACAATTGTAAGACCGGAGGATTCATCACCGCTGTTCTTCCAGAAACACTGTTTTGAAGGCGATGACATAGTTCGTGAGAAAGTATATTTCAGCAAGACCGATGACGGCAAGTGCGTGGCCAAGATGCGTAAGGACTATAAGAACGGCCGCGTAAAGGAGGTGACCGAGACATCTAACACCCTGGTTTACGATATGATAAGCGTGGTGGGATTTGCCCGTACCATCGATCCCGCAAAGCTCAAGAAGGGACAGCGCCTGAACTTTAAGCTGGCCGATGCCGCCGAAATCCTGGACGAGGCACTGATTTACCAGGGTACGGAGACGCTTAAGATATCGGGCCGAAAATACAAGTGCATGGTATTCAAACTGGTTGAGCCTTATGTGGAGAAGGGTAAGAAGAAGGACCGCGAGATACTGAACATCTATGTATGCGACAATGCAGCCCGCACAATCGTGCAGATGGATATCAAGTTCAAGGTGGGTACGGCCAAGGTCAAGATAATTTAGAATTGAGAATTAAGAATTTAACATAGGGGATTAAACTATATAGTAATAAGCAGAATCAAATAATAAACCTTAAACAATAATGCAAATGAGAAAACTTATGGTTGCCGCCATGATGCTTGCGGCAGTGAGCCTTTCAGTAAATGCGGCTAAGAAGGATAAGCAGGAGCCTGCTGAGCCTGTTCTTGGCATCAAATCAGGTGTTATAACTATGGCCAACAACATGGGCCAGTTCCAAGGCGGTGCCGGCGGATTCGGCGGTGGCGCAGGTATGGGTGGCTTTGGCGGCGGCCAGGGTATGGGCCAGCGTCCTCAGGGCCAGGGCGGACAGCGCGGACAGGGTGGTCAGCGTGGTGACCGTCAGATGAACTTTGACCCCAGCACAATGGTTACCAAGATATATTTTGATGACTACGGCAAGAAATATGTTACCGTAACTTCACGTGGTGAGGCCGGTACAACCCGTTCACTCATGATAGGTGATGAGAACTACACCATCAACGATGAGGAGAAGTCTGCTACCAAGATGCCGTCATTCGGCGGACGTCGTGGCGGTCAGGGCGGTCAGCGTGGCGGTGGCCGTGGCATGGGCATGGGAATGGGTATGGGCATGGGTGCCCAGACAACTCCTATGTTTGACTGGGAGAACCTGGATGCCAAGACCATTAAGAAGAACAAGATCAAGGAGCTTGGTGAGGAGGAAGTTGCAGGTGTAATGTGCAAGAAGTACTCTGTAACCCAGAGCAACCAGGGCTACTCAACCGAGATGACCCTGTGGATATACAAGAACCTCACAATGAAGTCCGAGACTATCTCTGATTGGGGTACAATGGGCCAGACTGTCGAGAAGCTTGAGGAGACCGATGTGGACAAGTCATTGTTTGAACTGCCTGCCGACTATAAGGTTGAGGAGATGCAGATGAACTTTGGCGGTGGTGCCGGCATGGGCGGCTTTGGCGGCGGCATGGGCGGCGGTGACTTCGGTGGCGGCTTTGGTGGCGGTGCCGGTGGTTTCGGCGGCGGCATGGGCGGCTTTGGAGGCGGCTTCTGATTAACAGCCTTGAAATAAAAAAATGGACCGGAGTTCCCGGTCCATTTTTTTTACTCAATTATCTCGAGTTGTCGCAGCAAAGCCTCCGGTTCAGGATCATGTCCGCGGAAGTCCCTGTACAGTTGCGCAGCATCTACGCTTCCGCCCATCTCCAGCAGGTGACGGAACTTGGCGGCTGTCTGCTTGTCAAAGATGCCGTTCTGCTCAAAGAGACTGAAACCGTCGGCTGCCAGGACCTCGGACCACTTGTATGAGTAGTAACCTGCGGCGTAGCCTCCGCTGAATATGTGACTGAATGCGGTGGATACCAGGCACTCGGGTACGGTGGGGAGCACATCGGTTGATTTGAGTGAGGCTTTCTCAAACTCAAGGACACTCTGATCGGGCAGTGACGTGAGGGTATGCCATGACATGTCCAGAATTCCATATTGCAGCTGGCGCATGTGATAGTAGGCTGACAGGTAGTTCTTGGATGCCTTGATCTTTGCGATGAGTGAGTCGGGCAGGGGATCACCGGTCTTATAATGACGGGCAAACGTATTGAGATACTCCTTCTCATAGGCCCAGTTCTCCATGATCTGTGACGGGAGTTCAACAAAGTCATGGTCCACATTGGTGCCGGTCATGGACGGGTATCGGCCCTTGGCAAGCATGCCGTGCAGCGAATGGCCGAACTCGTGAAGCATGGTGGTGAATTCGTCATGCGTTATGAGCGAGGGGGTATCGGCAGTGGGTTTGGTAAAGTTGGTTACCAGACTGATGAACGGACGCTGCTCAACGCCGTTCTCTATCTTGGTGCCGCGGAACTCTGTCATCCAGGCGCCGCTGCGTTTTGATGCGCGCGGAAAGAAATCGGCATAGAAAAGGGCCAGGAACGAGCCGTCGGCATCTGTAACCTCATAGACTTTTACATCAGGGTGGTACACGGGCAGGTCTGCGGGTTTTAAGTTGATGCCGTACAGGGTGTGTGCCAGGCTGAAGATTGCGTCGATGCAGTCCTCAAGACGGAAATAGGGCTTGAGTTCCTCGTCGGTCAGGTCATAGCGGGCAACGCGCTGTTTCTCTGCGTAATAACTGAAATCCCATGGCTGGATCCGGTCACCGTCAAAACCGATAGACTTGGCAAAGCGGTTGAGCTGGGCAACCTCCTCTTTGGCCTTGGGCAGGGCGGGGGCACGGAGCTTTTCAAGGAAATCCCAGACGGCTTTACCGCTGCCTACCATACGAAGTTCCGTATTGTAATCGGCAAAATCCTTGTAACCAAGCAGGGATGCTATCTTGTAGCGCAGGTCAACAATCTGGCGTATGACCTCCGTGTTGTCCCATTCATCACCGAATGCACGGCGGTTGTAGGCGCGGTACATCTTTTCACGCAGGTCCCTGCGGTCACTGAACTTCATGAACCCGCCGTAGCTGGGTGCAGAGAGGTCAAATAGCCAGCCCTCAACACCTTTTTCAGCGGAGGCCTGGGCTGCCATATCCTTTATGTAATCAGGCAGGCCTGCAAGGTCCTTCTCATCTGTCAGTACCATGTTGAAGGCATTGCTTGACGCCAGCTGGTTCTTCTTGAACTGGAGATTGAGCAATGAGAGCTGCTCGCTGTATTCACTGTAGAGTTTCTTGTCATCGGGATTGAGATTGGCTCCGTTGCGCTCAAATGACTTGTAGGTGTCCTCAAGCAGCTTTTTCTGGTCATAATCCAGATTCAGGCTCTCTCTCTGTCCGTAGACGGTCTTGATGCGGTCAAACAGTTTCTCGTTGAGACTGACGTACATGGAGAACTCGGTCTCCATGGGTGACACCTTCTCGGCAATCTCCTGGAGTTCGTCGGACGCATCGGCCTCAAGTATGTTGTAGAATATGTACTGGATGCTCTGTAAACGGCTGCCTGCATATTCCAAGGCCTCTATGGTGTTCTGGAACGTAGGGATTTCCGGGTTGTTGACTATTGCGTCAATCTCCTTCTTGCCGTCAGCGATGGCCTGCTCAAAGGCGGGCAGATAATGCTTGGGCTGGATTTTGTCAAACTGAGGGGCACCGTACGGAAGCGGCGACTCTGTGAGTAACGGGTTGTTTTGCATACTGCAAGCTGATAAAAGTATAATACTGATAATGCCTGTAAAAAGTCTCTTGATCATAATTTTGGTCCTTTTGTGCGCGAAGTTACAAAATAATGCTACCTTTACCCCAAATATATTTTCCAAATATGTCCGTCAAATCTATCATTACAGGATGTGCTCTGCTCGCGTCTGTGTTTGCCGCGGGGCAGGAGGCCGGATACCGTGCCACCTACTATGTGGACGGCTCGGTTGAGAAGGAACAGTACCGTTCACATACCACTCTGGAGTGCCTGGAGCGTGACGCCAGCGTAGTTTATGCGACGGGAGGTGTAGACCTGATTCTTACCAAACTGAAACTGAACAAGACATCGGGCTCGCTTAACGACCCGGACAGGAGGGAGAACGGCCGCAACTCGGCTGTGCTGATAGACGGAGGCAGCAAGGTAATCATTGAATACTGTGAGCTGAATTCCCATACCGCCCAGAGCGACGGCCTGACGGTTAAGGGCTGGGGCTCCAAGGCCGATGTGGTGGAGGGTATATTCAACACCTCAAGAGGCGAATCGGCTGCAATGAACGCTGTGGACGGCGGAAAGATTACGGTTAAGCATCCCAAGATAGGCACGTTCTCAAATCAGAGTCCTGTGTTCTATACGGGTCTGGATGGTGAACTTACCATATCCGAGGCTGAGGGCGAGAGCGCCGGTCAGGGATCACCGCTGTTCTATTCATCGGGCGTAATTAATGCGGAAAAATGCCGTATGACGTCATCCAAATGGACTATCGCCAATGTAGACGGCGGCCGGATGACGCTTACAAAGAATGTGATAAACGCAGGCGGATTCTGCGGTTTCCTGGTATACGGCAACAAGCATCCTGAGGAGACGGGAAAGCTGGAACTTATAAATAACAGCATCAGTGTGGCTGAGGGCCCGCTGTTTTACGTCTCCAACACCACGTCAAATACCAGTATTACCGTATCGGGCAACAAGATCAGCCTTAAAAGCCATGAGCTGATGACTGTTGCAGCCGATGACTGGGGCGTGAAGGGGTCCAACGGCGGTTTTGTGACTCTGACTGTCCGGAAACAGGCTCTGAGCGGCAACATCACCGTGGACAGCATAAGTACCGCTATAATTGAACTCCAGAAGGGTGGAAAACTGAACGGTCAGATAAATGCCGATGAGAACCGATGCGCACGTACCCAGGTGGTTATGGGTGAGGGTTCAACATGGACGTCAAAGGGTGATTCATACATCACTGCTATCCATTTTGAAGCTCCGCTGGCCAAGGGACTCAAGCAACTCAAGGGCAAGCACACCATATACTACGACCCGTCTGATCCTGTGAACTCCTATCTGGAGGGTAAGGAATACAAGACCGGAGGCGGCAAGCTGTGCCCTATAAAATGATATTGTTATGAAAAGGTTTTTGACTGCCATGCTGGCGGTACTGTTGGCGCTGCCTGCATTTGCAGAGGATATTGAGATCCAGTTTGAACAACTTCCGGAGAGGTCCAGGAACGTTGTCCTTAAGGCGTTCCCGGAAACAAAGATCAAGAAGGTTGAGATGGAACGTCGTGCCAGTCTCATTCAGTATGAGGTCAAGTTGGCCGGCGATATCAAGATGCAGTTCAACAAGGAGGGGTACTTTACGGAGTGTGACTGTCCTAAGGGCAGCGTGCCTGCAATGCTGATTCCGGAGAAGATACGGACATACCTGAGCAAAGAGTTCCCCGGCCGTACGGTTAAGCGGATTGAGCATGACAACAAGCTGTATGAACTGCTGCTTGACAACGGGTATGAACTTAGTTTTAACAGCTCTTACAGACTGATAGACATAGACATAACTCAGCAGGACGAGGAATGAACAGGACGTTGAGTCTTTATACACGAATTGTGGGAGGGGTGCTGTTGCTGATGGCACTCCTGCTTAATTCCTGTATGAGGACCGATAGGCTTGATGATTCACCCACACGAACCGTATTGGTATACATGTCTGCGTATAACAATCTGGACCAGATGGGTTATGCCAATACCAATATAAGGCAGATGGGGCTCTCTTTGTCAAACGGCCGTATCATGGATCACAGCAATCTCCTGGTATTCTGTCATCGCAAATACGGTCCGTCAACCCTGATGCATATTGAGGGTTATAACAAAGTGGATACCATAAGGGTCTACGATTCCGTAAACAGTTGTGATCCGGCTGTCCTGAATGAGGTTATACGGTACGTAAAGGATGAATGGCCGGCCGAGGTGTACGGAATGATCATGTGGTCACACGGAACCGGCTGGTTGCCAAAGGACAAGCTTCATTATATAGCGCCTAATCTCAAATACGCGCCGTCACGCGACGGGAACAGCATAGTAGGAGGAACCGTTATAGGGCAGATCAGTGAGCCCATGACCAAGGCGTTTGCCATGAATGACGTTCCCAAGGGGCAGAATCCTCCTTATGACTGCATGGAACTGGATGAGATGGTCGGTGCCATACCGGACGGTTTCTTTGATTATATTGCGTTCGATGCATGTTACATGGGTTGTGTGGAGGTGGCGTATGCGCTCAGGCACAAATGCAACTATATGATATCATCACCATATGAGATATTGGCAAACGGTTATCCGTACTCTATCGTAACCCGTGATTTCCTGAACGGAAACCTGCTAAAGGCATGCCGTGAGTTCTATGAGCATTACAGCACGATGGGTGACAGGACGCTCCGTATGGCGGGCATATCACTTGTAAAGACTGACGGATTGGACAGTCTGGCGCGTTGTTTCCGTAAGATTACGGCCGATTTCCGGGATTCGATTCCACTTATGGACATCCGTAAGCTGCAGCGTTATGATACGTTCGATAACCATGTCATGTTTGATATACAGGATTATATTGACAAACTGGGCCCCAGAAAGGAGTATAAGGACGAATTTGCGCTTCAGCTGAACCGTTGCGTGCTCTACAAGATATCCACCCAGTATGTTTTTCCATGTGATGACAAGGAGATAGAGATAAAGACTTTCAGCGGCCTGAGTGCTTACATACCTATTTCCAAGTATGAGTCGCCGGGTCTGAATGCCGATTACAGGAAAACGGAGTGGGGAAAGGCCACATCATTCTATTGATATTCACGAATTATTCCCTATATTTGCCTTTACACGAAACAATTACTAAACCTTATCTTATGAAGAAATCATTGCTTATGTTGCCTGCGGCACTCATTCTGTCCGCATGCGCTCCGGAATCAGACGGTACGCTCGTACTAAATGACAAGGAGTATTTTGAGACACAGGGCGTTAATGTCCTGGTGTTCAGCAACACCTTCTCGGGCGGTTTCAACGACGAGAAGAATTCCGGAATAGAGATAATACACCACGGCGTCAGAACCATCCAGGGTGGTGCGGTACGACTGTCCAAGACGCCTGAACAGTGGGATCTGGTTCCGGCTTCACCCTCACGTACGGTTGACTCGGTGAACAACGCTATTGAGGTAAACCTGCGTTATAATGATTATGATTTTGACTCTCGCGTGGTTGTGACCGCAAAGGGAAGCGCCGTGGAGATTGCGGTATGGCTGGATGAGCCCGTGCCGGAGTTCCTGGAGGGCAAGGCCGGTTTCAACCTGGAGTTCCTGCCGTCTCAGTACTGGGGCAAGACCTACATCATGGACGGACGTCCCAACAGGTTCCCGCGTTATGCGGCCAGCATGACCCAGGCTGTGTCAAATGACGAGAAGCCCCGCCAGTTCAAGGGATTCCGCACATATGATGACCGCGGTACCGGACAATTCGTGGATCCGTTGCCTCTAGAGACGGGACATAACATCCTTATTGCTCCCGATGCTCCCGAGCGTATGATCCGCATATGGAGCGATGACGCCACTCTGGAGCTTTATGACGGCCGTATGATTGCGCAGAACGGCTGGTATGTGCTGCGCAGTGAATTGCCCGCCGGCAAGACCGGAAAGGTGGTGACATGGCTGGTTGAGCCCCATGCCATTCCGGGATGGAAAAGGGAGCCCAATATAGGATTCTCACAGGTGGGATATGTCCCTTCACAGCCCAAGACCGCGGTCATAGAACTGGACAAGAAGGACAGGGTCCTGCCTAACGCATCGGTCTACAGGATTGCCGATGACGGCAGCGAGCAGCTGGCTTATCGCGGCAAGACCGACGAGTGGGGCGTGTATTACAAGTACAATTACCTGAAATTTGATTTCAGCCAGGTTACCGAGCCGGGTGTGTATTATATCAAATACGGCCCATACAAGACCGGTAACTTTATCATTGACAACTCAGTATATAACTGGATTACGGATGCTACGAGTGATGTGTGGATTCCTATCCATATGAATCATATGACGGTTAACGAGGCCTACAGGATATGGCACGGCGAACCGTTCAAGGAGGGATATCTGCAGGCTCCGCAGAGCGATCATTTTGACCTTCACTCGCAGGGCGCTCAGACCAATACCAAGTACAAGCCTTACGAGCTTATTCCGGGCCTGAACGTAGGCGGATATTTTGATGCCGGTGACTTTGATATCGAGACCGGATCAAACATCAACGTCGTGATGAGTCTTGTATCGGCCTGGGAGTTATTCCACAATGAGCGTGACGAGACTTTTGTGGATGAGAACCAGCGTTATGTCGACCTGCACCGTCCGGACGGCAAGCCGGACCTGCTTCAGTTTATAGAGCATGGCGTGCTTAACCTGCTGGCGCAGGCAGAGAACATAGGCTTTATGTCACAGACTCTGTCAAATTCAGTGCTTGACAACTACCATCATCTGGGTGATGCCGCCGCAATTACTGACGGTCTGCTTTATGATCCCAGCCTGCCCAGGTACGTGAAATCGGCCGATGGCAAGCGCAGCGGTACCCCTGATGACATGTGGGCATTCACCAACCGGAACCCCAGCACAGACTTCAATGCGGCTACAATGTTTGCCGCTGCCAGCCGCGTGCTGACCGGATATAATGACAAACTGGCCAGGAAATGCCTGGAGCAGTCCAAGCGTCTTATGAAAGAGGCTCAGGAGCTGATGAACCGTCGTGGCATGAACGCACGTAATCCGCAGGGGGCACAGGCTCAGAATCAGAACCGTAACCGTAATGCCGGCAATATGGCGACCAACCTGCAGCTGTACGGTGCTACAGGTGACAAGTCTTATCTGGAGCAGTTTGAACAGCAGATCTGGCCTGCTCTGGACCGTAACGTGAGCAACAGTATAAGGACCGCTCTGGATGCCATACCTTATATGAATGACGAGTATAAGGAGAAACTGCGTCCGTATATGGTCAAGTACAAGGAGTATCTGGACGGTTTTGATTCAAATAACCCGTACGGTGTGCCGATAGGTGAGGGTAACTGGGCCGGCAGCGGTGCAGTGGTGACTTTTGGCACTACCGCATGTTTTGCAAACCTTTATTTCCCGGATATAATTGACAAGAGTTATGCTTACAAGGCTGCGGCGTTCATGTTCGGCTGTCATCCTTATCATAACTATTCACTTGTGGCTGCTGTGGGTGCCGCAAGGCCCAAGCAGGTGTTCTACGGCAACAACCGCGCCGATTTCTCATTCATTCCGGGTAACGTGGCGCCGGGTCTGCTGTTCCGCAAGCCTGATCATTTTGAGAACTTTGATGACTGGCCGTTCCTGTGGGGTCAGAATGAGGGTACGATTGCAGGCAACTGCGGCTATCTGATTTTTGGTGAAGCATTCAAAAATATGACTAAGAAGGACTGACTGGTTTTTAATTAATTGTTTTGGGCCCGTTCTGCTATATTTCCGGCAGAGCGGGCTCTTTTGTTTGCCTTGTTTTGGCTAATTTTGGGCCCGGATAATGACAAAGCTTATGATTAAGGTTGAAAAACTGACACACAAATACACTATCAAGAGTTTTGAGTGCGACCGCAAGGACACTCTGCGTCTGCTCACTCTGCTCAACATGTTCCAGGATCTTGCCGATGACAGCGCCAACAGCATTGGAATAGGATATGACTACCTGCGTACCGTGGGCAAGGCATGGGTTCTTATTGCAATGAACGTGGAGATTGACCGTATGCCGCATCTGCAGGAGGAGATTACGGTTGTGAGCTGGCCTAGTGATGAGCTGCCGCTCTATACGGAGCGTGAGTTTGAGGTGTGGAGTGCAAGCGGAGAGCGTATCATACGTGCCTGCAGCCAGTGGATCATTATTGATTTTGCGTCACGCCGTCCGGTTCCGGTTCGCCGTAACCTGCCTGAGTATGAGCCTATACGCGAGAAGGTTATTGCCGACGGGAGGTTCGTGAAACTGCCGGCTGTGGAGCGTGAGGATTACTCGGAGCGTTTTCTGGTTCGGTACGATGACATAGACCGTAACGACCACGTTAATAATGCAATTTATTCACTCTGGGCTAGCGAGAGCCTGATTCCGGAGTACCGCATCGGGCATGAACCGGCACGTCTGGATATCAATTTCAAGAAGGAGGGGCTGTTTGGTGAAAAGATTCTGGTCCGCACCCAAATGGATGGGGATACCTCCCTTCACAGCATCCAGGCGGTGGAGGATGGGAGGGAACTGGCTAGGGTTCGGTTCGAGTGGAGGCATTCCAGCCGTTGAAACTCCAGCCAATGAATTGGCTGGCTACCCGTAACATGTACCTAAAGGCACATGTAAAAAATCAAGGTGATACGTTTTATGTCCAGCAGTTGAAACTGCTGGCTACCCTTATTGTGTGCCTAACGGCACAGGGTAATGCCGTAGGCATTGGATTATGGTAGCCAGCCGTTTTAACGGCTGGGTTGGATTATTCCTCTCCCTCAACCTTGCAGGTGTGGAAATTATTCTCGTCCAGCTTAAACTTAGGAGTGCAGAAATACACAAGGTCAGCGCGTGTAAGCACCGTACCATCCTCATCCAGCAGCTCCGCCTCAATGAAGGCGACGTTGCGCATCATCTTGGTGAGCTTGGCGCGTACGGTTATCTCGTTGAGCAGGGTGCTCACAGGCTTGAGATAGTGCATCTCCATCTTTGATGTGACGCCGTTGGTCTGCAGCTTGCGGCAAACCACCCAACCTGCAGTCTCATCAATCAGCAGGGCCTGGATGCCGCCGTGCAGAGTGTTCTGCCAGCTCTCATAGTCATGTGTAGGCTTGAATTTGGTAACTATGTAATCTCCATCCTCCCAGAACTCCAGATGCAATCCGATGGGGTTGTCAGGGCTGCAGACAAAGCAGTTGTAACCCTCTGTACCTACCCACGGATTGATAATCTTGCGCATACTCATTTCTTATCTTCTTTTTTGATATCCTTATTCTTGTCTTGCTTGTCCTGATAGAGGAAACGGCGGATCTTATGTGTGGCGGTCTTGCTGAAAGGCTCTTTCATGACCTCCACATCCTTGATCTTGAGGAAATGGCTCACCTTGGAGTTGACAAATTCCATGACCTCTTTCTTGCGTTTCTCTATATTCTCCAGGAATTTCTCCTGTCCCTCAAGGTTCCAGTCAACGGCGCCCTCATTGAACTGCACCAGAGCCACCAGCTGTCCTGAGCGGCTTATTACGAGTGACTCATTTACATCAGTTATGTTGTTGATGACACTCTCAATCTCCTCGGGGTAGATGTTTTCGCCCGATGCGCCTATGATCACGCTTCCGGAGCGGCCGTGGATGTAATATCGGCCTTTCTTGTCAACGCTGGCTATATCGCCGGTGCGCATCCATCCGTCATCGGTAAAGACGGCCTTGGTGCGGGCGTAATCCTTGTAGTATCCCAGCATTACGTTGGGGCCCTTTACCTGGAGCTCGCCCTGACCGGTCTCAGGGTTGACATCGGCCAGACGCACCTTTACCTCACGTGATGCGGTGCCGGTGCTGCCCAGATGGGTACGTTTGGGGCCTGCGTCACATATGAGCGGGGCGGTCTCAGTAAGGCCGTAACCTATAGCGTAGGGGAACTTTATGTTACGGAGGAACTGCTCAACCTCAGGGTCAAGCTTGGAGCCGCCTACGCCAAAGAAACGTACCCTGCCGCCGAACTGCTGCTTTACCTTCTTGCCTACCAGGAAGTAGAGTATGCGCGGGAAATGTTTCTTCATATAGCGCAGGTACTTGCTGCTGTTTATGGTAGGGAATATCTTGCCGCGGATTACCTTCTCAATGATAAGGGGCACCGACAAAATCGTGGTGGGGCGTATCTTGAGCAGCGCGTTGGCCAATATGGTTGGAGTGGGGGGCTTCTGTATGTAATAGACCGGTGCACCTGCAGAGAGCGGGTAGAGCATTCCGATACTCATCTCATATGTGTGTGCCAGCGGCAGGATGGAAAGGAACGTGTCCTTGCGGCGGTAAACCTTATGCGCATACCATGCCTCAAGCACGTTGTGGCAGAAGTTGCGGTGGCTCAGCATCACTCCTTTGGCATTGCCTGTGGTGCCCGATGTGTAGATGATGGCGGCTATATCGGTGGCATCGGGCACTTTGCTGCGTCCGTCACAGGTATAGCTCTCGTCCTCGGCCTTTATGAGGTCAAAGGTGCTGATATCTATTATGAGATTCAGTCGGTTATAGGTCTCCTGACTTATCTTGGGCAGCTGCTTGCGGCTTACGAATATGGCCTTTGACTCGGAGTGGGTGAGGATATTCTCAACTTCGTTGGACGAAAGGTCTGGCAGCATGGGCACTGCAATGCGTCCGTGAGCGGTTATGCTGAAAAATGCTATGGCCCAGTTGGGCATGTTCTCGGACAGGATAGCTACCTTATCGGCGGGATTGAGTCCGAATGTGCCAAGTAGGCCCGATAGCTCATCGGCCTTGTCCTTGAACTGTCCGAATGTGTAACTGCAGCCGCCGTCCACAAAGTCCGATGCAAGTCGGTTGCGGTTTACGGTCGTGGTATAATCAAGCAGGTCGGCAAGTGTCGTGAATCTGTGTCTCATTTATTTAGTGATGTATTTTTCCGGATGACGTCCTTTCAGGTTCATGCTCTCGTATATTTCCTGGATGCGGCGGGTATCGGCGTTTGCATCATCAGTAAGTTCAACTTTGCGGTCAACGGCCACTTTCTTGGTTCCCCAGTCAAAATAGCATAGATATACCGGAATGTTTGCAGCTTTTGCAATGAAATGGTAGCCGGTTTTCCAGCGGGCAATGGGTTTGCGAGTGCCCTCAGGGGCAATGGCCAGGTGCATCAGGTCTGTCTTTTCCATCTCCTTGAGCACTGAACGTACCACAGAACTGGGATGCTTGCGGTCCACAGGAATGCCTCCGATGGCTCTCAGTATCCAACCTAGAGGGGGGAAGAACAGGCTGCCTTTGACCATGCAGAAGGTCTTGCCGCCTATTGAAACGTAGAACAGGTAGGCCACCACAAAGTCCAGCATCGATGTGTGGGGCACGCCCAGAAGTATGCACTTGGGTTCCGGGGGCAGGAAAGGGCTTGTCTCCCATCCCCAGACCTTCAATATCCATCCGCAGAATTTACGCCACATATATTATTTTTTAATAGGCTGCAAAGGTACTTCATTAAAATACTAATAATACAGTATTAATTATAAATGTGGCAAACGGACTGGTATCTGTGGTGAATGGGAAAGGTTAGCGAACTCACGGCTCTTTCTGTTTAGCAGTAGCTGGAGTGTTGGATTGGAGAGCCATTAGCGGAGGGCGTTAAGCGGAAGACTCTGGAGGATCCCGTTAAGAACGGCGCATGTCTGACGAACGTTAGCCCCTCAAGGGGCTATAAGTTCCTATGTTTGAAATCCCAAAGAAATGTACAGCACCTGCGTATGCAAGCACCTGGACGCTCTCGGGGGTTTCGAACCCCCTGCCGCTATGGCAGCCCCTCGGTGTTTTTCATAGT
>Ga0310786_10008121_pt1 | contig 13537 bp, 10 predicted proteins | sample AusTroGonzalo_MG_FD_203881 | JGI IMG/M metagenome (GOLD analysis project Ga0310786, IMG submission 203881) | Bovine rumen microbial communities from tropical cattle in Woodstock, Queensland, Australia - Gonzalo_03 (v2) (version 2) | ecosystem: Host-associated > Mammals > Digestive system >... | reverse complement strand
TGGATATGGATGAGAGTATGCAGAAGAGCAAGGAACTGCTTCCGCTTTCGGACGAGGAACAGGCCTACTCATGGAAGTATCTCAATGAGCCTACATCGCCATGCAGCCAGTCATTCTGGAATGCGCCATTGAGCGTATTCGACAAGAATGCCATTGTAAAGAATCCCTATAACAATGAGCTGAATTGTATACAGTCCGTGATGCAATCTGAGAATGCGGACATGGCCAATACTCTTCTCAAGACCATGAAGAATGAAGACTGTAAGAACGTCCTCCGTGAGTATCAGGCCGAGCAGAAGCGTATTGCTGACGAGCTGGCTTCTCAGGAGAGCGTCTTCTATCAGAAGCTCGACGACGTAGCCCCAGAAAACATCCTGCAGACTATCCTCGACAAGTATAAAGGCAAGGTGGTGCTCATCGACATCTGGGCCACGTGGTGCGGTCCCTGTAAGGCTGGCCATCAGGTGATGGCACCGTGGAAGAAGGAACTGAAGGGCAAGAACATCCAGTTCATCTATATCACCTCACCCACGTCACCACTGAAGACCTGGCAGGAGATGATTAAGGACATCGACGGCCACCACTTCTACCTGACGAAGGAACAGTACAACTACATCCTCGACAAATATGAGTCAACGGGTATTCCCACCTATGCCATCTACGACGAAAACGGCAATCAGACCTTCAAAACCATCGGCTTCTCTGGCCTCGATATCTTTAAGGAAGCTGTGGAGAAAGTGCTGAAATAAAATCCAGATGAAATCAACCACAATCGCCGCCTTGCTCGCCTTCGTCACACGGTGGGTCAACCGCACAGTACGGAAAAATGTTCATTGAACGTTGCTAATATTTTATAAATTAAGCAACAAATATCCGCTTTATTTGCAAGATATTAAAAATTATATTATCTTTGCAGGCAAAAAGGTTATGGTATGTGGACAGAACTAAGTGACCCTGTCATCCTGCAAAGGTTAGGAGGCAGAATCCGCGACTATCGGATGCGGATGGAAATGACCCAAGGCGAACTGGCAGAAAAGTCGGGAGTAAGTATGGGGACAGTTGTAAGATTAGAGCGCGGCGATACAGTGTCCGTCTTGCTGCTGATAAGCATCCTTCGTACGCTGGGCGTACTGGAGAATCTTGAAACCCTGTTACCTGAACTCGGCATCAGTCCCATGCAGATGCGGAAAATGCAAGGAAAAAAAGTGCAACGTGTAAGACACAAAAAGGAGGGATAAATGGAGAACCTGATAGTAGATGTGAAACTTTGGGGACAGTTTGTCGGTTCTTTGGCCTGGGATGCCACCTTGGGGATGGCAGTCTTTGAATTCGACAACAGATTTAGGCAAAGCGGACTCGATATAGCTCCTATTACGATGCCTCTATCCACAAGCAATCGTCCGTTCTCGTTCCCTGCAAACAGAACAGAGTGCTTTAATGGACTGCCGGGACTGATAGCCGATGCGCTGCCCGATAAGTTTGGAAACCAGATTATCACAGAGTGGTTCGCCAGACAAGGAATACCCATCAGCGATATTTCACCCCTTGAACGCCTCTGCTATGTAGGACAACGAGGTATGGGGGCATTGGAATTTGAACCCAGCAAGGCTTCCGCTATGTTAAATGAATCAACAGAAATCTATATTGACGAACTGACACGACTGGCAGAAGACATTTTCACAAAGCGGGAAGCCTTTCAGGAGCGGATGTATCAGGAAGACAAAACCATACTCGACATACTGCGTGTGGGAACATCAGCCGGCGGTGCCAAGCCTAAAGCCATTATCGCCTATAACGAGCAGACCAACGAAGTACGCTCTGGCCAGGTGAAAGCGCCAGACGGATTTGGCTATTGGCTGCTGAAGTTCGATGGAGTCACCTATTCCGAACACGGCTCCATTATGGAGAATCCCAAAGGTATCGGTAACGTGGAATATGCCTATTATCAAATGGCAAAAGCTTGTGATATTGAGATGACAGAATGCCGATTACTGGAAGAAGGGGATAACCATCACTTTATGACACGACGATTTGACCGAACGAATAATGGCGAAAAGATTCACATGCAGACAGTGGCTGGTTTAGCCCATCTCGACCGCGACCAGCGACATTCGTATGAGGAGGTCTTTGCTATTATCAGAAGAATGAGCCTGCCGATGGAGGCTTCCGTCCAACTATTCCGCCGAATGGTATTCAACGTTGTGGCCAGGAATCACGATGACCACACCAAGAACTTCTCTTTCCTTATGGACAAGCAAGGACGCTGGAGGTTTTCGCCTGCCTATGACCTTTGTTATTCCTACAAGCCTGGAGGCCGTTGGACAGGTCGGCATCAGCTGTCTTTGAATGGGAAACAGGAAGACTTCACCCGTCAGGATCTCCTGACTGTGGGAGAAAAAGCAGGCATCCGTCGCAGCAACGAAATCATTGACGAGATTACAGGCGTCGTGTCCCAGTGGCGACGCATTGCCCAAGACTGTGGAGTACAGGAAAGCCATCTTACTGAAATAGAACGAAACTTGTTACTACTATAGAACAATGTTGAAAATCATCAACTTTCAGAAGATAGCCACCAGCCTCGACCCGATTAAGACGACTTTAGAGAAAACGCTGAAATAATGACCAAAAGGTTTGGCGGTTCGGAGAATATTTAGGTCGGGAGGCTGCGTTTTGTCAATTAGTAATTGAAAAATGGGGATTTTTGTCTATTATAGCAGTATAAATACGTAGCATTGTACGAAATGTAATTTCTCGCTCAAGAACGGAGAGACCATCCGTGTTGTTCCCGTCTGGAAATGGTTGCTTGAATAGAAAATAAAATGAACGGTTTTCCGTTTCATGTGTATGCTGTCATGAAATAACCTCAAAAAAAGAACAGTATGAAACGGAAAATGATGACCATGCTGGCGGTTGCCACGATAATGACCGCTGCCAGCGCACAGGAAACGGAACGTATAGACAGAGAAGAGATTCTGACTTTATACGGTGACTCGGTGAAGACGGACAGCCTTTATAATTTCTGGAACACCTACGTCCAGGTTCATCCGAAGGACGAAGTGGCCTGGCGTAACCTTTTCGACGTGTCGGAGAAGAAGGTTTTCCGCAGAATCAATACCACCAAGGACTGGAAAGGCAGCGAGGAATATCGCAAGCAGCTGAACGTAGTAGGGCGTATGGAGAAGGCCATCCCCGGCACCTACACCTTTTATTATTGCGCCTACGAAGGTAGCTATCTCCCAGAAGAGGAAGAGAAACTGGCAAAAGAGCACGATATGCTGACGCTGTACATGCACCACGATGCGTATGCCGATTCTGCCATCGCTACGCTGCCCGCCGATGCCTTGGCCGGTGACTACGAGCGCTGGATACAGCACCTCATCCCGAAGAGTGACACCGTGCGGATCGACCAGCTGCTGAAGCGCTGCTACGAGAGCGGGCAGTATCCTGAGGAGACATTGCAATACCACTTCAACGAGCTGCAGGGCATGGAGACGGGCGCCGTCTACTGCGGTGCCCACGAGGGCGACATCATTGGCAAACTCATCCTGCAACGGGTGTTGGGCGTGCATCAGGACAAAATTCTTTATGACGAGAATGCTGCCATGGATCCCGACTATGTGAAGAATGTGTTTGGGCAAATCGGTATTCCCTTCAACAAGGATTGGTACTGGCAGGGCTACGAGAATCAGATCGAGAAGCAGCGGGCTATCATGCGCTACATCTTCGGCCACTCCACGCGCCCCGTCTATCTGTCGGCCCACAACATGCAGGGATATGTTTTAGGATATGGCCTGCCCGACGAACTGAAGGCCCGCTTATACAACGAGGGCCTGACCATCCGTTACTCCACCAAGCCCTACGACAACATGGCCGTGAAGCGTCGCAACATCGAGCAGCGTTACCGTCTGGAGTACCTGCGCATGCCGTTCCATCCGAAAATGAAGGACACGCAGCTCTTTTCGTTCAGCGCCGATGCCTACGCCATGAACTACATACGGCTGCTGCACGATCAGCTACCCTACTACAAGAAATACAACCGCGAGCGCTATCAGTGGCTGCACGACATCTTTACCGACATCATCGAGCGGTTGGAGAAGGAGAACTACGATGTGGATGAGTTCAAAGGGTATCTGAAATGAGCATCTTCCATCTGAAACCCCTGCGCCAGCAGACCGATGAACAGCTAATGGCGCGGGCAGCGGTAGGCAGCGATACGGCTTTCGAGGAGCTGTATCGCCGCTATGCCCGCCGACTGAAGGGCTTCTTCTTCATGCAGTTAGGTGGCGACGAGGAACTGGCAGCTGATGCCACGCACGACGCCTTCCTCAGGGCCTACGAAGCACGCAGCCGCTATCAGGAAGGGCGCAAGGTGGACACGTGGCTCTTCACCATCGCCTATAACATCTGCAAGAATCACTATCGCAGCAATGCCTACGAGGCACAGTTATTAGCCTCTCTCGACGCAGAGCTTGTGTCAAGCCAACAGATAGAGGTGGAACTGGATGTTGCCGCGCTCGACCAGGCTCTGGAGCAAGTTCTGGCCGAACTGCCCGCCCCACTCCACCAGATTTTCTCTCTACACTATCAGGAAGAACTGACCATCCCGCAGATTGCCGAGATTGCCGGCATTCCTGAAGGTACCGTCAAGTCACGACTCCACAAGACAATGAACATCATCCGCAAAAAACTGAAGAATTATGCAAATAACAAATGAACAGATTATCCAGTCGGCCCGCCGTCAGCGCGAAGCCGTCGACAACCGTATGGACGTTGAACCGTGGTCGCACAGCCGTCACAGGGGGCGTGGTCTCGCAGCCGTCATCGGCATTGCCGCCAGCCTCGTCAGCTTCATTGCCGGCTACGGGCTTCACGCCAACATGTCGCAGTCAGACATCCAGCCATTGGCACAGGCCGTCAAGGTGCAGCACGACACCATCATGCAGAAAGAGACCATTCGTGATACGATTTATCAAACCCGCACAGTCACAAAAACTGTCACAAAATATGTGGAGCCCCTGACGGCCCAGACAGAACCACAGTCGACGGAATCGGAAATACCGTCAACAGCGTCACCAGCTGAACAGATGGCCTGTTCCATGCTCTGTGACAATATCCCCTACGACCTGCTGGCCAAGCCGTAACCCCTCATAATAGCACTGGCATGTATCTGTCGGCATTCCGCTCCTCCCAAATCCACAGGTTGAAAGTCCCAAAGGGAGGGGAGTGGCTGCGCCGCCGTTCACGGCAGGAGTCGGACTTTTTAAAGTGAACTCAACAAAGTCGTTACGAAAATTAAAAGTTTGAAATCTGCATACACTGCATACACCAACATTTAATGTTCTGATAAACAGGTAGTTGTTAGTTTTTGTTTGGTGTATGCAGTGTATGCAGAACTTGAAATGTTAGCAGATAATAAGGTTCTACATGAGTTTATGGGTGGCGCCTCTAAGGACAGGTTTTTGTTTACGGAATAAAGAAACAGAGGTTTTTGGGCTCTGCCAGCAGTAGGTATACCGTGTATATTGGCACAAGTGCCACTCCTTGACTCCTTAACTCCGTAGACAACAATGAAAACAAGCTCAGTAGTAAAACCACGTTACAACAACAGGGCTTTGCTACAGCATCGAAAGGAATGTTCCCAAGGGCTGGGACATTTGTCCCAACGGGTGGGACAAAAGTCCCAAGCGTTGGGAACTTTCTGGGAACGTTGGTTTGACGGTTCAAGAGCGTAGGTTTGGAGGTCTAAGGGCATAGGTTTGGAAGTTCAAGAGCGTAGGTTTGGAGGCTCAAGGGCATAGATTTGGAGGTTTAAGGGCGTAGGTTTGGAGGTTCAAGGGCATAGATTTGGAGGTTTAAGGGCGTAGGTTTGGAGGTTCAAGGGCATAGGTTTGGAGGCTCAAGAGCGTAGGTTTGGAGGTTCAAGGGCATAGATTTGGCGGTGTAGGGGCGGGCCCCGTGCCAGCCCGATTGTCCGTCAGGACAAATGTTGCCGGGAACGATTATTACACCGATGTATGTGCCCCTTACGGGGTATCGGGCTGGCACGGGGCCCGCCCCTACATTAGGCTATATTTTTGCGGTTTTGGAGAATCTGGGTACACTGGGTACACCAAATGTTTTTGTTTATATTGCTGAAAAACAAAAGGTTGCATGTTGGTGTATGCAGTGTATGCAGAAAGTAAACTTTCTATTATATTACGGAGGATTGTCGGTTTTTGGGACGTGATGCTGAAGCTGTGGAGCCTGCACGAGTAATACAAGTCATTACTTTTGTGCCTATTAAACAGACTCTTGTCAATTAATAATTGATAAAAAGCAACGGTTTTGTCGATGGTTTCTATATAAATTCGTAACTTTGCACGCAATAGCAAACGAATAAGGACGTTATTGACTATGACACTTCACATTTGGAGAATCGCTACGCCATTCACCTCTACAGGAAATATGGCGAAGACCTCTATTTTTATAACAAGGAGATAGAGGTGGACTTCTTTGTTACTGATAAGGGGATGACCATACAGTTGTGTCTACGGTTTGGTGAGAACGAAACCATACGGTTAAGTGAGAACGAAACTATAAACGGTTAAGTGAGAACGAAACCACAAACGGTTAGTTGAGAACGAAACTATAAAGCAGAATCATGAATAAGAAAAGAAACAACCGGTTAAGGGAATTTGCAATCTTCGTACTTGCCCTTGTCGCAACGACGGGACAAGCAAAAACCTTAAAGACCATCAAGGCCCCGGAGGCCGCATCACCAACAACGACTTCACCCGTCTGCAGGAGCTGTTCCGCTTCAACGGCATCCCGCATTACGAGACCATCACCCCCGACTGCCGCCGCGTACGTGACGACTTGCAGATTCACGGCTACTACAACTTCGACCATGAGTTTAATCAATTGAAGGAAAAACTCAAATAAAAAAGGATGGCATTCAATGTCTTTGCCCATAATCACGATGATCACGCCCGCAACTTCAGTTTTATCTGTCGCGACGGACAGTGGACATTAGCACCTGCCTACGACCTCACCAATGACGATACGCTTGGAGGGCATGCTTCGACAGTCAACTTCAAGGGACTTCCCACTGACGAGGACATGATAACCGTTGGTACCAACATCCGCATCACCCGTGCCCGCTGTCTGGAAATCATAGAGGAAGTGAGAGAAGGAACGAAAGAACTAAAACCATTCGTACAATCATGAAGAAACTATTATTAGCAGCCATTTTCCTTGCCATGCTTTTCGCACCTCTTGGCATGGAGGCAAAGTCTAAGAAGAAGGAGAAGAAGGAAGAGGTGCCACAGTTGTTGAACTACCCGAGTGCCGACTGGGGTGAATATCGCATGCATGGTGGCGAAGTTGTCATCAAGGGTCATGTGATAATGGACAATCCGGAAATAGTAAAGCAACTGAACAACAATGTCGAAGTTATTATGAGCGACTACATTGTTCGCAAAGAACAAACCACGCCCATCAAATTCGAGAACGATGGTACATTCTCGCTCAATCTCCATGTGCCCTACCCCAAGTATGTGTTCGTTTATCCCTTGGCATCAGTGTATGCTTGTCCAGGCGACACGGTGGAGCTGACGTTTGATGCCACGAAACCTATGCAGAAACCGGGAGACAATGTTACATTGAGCGGAAAGGGAGTCAGCGCAGAGGCAAGCAAGTTGCTCATCCCCATCATGTACAAGTACCTCGCGCCCCTAAAAAGCGAAGCCCATGTGGCCCATCCCGACTCGTTGCTGAGATGGAGAGATGCACAAGTGGAAAAGCTGGATGACTTGGTGCGCCAGATGAACGCGGGGTTGCCCGAACTCGAAGGCTGCTCACCCAGGACATCCGACATCTTGCGCACGTTCTTGGTTTCGCAATACCTGTATGAAATATGCCACCGCTACTTCATTTTCATGGATTTCCTGAAAGAGAATGACAGCGTTTACAGCATTGACAAGGAAACCTATTGGCAGCAATACTTCAGTTTTTTGGCACCTCGTGAGAAGTACCTGCTTGACAATCCGTTGCTGATGATTGCCGCTGACGAATCTTTCTTCAACAGGATGGAGTACACGCTCATGGAACCCGTGGAACAATCTAGCATCAAAGGTTCTACATTAGCCATTGACTATTATCCAGAAACAGCAGAAAGATTGACGGAAAACAGCACATTAAGTCTACGTGAAGCGAGGAAACTGGCTATGAACGAATTGCACGAAAAGCTGAACCTCAACCCTACGAACTTCTGCGCACAAGTATGTATGGTTCGCGACCTGTTTTACAAGTTGGAATGGGGCACCGACTATGATTCTGCAGCCGATGATGTGGCAAGCACATTGCCTTATATCACCAACCCCGAGCTCATGCGCCGTGCCGTGCTGCAATATCGTGAGTTCGTGAAGGTAAAAGAGACAGAAAAGCAATATGTCGACGCCACCAGTTTGCGTCCATCTACTGATGTGGAGGGCATGAGCGATGGCGAAAAGATACTCCGTAAGCTCATTGAGCCGTATCAGGGAAAAATTATCTATGTTGACATCTGGGGGACGTGGTGCACTCCCTGCAGGGAGAATCTGAAGGAGTCGTGGAGAGTGAAGGAAGCCTTGAAGGACTACGACATCGTGTATCTTTATCTGGCCAACAGAAGTAGCGACGAAGCGTGGAAGAGTGTCATCAGCGAGTATAACCTGACGGGGCCTAACTGCGTACATTATAATCTGCCCGCAGATCAACAGAGCGCCATCGAACAGTATATCGGCGTAAACGGCTATCCCACCTACAAACTCATCGACAAACAGGGAAATATTCACCCTCTTGACTGGCAGCACGCCAATAATATGAACAGCCTCATTGAAACCATCGACAGATTAAACAAATAACATCATATGAAGAAAACCATCATCACCACGATGTTTGCCCTCGTCGCAATGACGGCAGCAGCACAGAACAATTACACTGTTAGTGGCGATGTGACACCTATGATAGAAGAGATGAACAAGGAAGGTGTCAGCATCGATAGTTGCTATCTGGCCGTATTCGGCAGTTGGGAGCCGATTACGGAGAAGGTTGCTTTGCAGGGCAACAAGGTTGCTGTCAGCGGCAAGGTCGAGAAAACCCAGATTGCAGCCCTGCTGTTGGAGATGAAGATTCCGGGCGGCGTTCGCACACAGCGCATCCCCCTTTTTCTGGAACCAGGAAACATTGTCATTACGCAGGACGACTGGATGTCGTGCCGCGTGGGAGGCACTCCGCTGAACGATGCGTTGTTTGCTGCCACGCGAGAGATAGGGAAGACCCAAGAGGCTGGCGACAAAGACAAAGCCCTTCAGCTCACCAAGGATTACATCCTCCAACACCGCAATGACCTCTCCGCCGTGCTGATGCTAACAGCGTTGCCTCATGCTACAGTAGCCGATGCCAAGATGGTATTGCCACTTGTCAAACAGTGCGGTGAAATCGTCCAGCAGCATCCGCTCACTATTCAGTTCACAGAGAGGTTGAACACCCTGCTGGCTCGTCCCCAAGAGGGAGACATGTTCAAGGATTTCGCTGTGGAGTATGATGGCAAAACCACACGTCTGAGCGACTATGTGGGACGTGGTAAATACGTGCTCGTCGATTTCTGGGCTTCGTGGTGCGGCCCCTGTCGTGCAGAGATTCCCAATATCATCGCCTTGCACGAGAAGTACAAAGACCGTAACTTCACTGCCCTTGGTGTAGCCGTCAACGACAAGCCTGAAGCTACGCTACGTGCCATCGAGCAAGATTCCATACCATATCCTCAGATTCTGAACTCCCAGGCGACAGCTCCCACTCTCTATGGCTTCAACTCAATCCCTGAAATCATCCTCTTTGCTCCCGACGGCACTATCCTTGCCCGAGGGCTGCGCGGCGTGGAAATTGAGAAGAAACTCGCAGAAATATACAAATAAAAAATCATGAACAAGAAACTATTATCAACCATTTTCTTCACCCTCGTCGCTCTGACGGGCTGGGCACAAAGTAACATCGCAACACTTGTTGATACCTATTGGCGTAATGAAACGACAGGCGCCTGGGACATTGGATTCACAGAGAAGTGTGCCATCTATGACTGTCGGCTGTGGGACTATAGCGATGTCAAACAGAAGGGCGACAAGTTCGAGGTGACGTTGGCAAACAATGGCGAGAGCCTGAAGATATCCGTTGGCAAGCAGAAGGACGGCAAGCGCCAGATGACAATAAACGGTATGAAGCAGGCCTATTCACAGATTACCACAGGCGAGCTGCCTAACTATCCGACGAAGGACCTGACGCCCTTCAAGGACAACGGCTATCGGGCTGGCGACACGGTTACGTTTATGGGCTGGCTGAAGAACTTCCCCAAGCAGGTGCTCGACAGAAACCGGAAGTACGAGATATCGGTCTCCAGCATCATCACAAAAGAAGGTGTGGACTATACTGGCGATATCGACGACGAGGGCCACTTCGTCGTGAAGGTGCCTGTAGAGAACAGCCAGCAGATCTATGCCGACTGGGGCAGGACGAACCTTGTCTCCGTACTGGAGCCTGGCGAGACCTATTTTCTCCTGATGGACGCGAAGAGTCACAAGCGGCTGATGATGGGTCGTAACGCCCGAGTGCAGAACGAGCTGCTGGCCCACAACTATCGGAAGGCGTTTGAGCAGACCGAACAGCACCATCTGACGGAAGAGCAGCTGATAGCCTATAAGGACCAGTGGGCAGGCCTATACCAGCGCAACCAGGCCATGCTCGACTCTATACTGCAGCAGAACCCCACGCTGTCGCACCGTTTTGAGGACTATCACCGTACGGGCGATGTATGTACGATGGCTGAGGAGGTGATGCAGAGCAGTCTGTTTGCTGATGGAGGAAAACTGCCTCAGGTGGTCAAGGACTATGTGGACTCGCTGCTGTGGAAGAACATCGTGAAGCCCTATACTATCGCCAGAGAGACGAGCTATCTGCTCTACTACTATTCATCAAATGCTGAGCATGGCAGCTCCAAGTACCAGCAAACCAGAACGATAGATGCCTACTCCCTGTTACAGATGGAGAAGGATGGCTTCGTCAAATACAATGAAGAAGATAAGATTCTGCTTGGTCAATGGAAGGACATGATAGACAAATACAAGAAAACTCCTGTGACCGACCCGAATGCTCTTACCGAAGAGGAAAAGGCACTCGGCGAGAAAATCGGAACGTTCTTCATCAGGGCTGACATACAGGCTGCACTCAACGAAAGTCTTGATGCGATACAAATGGAAGTGGAGGTCACAGACTCTATCTATGCCGACCCCGTCTTACGCGACTTCTCCAAGGCCCAGAAGCTGTACGAGCGATTGGATAATAAGCGGCACCCACTCAACAAGACGTGTATGGCTATCCTCAACACGATACAGTTACAGGCAGCCCGAAATGCCATTCTGGCCGAGAACGACAAGTTCGTCAACATGCAGAAGGCCGAAGTGACCCACTCAGAATGTCTGCGTCCGTCGTCGGATGTGGAGGGACTGACAGACGGCGAGGCCATCCTGCGAAAGATTCTGGAACCCTTCAAAGGTCGCATTGTCTATATGGATCTTTGGGGCACATGGTGCGGCCCTTGTAAGGAGAAGCTGAAGGAGTCGCACTATGTGAAGGAGCAGCTGAAGAAGTACGACATCGTCTACCTGTACTTGGCCAACAGGAGTCCTGAGGATTCGTGGAAGAACGTCATCAAGGAGTACAACCTTACGGGTCCCAACTGTGTGCACTACAACCTGCCGCAAGGGCAGCAGGCCGCCATCGAACGATTCCTGAAAGTGGACAGCTTCCCCACCTACAAGCTCATCGACAAGCAGGGCAACATCCATGACCTGCACTGGCTACACGCCGATGATATGAACAGCTTCATAGAGACCATCGACAAGTTGAACAATTAATCATGAATAAACAATCCATTATCACCGCATTGCTCGCCCTCTTCGCTATGGCGGGGCAAGCGAAAGAGAAAGAACAGGTATGGGAGCAGCCCACTATTGAGTATGGAACGTGTAACGGCGATGGCTACTTCAACTTAGCTCTCGACGTGACGAAGGTGGAGCTGAAGGCGGCAGAGACCGTCGTGTATATCACGGCCCGGCAGCGTCCAGGCTCCGAACGCGACAATTACTGGTTCCAGTTTGCTGGCGACACCTATCTGAAGGTGGGCGACCAACGCTACACCCTGATATCGGCCGACGGCATAGAGCTGAACAAGCACACGCAGACGGGCAAGGACGGCAAACTCAACATGGCCTTCCACTTCCCCCCGCTGCCCAAGGGTACGCGGGTGTTTGACTTCATCGAGGGCGACGGACAGGGCGCTTTCCAAATCAAGGGCATCAAGCCTGTGGAGGAACGCTGGCTGCAGCTGCTGCCCTCCTACTGGCGCGACGACCAGACGGGCGACTGGGTGATAGCCTTCACCGACGATTACGCCATCTATGACTGCAAGTTCTGGGACTACAAACAGCGCGACGTGAACCCCAAGACGGGCGAGGCCCAGATGGTGCTAACGAACGGCAGCGACGAGCTGAATGTGAAGGTTGGTAAGAATAAGAAAGGTACACGCATGATACAGATAGGAGACCAGAAGGCGATGTACTCGATAATTACCAGCCAAGGCCTGCCCGACTACCCCACCAAGGACACACGCACCGACTTCGTCAACAATGGCTATAAGACGGACACCATCACGCTGGTGGGATGGCTTAAGGACATGCCAGAGCACTACAAGAGCCTGAAGACATTCGATATAGGTTACGAAAACTTCATGACTGATGAGGAACAGACTATCCATGCCGATCTTGACGAGCAAGGCCGCTTCACGGCAAAGATTCCCGTGCTTAATAGCACCGAGTTCTTCATGGACTGGGGTCGCAGCTTCATCAATACCATGCTGGAGCCGGGCAAGACCTACTTCATGCTCTGCGACTTCAAGGAGGGGCGCCGCTTCTTCATGGGCGATGACTGCCGCCTGCAGAACGAGCTGTTCAAATCCATGTACAACTGGTTTGCCCAGAACGTCAGCCTTCGTGGAGAGGTCGGGCGTTTGGACGAGGTCAGCAAGCGAATGGATGCACGCAATGCCACGCCGGAACTCTTCGACGAGTACATCGCGGCGATGGACAGCACGCTCCGGGTGATGAATGCCGGCATTGATGCGATCTGCGAGGCGCACCCCACGCTCTCCACCCGTTTCATCCGCTATATGAAAGGCAATATACGTTGTGGCATGGGGCGTGACTTGGGTCAGGCTCGCTTCAATGCTGCCCAGGGCCAACTGCCAGAAAACGCCCGCAAGTACGCTTACGATAAGTTCTGGACGAAGATTGAGGAGCCCGTCACGCTCTATCGCGACATGAGCACTTTCCTGCGCGACTACATTGACGATGCCTCACGCGCTCGTAATGCCGTGTTTTCTTTCAGTCTTCGGGACAGCTATAAGGATTTTGCATCGAATGATGAGGAACTGGCACTGCTCACACGCTGGAGGAAATGGATAGACGAG
>Ga0310786_10008120_pt1 | contig 13538 bp, 8 predicted proteins | sample AusTroGonzalo_MG_FD_203881 | JGI IMG/M metagenome (GOLD analysis project Ga0310786, IMG submission 203881) | Bovine rumen microbial communities from tropical cattle in Woodstock, Queensland, Australia - Gonzalo_03 (v2) (version 2) | ecosystem: Host-associated > Mammals > Digestive system >... | reverse complement strand
GTGCCATTTACGACCGCCGCACTCCAGATTGAAGCGAATGCAAAGCTTGGATTTTCATCCCGTACGACAATGAGCGCCGCGCAAGGTCTCTACCAGGCTGGTCTCATTACTTATCATCGTACAGATTCTTTGAACCTCTCTTCGCAAGCCGTAGCTGCAATGGCGTCATATATTAAGGGTGCATTTGGTGAAAAATATTTGAAGACTCGTCATTTCAAGACAAAGGATGCCTCTGCACAGGAAGCACACGAGGCAATTCGTCCAACCGATTTTACCCGCACTGTGGCTGGCCGTACCGAATATGAAAAGAGACTTTATCAGTTGATTTGGGCCAGGACGTTGGCTACACAGATGGCGAACGCCAAGGTGGCGAAGACTACTATATATATAAGTAATGATTTCGTCGCGAAGGGCGAAGTAGTGATTTTTGACGGTTTCCTTAAGATTTATGGCAAGAGCAAGGATACAGAATTGCCAAAGGTGGCGAAGGGCGATGCTCTAAAATGCCAGGAGTTAGTCGCAAAACAAACTTTTGCCAAACCAGCGGCAAGATATACTGAAGGTTCACTCGTAAAGAAGCTCGAGGAGCTCGGCATCGGCCGCCCATCTACCTATGCATCAATTATGACTGCCATCCAGGCGCGTGGCTACGTAGTGAAGGGCGAATCTGAAGGTGAAGAACGCGAAGTCATAGAACTAAGGGTGAAACCAGGAGCCGCCGTAACCTCCAGCAAGGTTACTGAGAAATATGGAGCAAACAAGGGCAAACTCATCCCAACTCCGATTGGTGAGCTCGTGGCAGGATTCCTTACCGATAATTTTAAGAATATTGTTGACTATAAATTCACCGCCAATATCGAGAAAGATCTCGACCTTGTGGCCGAGGCGAAGCTCGGGCGCGTAAAGATGCTAAAAGATTTTTATGGGCCATTCCATGATACCGTACTCGTAGCGAACGGAGTAGAACGCTATAACAATTCAAGACTTCTAGGGCACCACCCAGAGAATGGTTTGCCAATCTATGCGAAGGTAGGGAAAAACGGTGGGTTCATCCAGCTCGGCGATAATGAAAAAACTGCCGGCGAGAAACCGAGATTCGCACCACTCCCAAAGAGAAAGTCCGTAAAGACCGTAACGCTAGAGCAGGCCTTAAAACAACTAGACTTGCCTGCTTTGCCACGTGTGCTAGGGAAGGCACCAGATGGTTCTGAGCTAATTGCGGCCAATGGTCCGTTTGGACCATATCTAAAGGGCGGTAAATATAATGTACCGATGAAGGATTTTGATCCATACACCGTCACTTTCGAAGAGGCTTTGCCACTCTACCAGGCAAAGGTCGATTCCATTATCGCGGACTGGGGCGAGATTTCAATCATCAAAGGCGCTTATGGCCCATACGTGAAGGGCCCAGGTAGACGCAATAATGCGAAAATTCCAAAAGACCTCGATCCAAGCAAAATCACACTCGAAGAAGCCAAGAAATTACTTGAAGAAAAACCAAAAACGGCAAGACGAGGCAAGCGCGGCACACATAAAAAAGCAGCAGCAAAAAAGACAAAATAAGGCGTAATATCGCCTTATTTTATGCCATTAAGCTAGTGTTTTTACATTTTTTTTCGCAATTGTAAAAAATGTGCTACAATAGTAGAGGAAAATAAAGATTTTCATAATTGACAGTTACTGTTACTTATGGTATTATATAAAAGTTACTAATTTATAACAGAGTTGGGCAAGGAAAAAACCTGATGGACCAAAATGCGGAAATCCTACAAAATGCAATATCCGGAAGCCTAAAAATTATCGATCAAGAACGTGAAAAAGAAATCATTTCGAGACGTTTCGGGCTAAATGGGAACAAAGAAACACTTGAACAAATTGGTGAAATGTTGTCAATTACACGTGAACGTGTGAGGCAGCTAGAAAAAGCTATTTTGATTCGTCTTCAAATTTCCGCAGAAGAGAACGAAATCCCAGAACTTGCCGCAGCTGAGAAAATCTTGATTCGCAACCTCACCGAGATGGGAAGAGTTGCAAAACTTAATGATCTTGCAGACAAGGTCTATGGTCGCACCACTACCGCATCCGAGAGGACTGGTATTTATTTCATCGCAACTTTCTCTAAGAACCTAACTGTGATTGAAGATAACGACAAATACAATGCTGCTATCGGCATCGCTGAATATGGTGACTCTCTTGCTATCAGAGGTCGTGTTGACGAAATCGTTCGCATTATCAAAGAGAACAAGCAGCCAATGACGATTGAAGAGCTTGACAGTAAACTAAATTATGAGCATCCTGACCACATCAAGGCTACATTGTCAATTTCTAAACTTCTTGCTACCCTTAATGGCGTTTATGGTCTCGTAAAATGGCCAGCAGTCAACCCAAAGAACATTCGCGATAAGATTTTTGTCATTCTTGAAGGCAGGAAAGAGCCGATGCACTTCTCTGATATTGCAAACGAAATTGCAATTTCTAGCTTCAAGCGCAAGAATGTAACTGTACAAGCTATCCATAACGAGCTCATTAAGGATGAACGTTTCATCCTCATCGGCCGTGGTATTTATGCACTTTCTTCTTGGGGTTACAAGAAGGGAACTATCTCTGACATCATCAAGTCTATCCTCGAAAAGTCCGACAAGCCTCTTTCTCGCGAGGAAATCGTGAAGCAGGTTTTAAAAACCCGCAAGGTTAAAGAGACTACGATCCTTCTCAATTTGCAGAACAAGAAACTCTTCAAAAAAGTAGATAAAAACTCTTACACTGTAGCCTAGTATATATGATATAATATTGATATGGATCAAGTCATACATTTTGTTTTAATGCCGATTTTCTGGATACCAACGGTGGCGATTTTAACATTTTTAACTTATAGGAATTACAAGAAATTGAATAAGTTGAAGGTACTAAATGTGGACTCAGTGTTATTAATGCTAGAGATTCCACGCACAAACGATAAAAAAGAGCTTGCGGCAGAGCAACTTTTCGCATCTCTACATGGTATTTTGAGGGACCGCAGGGAATTAAAGAACTCCGGTGGCGTGCAAGAGCATTTATCTTTTGAAATTGTCTCGACTGCATCGCAAATTCGTTTTTATGTCTGGGTACCAAAGGTACTCCAGAGTTTTGTCGAGGGGCAGATTTACGCACAGTATCCAACCGTACAGATTTATAAGATGAATGAGGACTACGTCGATAATCGTAGCAAATACCCTGTCACTTATATGACTGAGCTTTCATTGGTAGACAATGATGCACTTCCGATTAAGACTTTTGATTCATTCGAGGTCGACCCACTTGCTGGTATTACCGGTACGCTTGCCAAGCTCGACCCAGATAATTCTGAAGAAATGTGGATTCAGGTGCTCACCCGCCCGGTCGCGGATGATTGGCACAAAAATACAACTGATAGATTCATCCGCCGTCTCAAATCTGGCGCAAAATCTATTTTGCCTGGCACCGGAATTGACTGGACTTGGCTCGTGGAAGCGCTCGGCGCACTATTCCGTCCACCTGCAGGTGGCACCACTGGTGACACCAAGGTCGAGCTCTCCGATAGAGCTAAAACTCAGATTGCTAAGGCCGAAGAAAAGGCCACCAAGCTTGGCTACGAAGTCAAAATTCGTTTGGCATATCTCGGCAAGAGTGAGGTGGATGCTAAGCTCAATATGCAAGCACTCGTCGGTACTTTTAAGCAGTACAATTCCACTAATTTGAACGGTTTCAAACAGGCTGGTGGCACTTTTAACTCTAAAGACCTCGATTCTTACAAGATGCGCCAGTTCTCTGAGCATGGCTTTATCTTGAATATCTCTGAGCTTGCTTCTGTTTATCATTTACCACACACCTCTGTGGAGACCCCTAATATCGTCTGGGCCAGTTCCAAGACAGCTGAACCACCAGCAAAACTCCCAGTCCTCACTGGTGACACAGCAGTTGATCAGAATATTTCCGCATTTGGTCTTACCAACTTCCGTGGCATCAACCACCAGTTCGGTTTGACGCGTAAGGATCGTTCACGTCACGTATATATTATTGGTCAGACCGGGGCAGGAAAGAGCGGTATGCTAGAACTCCTTGCTCTCTCTGATGTTTTCTACAATCAGGGCTACTGCATTATCGATCCACACGGCGACTTCGCAATTGATAACCTCAAATTCGTACCAGAATCGCGTATTAAAGATGTTGTCTACTTCAACCCGGCCGATACAGCCTTCCCTGTAGCATTTAACCCACTTGAGATCACTGACCCAACTAGGAAACCAAATATCTGTTCTGAGGTGATTGGTGTGTTGAAGCGTATGTTCGGTGACTCTTGGGGTCCAAGGCTTGAACATATTCTCCGCTATACTCTTCTCGCACTTCTCGATAGGCCAGAAGCAACACTTCTTGATATCTCCAGATTACTGACAGATAAGGACTTTAGAAAGGAAACACTTGATTATTGTAAGGATGTGACCGTTCTCCAGTTCTGGAAACACGAGTTCGGCCAGTGGAACGAAAAACAGGTCAACGAGTCAATCGCTCCAGTTCTTAACAAGGTAGGTGCTTTCACTGCTAACCCGATTATTCGTAATATTGTCGGTCAGCCAAAATCATCATTTGATATCCGCAAGATTATGGACGAAGGGAAGATTCTTGTTGTAAACCTATCTAAGGGCCTCATCGGGGAAGATAATGCTGCTATTCTCGGTGCCTTCCTCGTAACCAAGGTCCAGCTTGCTGCTATGTCCCGCTCTGACATCCCAGATGTGGCTGATAGGCGTCCATTCTATCTCTATGTGGATGAGTTCCAAAACTTCGCTACAGATTCGTTTGCCGTGATTCTCTCTGAGGCGCGTAAATACGGTCTCAACCTCACTGTCGCCAACCAATATGTGGCCCAGATGACCGACTCTGTACGTGATGCCGTGTTTGGCAACGTCGGCACGACGATTTCATTCCGTGTCTCCGCAGACGATGCCCCAGTACTCGTAAAGCAGTTTGAGCCGACCTTTGAGGCTTCTGATCTCTTACAACTCAACAACCGCCACTTCGTTATTTCCATGATTATCAACGGGGAAAAGGTACCTGCCTTCTCTGCTACAACCCTTTCCATCCCTGATACACCGAAGGATAACTTTGATGCAATTATTGAGAATTCTAGGATTACTTATGCTAGGGCTCGCTCTGTAGTCGAAGCTGAGATTCGTGCCACGATTGAACAGTCCGAAAAGTATAAAAAAGAGCTTTCTGACTCTGGCCGCCAGCCAGCCGACATGGATGGTGAAGGCGTGTTCGATTTGCGTCCAAATATGCCGCATAAGGCCACAGAAGGCCCTAAATTCGCCTATGTGAAGCCACAGAAGCCTCAGCATACAGAACGCCCAGCAGCCACGCCACAGGCCGAATTACGCCGCACTGGCATGAGTCCAAATACCGCCGAAGGCAAAGAAGATAGGCCTGGCCTCAAAGATCTTGCAAGACTCGTGAATGAAAAAGCCGCAAAAACTTCTGCAGAAAAGGCTCCTGCTGTAGAAACTAAGAAGTCTGACAATAAGCAATCTCGTAAAGAGCTTGCAGAGAAAGTCAGCAAGAAGTTGAAAGCCAACAAAAAGGGAAATAACAACAAGAAAGGGAAGCAAAAGCCTCAGAAAACAGAGGTAAAGAAGCCTGAGCCAGTTAAAAAGCCGGTGTTCTCCCCTGTTACGGAGAAATCTACCCCTGTTAGTAGACCTATTAATCCTGCTACGGCAGCTACCCCTTCCCCTCTGTCTACCCCTGTTTCCACCCCTGTTAAACCAGAGATAGTACAGATGGAAAAGTCTCCAGTACAGATACCGACCTCTAATAAACCCCTAGATCTAGCTAAAACTACCCCTGATACAGAGAATTTCGCCGAGAAAGACAATTCGATGGACGGATTCTTGTCGATCAAACACGATTAGGGAATTATAAAATAAAAAAAGCCGGCTACACATAAAAATAGCCGGTTTTTTGAAAAACTAAGGATTTGGCGGACGATACATTAATCGACTTTTCGCGATAGTCTTAATGTCGCACAATACAGATTTTACGACATTTTAGGTAAATTCAAAAGACGGTTGATTATGCGTCTAACATAAGCGGATTGCCTAGGGCGGGGCATTGCTGGGCTAATAATCCTCCTAATATATATGTCGGCTAATAGAATTTTCTAAGCTTTGGGTTAACTGCGCGCCGGGGCTCAAAAATATTTTTCGTCAGGGCTGCGCCGGTATTGAAGAGTACCGTACTCGCCCTGGAAAAATATTTTTAAACCTCGGGCTTGTTAAATAAGCTTAGAAAATCCCATTTAGCCGCCATATACTTAGGCGGTTGTTGGCCCGGATTTTCGGGTTTTGATCGGTTTTTAGTCGGATTTTGGCCGAATTTTGGCTTTTACAGGGGTCGCTCATTTTATTTGACTTTTCCCCTTTTTTATTTCCCTTTTTAGTGTTTTCCCCTGTTGCCTGGCCTGGTTTGATGCCCTACCACGTGCAGATATTTTAATATATTCCCGAACAAAAACCGAACAAACAGTAGAGAATTAGAGAAGAGCCGAGAGGGGTATTAAATAACAGAGGTAGACACCTGTTATTTCCAGTATGCTTTCCTTTCGATGCGGACGTCTATATAAGTGAATTCTGTTATCCCCTGGTTCTTCAGATAGCGGATCATGCGGTCAGCGTCTTCTACCGACACGGCGGATGGGCGGTCCGTAGTGAGCTTGATGTAACCCGTGTAGCCGTCTAGGTAAAAGTCCACCTCACGAATGGAGCCGACCGGACGGACGACCTTGGTTGGCGTATAGCCGAGCTCACGAAAATCTGCCTCAGCCATGCCAATATATTCCTTCATCGAGCTGGAAAGCTTGGCAGCAGTGCCACCAGCATCCTCGTCAATCACTTCGATAGTAGGGGAGTATGGGACCGTAATGGTCGGCTCGTAAGGTGGTTCTTCCCTTTTTCGCATGACAAAAAAGACAAAATACACAATGGCTGCAGCAAGTGCGACAAACGCTAGAACAGTGAAGAAAAAGCGGAGAGCTTTGTGTTTTTTAACCTTTTTACGGGCTTCACTGCGCTCGTTGGCCGTCTCTAGATGTTCCCTGCGCTCACCGATGGTGCGCCCAGAGCGAATCAGAGACTTGCGACTTTCCCTGGTCCGGACACGGCGTGGCGGCTCCGCTACCTCTTCGCCATCTGTTTTTTTGTCCACCACTTTGTCGCCCATTAGTGCGCAACCTCTCCTAGAATAATATCTGCGAGCTTCTCGGCAGCATCTGGGCTAGCTTCCGCATGGAGACCATCAGCAAGGTCAGCACGGAGACGTGGACTATGAACGAGGTGGCGGATTTCATCAAGAAGCTTGGTTGGATTTTTCATCACATCGGAGTCTTTGAGCATGACAGCAGCGCCAGCGGACTCGAGACGCTCGGCATTTTTGACCTGATGAGCACCCGGCAAACGCTCGTATGGCACAAGAATGACGGCCTTTTTAAGCGCAGCCATCTCGGCAATAGTAGTAGCACCAGCACGCGAGACAACAATATCTGCGGCACCGAGAAGCTCATTCATGGTGGTATTGAACTCCCACATGCGGAAGTTGGACTCGAGCGAAGCGTGGTCCCAGTTTTCATACTTTTTCAAATCAATCATATCTTCATAGTGTTTGCGGCCAGCCACTAGCGCAACAGAAGTAAACTTGAGAAGCTCTGGCAGGATAATACGAGTAGCCTCGTTGAGGTTAGCCGCGCCCTGGGAACCGCCCGTAATAACAACGAGTGGCTTGTCACCGTTAAATGAGAAGGCTTTCTTAAGTGATGCTTCCTTGGTGAGATTAACCGGCTTGAACTCCGGGCCGATTGGAATACCGGTCCAAACGTAGTTTGGATGAGCTTCCTTAGTCTCGTCTGAAAGCGGCATACCGAAAGCAACCTTCTTGGCCTTTTTCATCAAAATACGGTTAGCAAGACCAGGAACGGTGTCTGACTCGTGGATGACATATGGGATTTTAAATAATCTAGCAATAAGGCCGACTGGCAAGCAGACGAAGCCACCCTTACAAAAGATAACATTCGGGCGGGTTTTCTTGCGAAGTATACGAATAAAGGCTGTGATGAGACCAGCAATAAAGCCAAAGAAACCGACAATATTGCCAAAGATAAGATCCTTCAAGGTGATATCTAGGTGAACAAAGTAGTCTGAGAATTTCCAACCAGAGTAGCGATGGAATTTACCAGCTGGAATGCGGCGTACCCTGATAAAGCGGCCTTTTTTGGTCTCGCGACCTTCAGCCCAAGAAACACCAAGCTCGGTCGTAAGCTTAGTGACGTTTTTGTGATACTTAAAATCGGTCCAAAATTCTACCTCAGCACGAGGTTTTTTCTTCAGAATTTCACGCACTACGGCGACGGCTGGAGTGATGTGGCCCCCCGACCCTCCGCCGACTACTAGTATTTTCATCTTTTTCTATTTCCTCTCTACTAGTATAGCACGAAATCTGCAAGGTCGTGCCAATAGCAAAAGCAATAAAGAGCATGCTGGTGCCACCATAAGATAGGAGTGGCAAGGTGATACCGGTGACTGGGACAAGCGACGTCATGGCCATGATATTGACCGCAACCTGGGCCAAAGTCCAGGCAAAAACACCAATCACAAAGATACGCTCATCTGGTGGGCTCGTAGCGCCGGCGACCTTGAGCATGCGAAGAAGCATCGCACCAAAGACTGCAAGGATAAGGAATAGACCGAAGAAGCCGAAGGTCTCACCCATGATAGCAAAGACGGAGTCGTTGATGGATTCCGGGAGATAACCGGTGGCCTGGACGGAGTTGCCAATACCTACACCAAAGAGGCCGCCCGTGCCAATCGCAAGCATGGCGTTCTCGATATGATAGGTAGAGTCTGAACTCTCGGCGCCCGTAAGTGTAGCATACCATGCCTCTACGCGCTGTCTACGATGCGATGATGTAGCTACGGCACCGACGGATACAATGAGGACCAGGGCTAACATGATGAGATATTGTTTGGCTGGGACACCAGCGATGAAAAGCGTACCAAAGATGACAGAAACAAGAGCTACGCCAGTGCCGAGATCGCCCTGAGCTACAACGACGAGGCTGAGAGAAATACCACACACGATGATAAGTGGTAGCCAGAAGTCACGGAATTTACCGACGGTTCCCTCTTCTTTTTTGCGAGCCAAGAAGTCTGCTAGATAAATAACGAGAGCAAGTTTCAAGACTTCTGCTGGCTGAAAGGTGACTGGGCCAAGATTAAACCAACGGCATTCGCCGAGCTCGCATTTTACAAGTGATGAGCTAGTATGTGATAAAACCCAGAGTAAAACAGAGAGTAGAATTGCGACAATTATAATTGGTTTGGCGAGCTTTTTTAGGAATTTATATGGGATAACTTTAAAAGCTAGGAAGAATGCCGCAAGCGCCATCACCACAGAGCGAAGTTGACCGATGAAGAAGTCGCTGGAGCCGTAATTGGTGCCGTAGGTGGCGTTCAAAACATTTGCACGCATCGGACCAATGGCGTAAATCACGATAAGACCTAGACCCATGAGACCAAGTGTAGTAAAGAGGATAACTAAGTCTGATTTATGTTTGCGGTTCGCCATGGCGCTTTACACCTTAGATTGCGCCCCCGGTAGCAGCAAGATAGAGACCAAAGATGGCGCAGACGCCAGCAAGAATCCAAAAACGCATTACAATCTTGGCTTCGCCCCAACCCTTCGCTTCCAGGTGATGATGAAGCGGTGCAGAGATAAAAACTTTTTTCTTGAAAACTTTTTTGGAGAAAAGCTGAATAAGGCTGGAGCCGGTCTCAATCACGAATGGGAGGCCGATAACTGGTAGGAGCAAGAATGAATTAGTCATCATAGCGATCACACCGAGACCCGCACCGAGTGCGAACGAGCCGGTGTCGCCCATCATGAAACGAGCAGGTGGCACATTGAACCAAATGTAGCTAAGAAGCCAGCCAACTACGGTCATACAGAAGCCAAAGAGGAGCATGTTTCCCTGGAAGAGGGCGATAATACCAAAGGCGCCGTATGCAAGCATGGCAAGACCACCGGAAAGGCCGTCGAGGCCATCCGTAATGTTAACTGCGTTTGAAGTAGCGACTACAGAGAAAGCAAAGATTGCAATCATTGCAACTACGCCGATTTCGATATTGCCGATAAATGGCACGAGAAGAGTAGTCCAGCCGAGTTTGACGGCAAAGAACCAACCGAGTGCTACGCCTACGGCAGTAATCAGGAAGAATTTAACTGGTCCGCGAAGACCAGCAGCGCCACGCCCGGAACCAAAAATATTGATTGAGTCATCAATTGCACCTACACAGGAGCCGCAAAGGAAGCCAACAAGTGGTAGCCAAGTTTGGCCACGATCGAGGTTGAAAATCCAGGTCACAATCGTAACTGCAACCACGCCAATGAGGCCAGCCATGGTTGGGAAGCTACGTTTGAACTTATGTGCATGAAGCTTAGTCATAACCGGGAGAGCTTTACCGTCCACAGTGGTTTTTTTCTGTTTTTTCCAGAAGTGATATTTATAAGCAAAGAAAGTATAGATCGGGGTGAAGGCCATCGAGAAAATGAATCCGGCAAGACCTAGAAGCAGACCATAGAAAATTTCATCGTTAATACTCATACTTATATTATATTATACTTTTGGTTTAATTTTAAGATAGTTAATGACATAATTAGAGATGTCATCAAAGAGATAACCAGCCTCAGCACCGGAAAGTGCCTGGCCGTCCGCCCAGACCTTAGTCATAATGATATACTTTGGCATTTCCCCAGCGGTCGTAACGAAGCCAACGTAGGAGCCAATGGTCGTAGTCATAGTATTATCATAGGCACCATCAACGACGACCTGAGCCGTACCAGTCTTACCACCTACAGCATAACCTTCCCTGTCTATGCCGTTTCTCACCTTATAATCACGGTTATTGATAAGCAGGTCGCGCATCGTATTGCTGGTCTCGGCACTAAGGATTTGCTCTTCAATGTCGTTTTCGCCGCGGTCTCTTGGAGTAATTACGCCGTCTTTTAATGTGCCCTTAATGATAGTCGGGGTGCGATAATAGCCACCATTTACAACTGCATTAAAGGCTACTGTTGTCTGAAGCATAGTAGTGGTGAGCCCCTGGCCGAAGGTCATAATGGCGTAGGCAGAGTCTCTACCGTAACCCTCGTTTGGATCTGGGATGACGCCATAAGATTCGGCAAGCTCGATACCAGTCGGGATGCCAAGGCGGAATTTGTCGTGGTAGTAAGTGTAGAGTTTTTCGCGCCCTTCCTTTGTAATATTGTCCGGGTCGGTGCCAAGAAGTTTCAAGGCCTTGATAGAACCCGTGTTTAGAGACCAGTAGAGAGCTTTTCGCATATCAATCGTACCGTAGAGACTACCGCGTTTCTCAGCGTTTTCAATCTTCCAGCCGTCCACCATATCGTAGCCTTCGTTATAGTACTCAGTATCGGCAGTCATTCTTCCCTCGTTAATCGCCGCGGAGAAGGCAAAGCTCTTACAAACTGAAGCTGGCTCGTATGGAACTTCCGTTACCTGGTTGATATACTCTGAGGCGTCTTTGACGTAGCCGTAGTTTTTTGGGTCGTAATTTGGAAGGCTAGCCATAGCAATAACCTCGCTCGTATTAGCGTCCATCACGAGAACGGCGGCATTCTCAGCGTCGGAATTTGCAATAGCGGCAGCGGCAATTTCCTCGATTCCCCGCTCCAATCCCCTGTCTACGGTAAGCACAATGTTTTCCCCGTCCTCAGCTGGAATTTTGACGTTCTCGTCACCGATGGAAAGTGCGATATTATTCACATCAGCAATGGACTTTAGGAGCCCGTCCTTCCCTTTCAAAACGTCGTTGAAGGCACCTTCAATACCGTACTGGCCGATGCCATCCGCATTGACGAAACCAAGTAGTTCTGACGCCATCTCACCCTCTGGATAGACACGGCTAGAGTTCTTCTGGAACCAAACGCCATCAATTCCCTCTTCGGCAATCTTTGACGCGGTACCGTGCGGGACGTTTTTGGCAATAATATAATAGCGTAGTCCCTCCATACCAAAAATCTCATCTATATCAGCTGTAATATATTCTTTGGCATTTTTATTAAGAGACTCTTTAATTTTCTCCTTATCTGTAACGGCTGGGTCAATGATAATAGAATAGGTAGTCTGATTCATTACTACGGCGACCGGAGTACTACCGTCCATCATGTAAATTTCGCCACGGCGTGCCACGATGGTTTCGAGCATCGTGTGGGCCTCGTTGGCCTTGGCCACCCAAGCGTCATGCTCGACGATTTGAATAAAAAAGAGCCGTACTGCGATAATGGCTAGCACTACCAGGACGACTTTCTTTAAAATCTTGAGACGTGACATATTATATATATTATCACATATATTATATATTATTCGGTGGCGTACCCTGTAACCTCTGAGTCTGTCATCGCAGCAGCGACGGCATTACTCTTAGCTGAAGCGACTGAAGTAAGACGGGCTTTTTCAACAGCGAGATCATCGCGCTTAGCGGAGAGGTCGCTGATTTCTGTTTCTATTGCATTAATTTCGTAATCAAAACCGGTGGCCTTGGTGCCCTCGGCAACATAGATGAGACCAAATACCATAGTAAGCATCGTAACGATAACTATCTGCGAGATGGAGCCAAGACTGCGCTTGGTGTGACGGACGGTATTACGGCCACGGACGAAACCAAGATTTGCTTCTCGGCGTGTCACGAATGCTTGATTAGTTCTCATTAGTTTTCCTTTTTCTATTTCCTTTTTGTTTTTGTTTTGTGAGTTTCGCAGATTGTCGCTTTATCCATAGTCCGAGCGTTTTTGAATGCAGAGCTATAAGTAACACTCAAAAACGGACTCGGGAAGGTCATACACTTCACACTCTCTGTGAAAACTCTATTTTGGTGGGCCCGAAGGCCCATGTCGCAGTAGAGTTTTTCTTGGTGGGTGGGGTACTGTGAACCCCACCCCTTTTTTCTTAGCGGAAGTTTACTTTGATTTTCTGTGCGCGGGATTTATTTGCGACGATGATTTGCTTTGGCATATTGCCTCCTTTTTTGTGTTTTGTTTTTATTTTTATCAATTCCGCTTGGCGACTCGCAGCTTAGCGCTTCTACTTCGCGGGTTGATAACTAACTCCTGTGTTTCCGCAACAATTGGTTTTTTCGTAATGACTGTAAGTTCAGATTCCTCGCCGAAGCTGCTGGCTTCTTTGAAATAATCCTTAACTAGGCGATCTTCTAGACTATGAAAGGTGATTAACCCGAGGCGTCCGTTCTTTTTAAGTAGTTTTGGTAGGAGTGGAAGAGTTTTTTCAATCTCTTCGAGCTCATTATTTACTACAATACGGATGGCTTGGAAAATCCGCGTGGCAGGGTGTACCTTTTCGTGATGTGATCTTGATACGATAAGGTCGGCTAAGGCTTTGGTGCTGGTGATTGGGCGGTTATGAACAATCTCCCTTGCGAGCATCTTGGCGCGACCTG
>Ga0310786_10008118_pt1 | contig 13540 bp, 12 predicted proteins | sample AusTroGonzalo_MG_FD_203881 | JGI IMG/M metagenome (GOLD analysis project Ga0310786, IMG submission 203881) | Bovine rumen microbial communities from tropical cattle in Woodstock, Queensland, Australia - Gonzalo_03 (v2) (version 2) | ecosystem: Host-associated > Mammals > Digestive system >... | reverse complement strand
CCATCTTTGCCTCCGGCTCTCTAAGATATGACAAACAATCAATCAAAGCATCCCAATTCATCCCATAGAAATCGGGAAATCCAAGTGATTCTTTCAATGTCTTGTGTAGGTCAACTTCATTTAGACCTTTACAATCAATTTGTATGGTTTTACAATTCATTATTGAGCTATTTAATAACAGTCATACAAAGTTAACCATTTTTTACTATTCCTCCTCTTTCCAACGAACTATTACCTTTTTAGGATGAAAATGAAAAAATTGGGATAGCCCCAGGGGTAGTGAGGGGGTGAAAATAGCCATTTTGGGCTATGTTTTGGGGAAGTAAAAAAGCCAGGGACTATCCCTGGCTTTTTTATAATCTATTGATAATCAAATGATTACAAATAGCGATTTCTTAATATTCTTCCTCATTCCACATGAAGTCTTCCTTGGTGGGGTAGTCCGGCCAGATGTCTTCTATGGATTCGTAGATTTCCGTGTCGTCGTCCAGCTCTTCAAGGTTTTCAATCACTTCCTCAGGGGCGCAGGTGCGGTTTGCGTAATCTATGAGTTCTTCTTTGGTTGCGGGCCATGGAGCGTCGTCCAGTGAGCTGGCAAGTTCAAGTGTCCAAAACATTATAAATATCGTTTTATTTGTTAATAATCAACGTGTTCCCTGGTTTGGGGCTGCAAAGATAGGAAAAAAACTGATATAATGAATTTTTTTCCGTATTTTTGTAAACTTAATGCATCAAAATACAGGCCAATGGCATACAGGAAGATAGAACAATACGACCAGGAAACTACAGAGCAGATAGCCGCCCATATCAAGGCTATACTTGGTCTTTTAGGAGAGGATGTGGAGAGGGAAGGCCTTCTCAAAACCCCGGAACGCGTGGCAAAGGCCATGCAGTTCCTCACTCAAGGGTATTACCAGAGCGGAGAAACCATTGTCAAAAGCGCCCTTTTCACAGAGCCTTACAACCACATGGTAATAGTAAAAGACATTGAACTCTTCTCCCTGTGTGAGCACCACATGCTGCCTTTTATCGGCAAAGCCCATGTGGCCTATATCCCTAAAGGACAAATCACCGGCCTCAGCAAGATTGCACGGGTGGTGGAAACCTTTGCCAGAAGGCTCCAGGTCCAGGAACGCCTTACAGAACAGATCCGTGACTGCATCCAGGACAGCCTGCAGCCCCTTGGCGTAGCCGTAGTGATTGAGGCCATGCACACCTGCATGTCAATGCGCGGAGTGCAAAAGTCCAACGCAATCACAACCACATCGGCCTTCTCCGGCATTTTCCTCAAAAGTGACAAAACCCGCAACGAATTCCTGAAACTAATAGAAAAATAACCAATTATGGGCGCATTCCATGCTTACGACATCCGCGGCATCTACAACAAGGATTGGGACCGCGAGACCGCCTACAAGGTAGGCTATTTCCTTCCGGAATTTCTTAAGGCCAACAAAGTCCTGGTGGGCCGTGACTGCCGTCTCTCCGGCCAGGAGATTCACGACTATGTAATAAAAGGTATCACGGATGCAGGTGCCGACGTTGACGATATCGGCCTCAGCAGCACTCCGCTTGTATACTTCGGCACCGCCAACTATGGCTACAAGGCTTCAATCCAGATTACCGCCTCCCACAACCCCAAGGAGTACAACGGTATGAAGGTCAGCCGTGAGAATGCCCTCCCCGTAGGCCTGGACACCGGTCTTGGCCAGATCAAGCAGTGGATTGAGGAAGGCCGTCCCACCCCTAAGGCCGCAAAGCCGGGCAAGGTGACAGAGATAGACATCAAGCCGGACTACATCAAGTTCCTGATGAAGTTCAAGGGAGATTATTCCAACCTCAAGATTGCCTTTGACCTTTCAAACGGCATGAGCTGCCTATTTGCCAAGGAAATCTACAAGGGAGAAGATGCCACTTTCCTCTTTGACACCATGGACGGCAACTTCCCCAACCATGAGCCCAACCCTCTGGTGGCCAAAAACGTTGAGCCACTGAAAAAACTGGTTGGAGAGATAAAGGCCGATGTAGGCGTCATCTACGACGGAGACGCAGACCGAGTAATGTTTGTGGACGACAAGGCCCGCTTTGTGGCCCCGGACCTGGTGATAGCCCTCATGGCCCGCTATTTCTGCGGTGAAAGAGGGGAGAAGAACCCCCGCGTTCTCCAGGAAATCCGTTCCAGCCTTGCCGTGGCAGAGGAACTCACCGCCAATTATGGTGCCGATGTCCACACCTGGCGCGTGGGCCGTGCATTCGCTGCCCCCAAGCTTCGTGAAATTGACGGCCTCTGGGGCGGAGAACTGGCCGGCCACTACTATTTCAAGGACTTCTTCTACAGTGACAGCGGCATGCTTTCCAGCATCATCGTGCTGCGCATAGTGTCGGCCCTCAAGAAGCAGGGAATCAAGCTTTCAGAGGAGATGGACCGCCTCACCGGCTATGAGAATTCCGGAGAAATCAACTACAAGGTAGAGGACAAGAAGGGCGCAATGGACGCCGTGAAGGCTTACTTTGAGAGCCAGGAGACCCCCACCAAGGTGATGGACTTTGACGGCTATCGTCTGGAATTCCCGGGCTGGTGGTTCAACATCCGTCCTTCCAACACGGAACCCTACCTCCGATTCATCTGCGAGGCCACTTCCAAGGAAGTCCTGAAGGAAAAGATTGCAAAGGCCGACGACATCATCATCGGCAAGTTCGGCGGCAAGCGCTGATGAGAAGGCTATTTCTTGTTGTATTGGGCCTTGCCGCTGGTTTGCAGCTCGGCGCCCAGGAAGAAGACAGGCAGGCGGATTCGCTGCGCCATGTCTTCGGCCGGGAAAAGCTGTCTTCCTCCAGGGGGAAGAGCACTCCTTATGCAGACACCCTTGACACCGGCAACCCTTCCGTGAAGGTTGTCCTTTACAACAACGGTACCTACAGATACGTGAAAGATCCTCAGAAGGTGGTGGAAGACAGTGTTTTCACCGCCTTCTGGGACACACGTGCCGTGAACCCATACCGTGAAGAGCCGGATAAGATTCCGGACAGGTTCTCCGTGTGGGTTGTGGACACTCTGGATTCTTACTGCTGCCCCTATCAGGCCCATCCCCGCTCGCTTTTTGGCTACAGGCACGGGCGGCGCCATCAGGGCATTGACCTGCCGTATCCTACGGGCACTCCGGTTGCGGCCGCCTTCGACGGCAAGGTGCGCATATCGGACTATGTGGGCGGTTACGGAAATCTTGTGGTGATACGCCACGCCAACGGTCTGGAAACATTCTACGGCCACCTTTCACGCCGTGACGTCAAGTCCGGGGACTGGGTCAACGCTGGAGATATCATCGGCCTTGGAGGCTCTACCGGACGCTCCACCGGCCCCCACCTTCACTTTGAGACAAGGTATCACGGTGCTGCGTTTGACCCTGCGTGGCTAATTGATTTTGAAAACGGTACGCTGCGTCACCGCCTTCTGAAGATTCGCTCCTGGTACTTCAATCCCAATCAGCGCTACGTCCAAAGCATTGACGACGAGGATGAGATTTTCCGCACGGACGAGGAAGAGCGAATTGCGGCCGAGGAACAGGCAAAGAAAGAAGCCGCGGCACGCGCGGCGGCAGAGGCTGCGGCCATGCGTTACCACACCGTTCGCTCTGGAGATACACTTTCCGGCATCGCCAAGAAGTATCACACCAGCGTCCGTGAGCTGTGCCGCCTGAACAATATCAAGGAAACCTCCGTCCTCCGCATCGGCCAGCGCCTCCGCGTCCACTAGGCTGGCGCATAACTCCCTTATACTCAATCACTTCCGCAAAATAGGGTGCACCTGCAGGTGCACCCTAATACTTGTAAGCCGTTGAATGTGAGTTGGTTACTGGGCAGAGCTATTTCAGTTTGCTATTGTAATGAGGGTGAACCTTACCCTTAACAATGTTTTGAAGCTTGGAAGAAATCATCTTTTTGCGGATAGGCGTGGCGTGGTCCGTGAAAAGGTCACCGTCAAGGTGGGACAGTTCATGCTGGATCATGCGGGCCGCAAAATTGTCAAAGGTCTCTGTAACCTGCACAAAATCCTCATTGTAATAGCGTACGGTCATGCTTTTGGGCCTGACCACATCACAGTATATGCCAGGGATGCTGAGGCAACCCTCTGAATAGGTCACCTGCTCCTGACTTTCTTCCAGGATTTCCGGATTGATGAGCGTGCGGCGGAAGTCTTTGAGATAGGGATAGGTGTCAGAAACCACGTCTCCATCCACAATCACAACCCTCAGGCTTACACCAATCTGGGGGGCGGCAAGGCCGCATCCGTCCGCCTTCACAAGCGTATCTTTAAGGTCTTGTACAAGGGCCAGGATGGCATCACGGTCTGTCAGAGAGGCCTCGGCGGCTTTGAGGCGCAGCACTTGGGCGCCGTAGAGATAGATGGGACGTATCATTTTCTTCTTTTGTTTCTTGTGTTGTTGCGGGACAGGCTGTCCGGCACGGCCGATGGATCAATAAAGGCCGAACTCCCGGAAACGCGGTCCAGGTATCCCTGAAGGATGATTGCGGCCGATATCTTGTCCACGGACGCCTTGTCTTTGCGGCGGGAAGCCTTCATCCCGCCGTCAATCATGGCGCGGTGTGCCAGCACGGAGGTGAAACGTTCATCCTCAAGGGTTACGGGTACGTCCGGGAAGGCTTTGCGCAAAGACGGCAGAAAGGCGTCCACATGGGCCTGGGCCTGGGACGGCTGGCCGTCCATGTTCACCGGATAGCCCACCACAAACATAACGATTCTCTCATTTTGAGAGTATTTTCTAAGATAATCTATTATCTTTGTAGAGTCGACTGTATCCAGGGCGGAAGCGAAAACCCCCAATGGGTCGCTTGCTGCAAGGCCGGTGCGTTTGAGCCCGTAATCTATGCCAATCAGTCTGTCCATTTTACAGTCTGCAAAGTTAAGAATAATTATGGAGAAAAAAGATAAGAAGCACAGGGTTTTCCGGCTGTCTATGGTAGATGCCGCCACTCATGAGCGTTTGTGGAGCTACCGCTTCAGCAAAACTACCATGACGGTGGCCATAACATCGGCCGCTGTGCTTGTGGTGGTAGTCCTTTTCTGCCTCATTGCCTACACACCTGTGAGGACGTTCATCCCCGGTTACCCGGATGCATATTCCCGCCGCCAGGCCGTCCAGAATGAAAGAAGGATTGACTCTCTGGAGACCCGCATCATCCAGTGGCAGCTCTATACAGAGAATCTCCGGCGCGTAGTAGCAGGGGAGGAGCCGCTCCGGATAGATTCTCTCATCCTTGGCAGCAAGGGCTCTCAGTCCATCCCCTCGGAGGCTTTCCTGGAGCTCAGGGATTCCCTTTTGAGGGCCGATGTAACCGCCCAGGAGAAATTTGGCGTATCGGCCCAGAGCAGGAACCTTCCCATAGAGGCGCAGACCTTCTTCCCTCCCATCAAGGGCGTTATTTCAGCTCCCTTTGACGCTTCCGTCCATCCCTGGACAGACATAACGGCCCCTGCAGGAACCATGGTCATGAGCGTACTGGACGGGACGGTAGTCTCAGATGGCTGGGACCAGGACAAGGGTTATTCAATAGTGCTCCAGCATAAGGGAGACATCATTTCCATATATCGCAACAACCAAAAACTCCTGCACAAGGTGGGAGACCAGGTCAAAGCAGGCACTCCGGTGGCTCTTCTGGCATCGTCACCTTCCCTTACAAAGGGAGACCACCTTCACTTTGAACTCTGGTACGGCGGCCGTCCGGCAGATCCGGCTCAATACATAAGTTTCTGAGATGACCAAGTCAATAGCCATACTGGGATCCACCGGCTCTATCGGCACGCAGACGCTTGACGTTGTGCGCCAGCATCCGGAGAGGTTCTCCGTCTTCATGATATCGGCAAACAACAATGCCTCTCTGCTCATAGAGCAGGCGCGTGCCTTCAAGGTGCCGCACGTTGTGATATGCAATCCGGAAAAGTACCAGGAGGTTCGTCAGGCCCTTCCATGGGCCGATGTCCGCCTTGGCATTGAGGCCGCCTGTGAGCTTGTCAGCGCCCCGGAGGTGGATGTTGTGGTTGCCGCCATGGTTGGTTTCAGCGGCCTAAGGCCTACCCTGGCCGCTATTGAGGCATCCAAGACTATTGCCCTTGCCAACAAGGAAACCCTTGTCGCCGCCGGCGCTCTTGTGATGGAGGCTGCCGTAAAACACGGCGCTCCCATTTATCCGGTGGACTCTGAGCATTCGGCCATATTCCAGTGCCTTCTGGGCGCCCGTGGCAACAAGCTTGCCCGCATCCATCTTACTGCATCTGGCGGGCCTTTCCGCACCTGGGATAAGGCTCGCATTGCATCGGCCACAAAGAATGAGGCCCTGAAGCATCCCAACTGGGATATGGGTGCCAAAATCACCATAGACTCCGCCACTATGATGAACAAAGGCTTTGAGGTGATTGAAGCCGCGTGGCTTTTTGGCGTGTCGCCCTCTCAAATCAACGTGGTGGTTCACCCGGAATCCGTAATCCATTCAATGGTGGAGTTTGAGGATGGCGCCGTGATTGCGCAGCTGGGATGCCCGGATATGAGGCTGCCCATAGCGCTTGCCATGTCTTACCCTGAGCGTCTGCCCCTTGAGGGGAAGCGCCTGGATTTTGCTCAACTGCAGGGGCTTAGTTTTGCGGCTCCGGACCTTGACAAGTTCCCCTGCCTGGGCCTTGCATTTGAGGCTATAAAGCGCGGCGGCAACGTGCCCTGCGCAATGAATGCGGCCAATGAGGCTGCGGTGGCGGCATATCTGCGTGACCAAATACGCTTTTATGATATCCCTGAAATAGTTTCCCGCGTAATGGATGGTGTGAATTTTGCAGGTAATCCCTCTCTGGATGATATCTTCCGGACCAACCATGAAGCCTATGATTTGGCCGGAGATATTATTTCACACCTATGACAGCATTAATTAAGATAATACAACTTATACTGGCTCTGTCCGTCCTCATCATTTTTCATGAGGCCGGGCACTTTTTCTGGGCCAGGCTTTTCAAGATAAGGGTAGATAAGTTCTTCCTGTTCTTTGATGTGGGCGGCGTAAAGCTGCTGTCTTTCCGTAAAGGTGATACGGAGTATGGCGTGGGCTGGCTTCCGCTTGGCGGTTATTGCAAAATAGCCGGCATGGTGGATGAGTCCATGGACACGGAGCAGTTAAAGAAAGACCCTCAGCCCTGGGAGTTCCGCTCAAAGCCCGCATGGCAGAGGCTTCTGGTCATGGCCGGTGGAGTGCTAAACAATTTCATACTGGCCATAGGCGTATTTGTGGCCATTCTGGCTATCTGGGGCAGGAACTACATAGCTAACGACAATCCGGTCTATGTCAATGAACTGGGCCGGGAGATGGGTTTCCGCACGGGAGACCGCATACTGCTGTATGACGACTATGCCCCAACGGATTTCCTGGAACTGCAGTCAGACTTGGCCCGCCGTCAGGTGAGGAAGGCAAGCGTCTTAAGAGGTGCGGACACGGTTGACATTTACATAGACCAGGCAATGCTGGAGCAGGTTCTCAGCACTCCGGGAATGTTTGACATTGCCCTGCCATTCAATGTAGACAGTGTCATGGCCACTTCTCCAAATTCCGTGCTGTTGAAAGGAGACAGGATTGTGAGTGTAATGGGGCAGGACACTCCCTACCTTCAGGATGCGCAGGCCGTTCTGCACGCTAATCCGGGGCAGACAGTCCCTGCTACAGTGCTTCGTGACGGTGATTCTCTGGCCATTTCCCTGCAGGTGGATTCTCTTGGGATGCTGGGTGTTTACTATGTGAATCCTTCACTTAAGCACCGCGATTACACTCTGTGGGAGGCCGTCCCGGCAGGCTGCTCCTGGGCATGGGAATCCGTAGCCGGATATGTGAGGGATCTGAGGCTGGTTGCAACGCCGTCCACCGGGGCCTATAAGTCCGTGGGCAGTTTTGTGGCTATCGGCCAAATATTCCCTTCGGCCTGGAACTGGCACCAGTTCCTGTATATACTGGCTCTCCTCAGCGTTATGCTGGGAGTGATGAACCTTCTTCCGGTGCCGGCCCTGGACGGCGGGCACATTGTGTTCTGCCTGTATGAGATGATTACAGGGAGAAAGCCGTCGGACAAGTTCCTGATGATCATGCAGATGATAGGAATGGCGCTTTTGATTCTCCTTATGTTCCTGGCTTTCGGGAATGATATAGCAAGATTAATACATTGATTACCATGAGATACAGATTTATGGCCTTGGCGCTTGCCGCCCTTTGCCTTATAGGCTGCAAGAATGCAAATAAAAAGAGTCTTCTGCCCAATGTCAGCGGAAAGGCCGGTGAGGTGCTGGTGGTTATAGACCGTGAGCAGTGGGAGGGCAACCTTGGCGTTTCCATCAGGGATGTCCTTGCTTCAGATACCCCGTACCTTGCCCAGAGGGAGCCGCTCTTTGAACTCTACAGCGTGCCCACAGGCAGTTTTGACACCATGTTCAAAATGCACCGCAACCTGCTTCTGATCAATATCAACCCTCAGAATCAGGCAACCGGCGTTCAGTACAGGTATAATATTTGGGCCCAGCCCCAGACCGCCGTGCAAATCAACGCCCACGATGAGGATGAGGCCCTGGAGATTTTTAACCGTGACTGTGTCCTCATAACGGAATTCTTTGAGCAAGGGGAGAGGGACCGCGTCATAGCCACCGCCAAGGCCTATGAGGAGTCAGAGCTTCGCAAACCGGTGGAGATGGTCACCGGCGGCATCATGCATTTCCCTTCCGGCTACCGCTGCCGCAAGTTCACTGAGGACTTTATATGGATTGCCGACGAAAAGCAGTACACCAACCAGACCGTACTTATATATAAGTATCCGGCCGATGGTGAAGACGTTTTCTCAAAGCAGAACATTATTTCCAAGCGCAATGAAATCATGCAGGCAAATGTGCCCGGCATGTTTGACGGCTCATACATGACCACTTCCACGGCCCAGGAACCTACCTGCCGCTCCCTCAGCTTCAAGGGAAGGGCTTTTATGGAAACCCGCGGCTTCTGGGAGGTGCACGGAGATTTCATGGGCGGTCCCTTTGTCTCCCACTCGTTTTACAGCCAGGATGGCAAGGACATAATAGTGCTGGAGGCATTTGTTTACGCTCCGCGTTACGACAAGCGCCAGTATCTCCGCCAGGTAGAATCTCTGTTATATTCTTTTGAATGGAAAAAAGATGAAAAATAAAGTGAAAAAACTGTGTTATGCCTTGCTCCCTCTGCTGCTGATAGTGGGCGGATGCAACAACGAGGAGATTGAATCCCGGCTTACAGACATTGAGTCCCGTCTGTCAAAGCTGGAGAACCAGGTGTCAGAACTCAACAGCCAGGTTCTGCTAATTCAGAATCTTCTAAGCGGAAAGTATTTCGTCCAAAAGGTGGAGAATCTGGAAAACAACCTGGGATATAATCTGTACCTGGTTGACAAGGATGGGAATATGATTGTAAAAACCGTTCTCAACGGTAAAGACGGCAAGGACGGCCAGGACGGCCTTGATGGAAAGGATGGAAAGGACGGAAAGGACGGCAAGGACGGCGTTGACGGCAAGTCCCCGGAAATTGGCGTTGCCAAATATACAGACGGCAATTACTACTGGACGCTCAATGGCAGCTGGCTCATTGTGGACGGAAAGATGGTAAGGGCAAACGGGCTTGACGGCAAGGATGGTCAAGACGGTCAGGATGGTCAGGATGGCAAAGATGGCCAGGACGGTAAGGACGGAAAGGATGGGGCCGATGGCCAGACACCTCAATTCAAGATTGTGGACGGCAAGTGGTATGTCAAAGTTGGAGACGGACAGTGGACTTATGTAGGAGAGGCAACAAGCTCTTTCGTCTCTCCCATTACCTCCGTGGATGCCACGTCTAAGGAGGGAATCGTGATCCTTACACTGTCAGGCGGCACCACTATTGAAGTGCCTCTTGCAGGCAGCACCACGGTAAAGCTTCAGATAATTCTTGCCGATGAGGACGCTTTCAGCTCCATGGAAGCTGGTCAGACAAAGAGCACGGAGTACCAGGTGACAGCCCCTGCCAATATAACGTTCACTCTTGATTCCTATGAACCTCAGGGCTGGAAGGTGGTCTTTTCTCAGCCCACATCGGCCAAGGGAACTCTCAGCATCACAATTCCAGCACATGAGACCCAGGGCGGCAAGGTCATGCTTGTTGCAAACGGGTCAGACGGCAGCTGCTATGTGAGAGTGGTTCATGTTGGCGTTTCAGAATCCGGAGAAGACCCTGCGCAAATTGACCAGACCGTGGACAGCGGGGCAGGTACGCTGGATCTTCCCTCCGGCGTACAGGATGTGGTAATCCCTTCGGAGGCATCCTCGTGGGTAAGTCTCATTGACGGGAAGCTATACATATCGGCCAATACGGATTACAGTTCCCGTACCGTGACCGTGACATATACCGTGAACGGAAAGACCTACACCCTTGTCATTACGCAGGCTCAGAAGGATGCCATAGTCCTGGTTGCTGATTCAATAGAGGCCGGCTCAGAGGCAGAGGAGATAGCCTTTGTGGTAAGGGCCAACGTCAGCGTCTCAGCATCGGCCGATGTAGACTGGATAGCTGCCAACCCGGTCACCAAAGAGTTGGAGGACAAGCCTTTTACTGTGTATGTGCAGGCAAACGAGTCACAAAGCTCCAGGACCGGAACCATCACTTTCTCTCATGAGGACATCAGCCAGACTGTGACTCTTACTCAGGCTGGAAAAACCGTAACGCCTGAACCTGCATCGGCCTATTACCTGGTGACGGATATGTCAGAACTATCCGCCGGAGACAAGATAGTCATAGTAAACAAGGCTGGAGATTATGCACTTGGAACTACCCAGAATATCAATAACCGCAAGGCAGAGGCTGTGACGGCAGTGGATGGCATTATTGAAGAGCTGCCACAAAATGTCCAGCTGATAACCCTTGAAGGCAGTTCCGGCAGCTGGAATCTTTCTGTGGGGAACGGGTATCTTGCATCGGCAAACTCAAATAACCGCCTCGTTACGGCTTCCTCCGTGACATCAAACGCTACGTGGAGTATCTCCATGGAATCTGACGGAGAGGCTACAATCCAGGCATCGGCCGGCGCTTCCACTATTCTGCGTTATAATCCAAACGCCAGCACCGGCAACCCCATTTTCTCTTGTTACCAGGAGAGCAGCAGCGTCAAGAATCCGGTGTTTATATACAAGGAGGGCGTGCAGCCGGATCCTGTTTATGTGACTCAGTATGAAGAAATGGGACTGTATATGGGTAGTTCAGCCAGGACCTATGTTCCCGGAACGGACCAGTACATGCGCCTGTATGAGGGTAACAGTTTGACCTTCGGCCTCCTCAATCCCTCAGAAACAGAGTTCATTATCATTTCCGGAATCTCCACTGAGGTGAAGACGGGGGACTCCGTGCAGTTTGAGGTGAGTTGGAAAAAAGACGGAGACGTAGTACTTTCCAAGCAGTATAATATGCCGGTCCTTAAGGAAGAGAATGGTCTTTTGTGGATAGGCAATTCATTCGGCAAAGGCATTGTCATTAAAAAGTAACGGGCTATGAAAAAGATATTTTTGTCTTTGTTTTTTGTGCTTTTGTGCGTCCAGGCATTTGCTGTTCCTGCGCGTCCTGGCAAGTTCCCTTACACGCAGCCGGACGGCTCAGTAATCCTTATTGAACGTCACGGAGACGAGTGGGGCCACTGGACCACAAATGCCGCCGGACAGGTTGTGGAAATGGATGAGGATGGTTTCTACCGTGTGGTGGAGGGAATGGATAACGCTACCGCCGCCCGCCATGCAGCAATCAGGCGCAGTGCAATACGTAGGGAGGTGGAAAAAGCAGGCGCGCACATTGCCCTTGGCCAGAAGCACTTCTGCCTTATTCTGGTGGAATTCAAGGATAAGTCATTCACTATCAGCGACCCTCAGCAGGCAATAAGCAACATGCTTAACCAGCCGGGGTATCAGGATAACGGAGCTACCGGCAGTGCAAGAGACTATTATTACCAGAATTCCCACGGTGCCTTTGAGCCGGTCTTTGACGTTTACGGCCCGGTCACGCTTTCCAACAATGTATCATACTACGGCGGCAACGACTCTCAGGGCAATGACAAGAATCCGGACAAGGCTCTGATAGAGGCTGTAAAGGCTCTTGACGGCCAGATTAATTTTGCCGACTATGACCTTGACAATGACAATTACGTGGATCTGGTATACTGGATATATGCCGGTAAGGGTGAGGCCGATGGCGGCGCCACAAGCACAATCTGGCCGCATCAGTGGTCCCTTACCGGGGCAGGGAACAGCCCCGTTACGCTTGATGGCAAGAAGGTGAACAAGTATGCCTGCGGTTCAGAATTGGACGGAAGCGGGAATATGGAGGGAATCGGCACAATATGCCATGAGTTTGGACACGCCATGGGTCTTCCGGATTTCTATGATACTGACTATGCCACAAACGGCCAGGCCGGGGGACTGTATGCTTTCTCGCTCATGGATATGGGCTCTTATAACAATGACGGCCGAACTCCGCCGTATTTCAATATTGAAGAGCGCATCATGCTGGGCTGGCTGGAAGAGAGTGCCATACTCCCTATAACATCAAACGGAACCTACACTCTCCCGTCAGTCAATGAGGATATCGCGTATAAGATTCCTACAGATACGGAAGGGGAGTATTTCGTCCTGGAATGCCGTGACGGCAGCGGTTGGGATGCCCAGATTTACGGTGCAGTGGGCCTTGTGGTATATCATGTGGACAAGAGTTCAAGGATGGTTTCCCTAGGAAGTACATCCGTCTCCGCATATAATCTCTGGAACAATTGGGAGTCATACAATGCCATCAACGAGAACGGTTCACACCCCTGTTTCTATGTAATTCCCGCAGTTGACCAGGACAACCTGCTATTTGCACATTCCCTGTATTATGGCAATTATTACATGGACAGCAAGAGGCATCCAGAGATGACGTTCCCCGGCTCAAAGAGCATCACATCCTACACGGCAAAGTCCTGGAACGGGGTGGAAACGGAGATTAAGTTGAGTGAAATCAGCTATTCCGGAGGCAAACTTACTTTCACCGTCAGCGGACTGCCCTCTACCGGATCTGAGTATCCTGTCATTGAAAATCCCGGTAACGGGGTATACTCTGCGGGATCTGTCTTCAATCTGTCTTTGGATTGGGCCCAGACACCTCAAAGCATTGCCTGGTATTATGACGGAAATGCCGTCCAGGAGTCTTATGTTACACTTTCTGCCGGGTCTCACTTGGTAGAGGCTGTGATTACAATTGGGTCTGGAAAAGTGGCCACAGTGTCTCTTGAAATCTCTGTTAAGTGATAATTTATTATTGGAATTGCAAAAGTTGAAAAATAATTTTGCTTGGTAAAAAATATTTCTTACCTTTGCAGTCCCAAGTTTGGTGGGTTCGTATAACGGTTAGTACTCGGGATTTTCATTCCCGCAATAGGAGTTCGATTCTCCTACCCACTACCAAATATAAAAAAGTAAAATAATGGCAA
>Ga0310786_10008117_pt1 | contig 13541 bp, 21 predicted proteins | sample AusTroGonzalo_MG_FD_203881 | JGI IMG/M metagenome (GOLD analysis project Ga0310786, IMG submission 203881) | Bovine rumen microbial communities from tropical cattle in Woodstock, Queensland, Australia - Gonzalo_03 (v2) (version 2) | ecosystem: Host-associated > Mammals > Digestive system >... | reverse complement strand
CGGTAGTCTGAACGAGTCCCGCTAGATTTTCCAGAATCTCGCACTTCCAGTTGTTGTATGTCGTGTCAGTGGGATCATCCCTGAAGCATGAGCATCCGGTCCTGATCGACATGTTCGCCATGTCGATCAGGAGTATCTTCTTTCGATTCTTCATATGTCTTCAGCGCCATGAGCGGCGCTCTCCTTAAGACAAATCTAATTAAATTTTTTGTACAACTATTTAGTTCATCAGCAATTTTTCTATATTGTATTGCATGAAGATCGACTTTCCATATGAGAAGATCCGACCAGAGCAGCAGAAGTTTCTGGAGACGGTCAAAGGCACAGACAAGAAGTACATCGTGGCCCAGATGCCGACAGGATCTGGAAAATCTGGAATCGCTATCTACGAGTCAATGCTAGCACGCTCGAGCTACATCGTAGTGACCAACAAGGCGCTGCAGGATCAGTACTGGAGAGACTTCAAGGGAAAGTTTCCGATACAGATGCTCAAGGGAATGCAGAACTACGACTGCTCAGTCTACGACAACACGAAGTGCGACCGTGGTCCATGTCAGGGCTGCGAGTCTACGGCAATCGGCATCAAGCGCTACTGCAAGATGAACGATCTCTGCCCATACTACAACGCAGTCAGCGCTGCGCTAGAGTCGCCTATTCTTCTCGCGAACACTTCAGTCCTGAAGTCTACGATAGCGCCAAGAGGCGACAACGCCAAGCGAGATCTTCTCATCGTTGACGAAGCCCATCTGCTTGAAGACTTCCTCGTGGATGTCGGAACGATACGATTCAGCGCCGACAAGATGATAAAGATGTTCGATGGAGAGAAGAAGCTCTCCACTAGCGACTTAGAGTTTCTCAAGCACGCTGAGCTAGAGTCCTCCTCCAAGCCTACAGCGAAGATGGAGAAGTACATTGCGATCTGCCGCGATCTAGCTTCAAGAATCTACAAAGAGATGCTAGAATATGAAGCTGATCAGGGAAAGAAAGTCAAAGACGGAAATGTCAAGAAGGCTATGGAAGGAGAGGCATCGTCGAAGAGCAAGAAGTACAAGCACAAGCGAGAGATCGTAGAGACAATGCTCAAGATCGACGCTTACAACGAGTCCGACCAGACAGATTCTTGGGTCTACAACTGGAACAAGAAGGATCGCAGCTTGGACATCGTTCCGGTCAACGTAGACTGGATCTTCAAGAAGTATTTCGACAAGATGGCTGACAAGATCATCTTCATGTCTGCAACCATCCTCAACTTCTCTAACTTCGTCGGATCACTCGGCATACGTCCAGACCAGTGCTGCTTCGTAGATGTCGAGTCTACGTTCCCGGCGAAGAACGCTCCCATCGTAGTGCTAGGAAACTGCGCTACCAACTTCCGAGATCTTCAAGACGAAGAGAACATGAGAACCATTGTCAAGTCGGTGAAGTATATTCTAGACCAGCACAAAGGTCAGCGAGGCATCATCCACACCGGAAACATGAAGATCTCCAAGTACATCAAAGAGAACCTTCACGATCCTAGGCTGCTAGTCCGTCTCGACGAGGTCAGAAATGAAGACATTCTCGAAGAGCACATGGTCAGCAAGGACACTGTTCTCGTGTCGTCGTCCATGACAGAAGGAATTGACCTCCACGACGACCTGTCTCAGTTCCAGATCATCGTCAAGCTGCCGTGGGACTCGCTCGGAAACACTCGAACAAAGACACTGGCCGAAGAGACTCCACTATGGTACCAGAACAAGATGTGGCAGAAGCTGCTTCAAGCGAGCGGCCGTTCTGTGAGAAGCCAGACGGACTATGCCGAGACATTCATCCTCGACAGCACGTTCACTTTCCAGCACAACAAATTCTCGAAGTACCTTCCTGAGTACTTCGAGAAGAGATTAATAAATCCTAACGGCTAGTCATCTTCCCAGGGCTCGTCGTCAACGATCTTCATGCCGTTGTCGCCTAGAGTCTTGATAGCGCTTCCGAGAGACATCTTAGATTTGTACTCCGGATGCTTGCTCACGTTTCTACCTTTCAGAACTTCATAGACATAGTAGCAGTCTGCGACAGTAGCGCTCTGCTTGCTGGATCTCCAGTCAGTCGAGAGATAGTCTGTCTCGTCAGTGTTGTCTCTAGCCCAGTCAAGACCTTCATCCTTGATGACTAGCTTGATTCTTCTAGCTACCCACTTCTTGATGTCAGCGTCAGACATATCGTAGAACTTGTTGCTCTTATAGCCTCCGCTCTGATATTGCTTCGAAACTAGAAGGACGACCTTGTCGCCTCTCTTCTCTACTTCGATGTATGGCCAGTAGTGGTCGCTCTGAGGAGAGTTCTCCCACATTCCGTCAGACACCTGACCGAACACAGCGTCAATGATGTCTGCTTCTAGCGCAGTGTGCAGACCAGTGTCGATCACTCTAATCATATCTTTATCTTTCAACATCTCTTACCTCTTCATAAACTCTAGGAGCTCTTTGCGGTCTCTGTCATACTGCTCGTCCCAGATCTCCATGACCTTCTGGATCGTCTTGTCCGAGACGTCATCCATGTCGAACGGTTTCTTCACAGACGGAGATGCACGGAACACGTTGTCATAGCCGAGATTAGCTCTCGCCTCGAAGAAGTTAGACATGCCTGCGCGTGCGACCCAGTTCTTCATGATGTACTCGCCCCAGCCTACTAGAGTCTTGTTGCCCTTGTCAGTGTTAGGAACGTCCATGCCCGTGTTGAGAGACAGAATCTTCCACTTAGAGTCTCCTCCGTCTTCTACGAGACCAGCCTGCAGCGTCATGATAGGATCGTTCGCCCACATGCCTCCATCGCAGTATGACTTTCCGTTGTCCTCCACGACATCGAAGTAAGTCGGTGCAGCTGTAGAAGTGAGAACAGCGAACCACTTATCGACTTTAGGATCTTGAAGATCCCAGACTTTCTCTACGCTGTCTCCGTTCATGAATGTCGTCGTCAAGTAGATAGGCTTCTTCCAGCTCTGAATCATTCCTGGAAGATTCTCTTTCAGAATCTTCTTGAGGTTCGTGTTGTCGTAAGTCGGACAGCTAGGAAGAGCTCTCTTGTACCACGGGTACTTAGTGAAGATCTTCTTCAGATTCTGGAGATAGAGCTCTAGAATGTCGTTAGCGCTCATGCCCTCGTTGAGGCATGCAGCGACGATAGCTCCAGTAGAAGTGCCCGAGTACGCGTAGCTGATCTTTGCGATGCTCTTTCCCAAGTCGCTCTCTAGTCTGCATAGATACTTCAGAGGACCGACAGCTAGAGCTCCTCCACCGTTTATCGAAATTGCTAGCTTACGTTTCGCCATCTCTATCCTCCTCATCGATTATCATGAATCTCTTGTGCGAGTTCTGGATGACCTTCACACCAGCAGCTATAGCTAGTGTTACATATAGAATGACTCCAGCTCCTATCATCAGCATCATACCCATATCTTCTACCTGAACGCCTTATAAGTCTTGCCGTTGTCTGTGCTCATCAAGTATTTCTTACGCTTGAAAGGAATACGATCTCGGAATATCATATTCCAGTCATTTCCCAAGTGAATCCACTCAGAGCCAGTCTCTGGATTCTTCTCGTATATGATCTGACCGAGACGAACTTCTTCTCGCTTATCCATCTCTATGATCAAGGCAGCGATATTCTTTAGGCTCATAGAGCAGTTTCTGACTTGAATGTCTGCTGCTCCCAGCGTAGGTGCAGCTGTAAGCTGTAGTCCGCAGAAGTGATCAGAAGTAGCGCTAGGATTGAATCCGCTCTTCTTCAACCTATCATAGTCAGCTTGCGTACGAACTCCCGAAGTGATAGCTATAGACACATCTCTAGTCCCTTTCTTGAACTCTTGAAGTCTATCACGTATCTTCTGAAGCTCTCCTGCGAGTATAGTAATAAGCATCATCTGATATTCAGTCGGATCTGTCTTAGTGAACTCAGACAGCTTAAAGTTCGTCGTTAGCTTCTTGTCAGTCATATTTTATTTATGATCCCGAAGCTACACGGAAGAATAGATATGTCAGAAGAACTATGAGAAGAATGAATGATAGAGCCTCTAGATTGTTCTGATATCCGTCCATGCGCTTCATCTCTTGCTCTATCATGAATCTAGTTAAACGATAGTGAATGTGATCTATCTTTGCTCTCATCTCACGCTTTATCTCTTCGCCATCATTCTTGATCTTCATCGTCAAGAGAGTAACGACTAGCGTAGTCGCTATAGCGTAGTTCAAGTACTGAGGCCACTGATAGAAGTCAGCCTGTATGTTCGAGTAGATGATGTAGGAAGCAGCGCATATGTTCCCGAGAAGCGACAAGAGAATGAACAATAGACTTAGGTCTCCTGTGCTCTTCCGCTTTCTGGCTCTAAGAATCTGCGGGAGATTGCATAAGCCGAAAGCTAGCGCAGAAGCTACTCCCAAGACTGTGAATAGTGTCGTCATACAGACTATTTATCGCAATTTCCGTCGAAGATTCTCTTTGCGTCCTCGATTGCTATCTTCGCGTTCTCTGCAGCTACCTCTTTCTCGAGCTCATTGAGAAGCTTCGTCTCTACTGGACCTCTATCCTGCGGAGGATTGATCTTATCGTCCAGATTCTTGAGCATCTCTAGATCCGGGACGAGCTCTATATCGGGATCTTCTCTCAGTCCTCGAAGGTCAGCTTGAACCTTCCAGTACCCGCATGACTTGAATTCCGGACACTTGTGAAGGTACTCGCAGTTCGGAACCAAGAACTCTTCGAACTCTGGACAGCGGCTAGTGACTGCGGTCTTGATCATCTCCATGATTCGACGGCAGTTCGGAGAAGCCATGCGGCACAGTCTCTTTCTCGCCATGAACATCAGCTCTTGAGCATTGATCAGCATGATGTGCTTGACGTAGTGTCCCTGCGGCTCTTGATAGCGATCATACTTGTCCTGACGATCGTTCCTCTGCGACTGGACGAAGTGCTCTACGCCGAGCTTGTGTCGACAGAAAGCGACAGAGTCGCAGTAAGGTATGTGCATGCGGATGACGAACTGGAGATAGCGGATAGGAGAGTGCTCGGAGCGAATGTACTTGCACTTCAGCTGAGGAGTCATCTCTGTCTCCATGTCATAGTCTTTTCCGACTGTGTTCATGGCCAAGAACTTGACCCACTGCCAGTCGACTGATGTCGGCCACTTCAGGACTTCAACCCAAATTCCTTCAAGTCCCTCTGGTCCACAAACGCCATTGAACGATTCGCCTTCTGTAGCTGTATCTGACATTCTGATAGTTCCTTTCTAATCTTTTCGATCTCTTGATCTTTCTCGACGCACTTCATGTTGAGTGCACTGTTCATCTGAAGGAGAGTTCCATTCTCACGCTCCAGATCGTTCAGTCTAGCCATCACTTCGAATATAGCTTCTTTGCACTGTTCGTTGTTCATCACTTCGTCCCCGTGCTTCCGAATCCGCCGCGATCCTCTTGATCTTCTAAGGTAGAGTCGATGAACGTCACTGGAGGCATCTTAGCCTGAATGCGGAACTGACAGATGCGGTCTCCCTTGTGAATGATCACGTTGTCGCGGTGCGCTAGCACAGGAAGCTTCCACATGTCATTTGGGCCACAGTAGCTGTTATCTATGACGCCAAAAGAGTTCGTCTCGGTAAGTCCATAGTTCTTGAATGTCGAGCTTCTAGGAGCGATGTACGCCTCGAATCCGACCGGGAGCTTCATAGCGACTCCTAGAGGAATGAGACGGTAGTCACCAGCGCTCATGTGAACTTCTTCCATCGAGCGAAGGTCGATCCAGTCTCCTTTCTCGCTGATCGTAGGACGGCATGCTTCATCGAAGACTTTCAGATCAATCTCTAACGGGATGCTCATACGACTCTTCCCTCCTTGTCGCAACGGATGCTCATGCACAGAACTTTAGTGTCCGGAAATGCCTTGTTCTGCTCTACGAAGTCGCCGAGCTTGTCGGACAGCTTCTTCATCTGACGCTTAGTCATGTAGAACTTCTGCTTCTGGACGCACTGATCTTTGAAGAGCTCGATAGCAGCTCTGCTCAGTCGAGACATTGAAGTGTAGTAGAGGTTTCTCGCATCGATGAGCTTGCGATGAAGCTTCATGAGATGATTGAGCCCGCTAGTGTTCATCTTGACCTTAGACTTCACGGCGTTCATCGTCGCCTTCAAAGCCTTGTACTCTCTCCTAGCCACGATGAACACAGCATAGGACTTCTTAAACTTCTTGAATTCTTGACAGCTGGCGTCTACGAGAGTGTCCGTAGCGCCAGCAGGGATGATAGACTTCATACTGATCTCCTTGATCTAAATCTAGATACTGAACAGCTCTTCTCTCTTTGCTGCTCGTTCTTTCTGAATCTCCTCTTCGTCCATCTTTATGAGCATATTCTCGAATGCCGAATAGTCTTCTCTACGAGCCATCTCTAAGACAGACCTTCTCTCCACTTCGCTTATTCCATACCACAGCGTCAGAACGCTGTCAGCGAAGCTAGGCTTGTGATACTTGTCGCTTCTGACGCCGCGAAAGTAGTTCTCTAAGAACTGACGTACGACTGGAAACAGCTTCATGATGGCAGTATTAGCTCCATGCTTAGTGGTCTTTCCGTATTCTTGTATCATCTCTTGTTCCTCTCTTATGTTCTCATCCGAATATGTCTTGAACTGACATCTCGTCAGACTTGTTCGTATATTTGAAATTCTTCTCTAGCATGACCTTTCTCAGAGCGCTCTGCGCCCTCATGACGGCTCGGTTCTTCTTCTGTCTCATGCGCTCTCCAGATAGACCAGTCTTCTCTCCCACGTCGGCTAGCGTCATCCCGTGGAGATAGACAGACTTGAGTATGGACAGATCTTTGGGATCGAGAGCGCTCTTCAGAATAGCTCCCAGCTTCTCGTCTTCGTCTCTCGAGTATATCTTCTCCAGATCTCTATAGTCAGCTTCGATGACGTCCTCGTACGTGAACTTCTCCTCTTCGGACGCATGCACAGGAGCGTCTAGTGATAGAACCTTAGCGTTAGCCATGAACAGATCCTTGTAGTCTCCTTTCGACGTATCGAGAAGTCCTCGGCTCAGCGTCTCTCTCAGCTTGTCCTTCGTGTACTTCGGAACATGCACGAGGTCGTTCAAGACGTAGATCTCCATGTTGATCTGCTGAAGAATCCACCAGACCGCGAACGATGTGAATCTCACTCCGTACTTTCTGTCGTATCTCATCGTAGCGAGAATCATTCCGAGCATAGCGGCCTGATATATGTCTCCTATCGACCTACCAGCCGCTATAGCCTTCTGCGCAGCGATCTTGTAGACTAGTCTGCAGTGAGACCGGATTAGCTTGTCTCTCGCGAGCAGTCTTATCTGTCTAGACTTAGTCTCGTCGAGCATGATGTCGACTATAGCTTCCTCTTCAGCTCTCGGCATAGGAGTCGCATCCTTCAGACCGCTCCTGAGATACTCGTTAGTGGATATGCTGTCGTAGTCTTTGAACATATATGCAGCTCTCTGAAAATATAGACAAAATAGCAGTGACGGCTCATTCAGCTCGCGAAAGTCGTCAGACCGTAGACTCCAATCCAGAATCCTGCGAACGCAAGGACTGGACGAACGATCGAGTCTTCGATCCACTCTATCACGCGACGATGATACACGACTTCGATTGCTCGCCGCTCTACGTCGGTCAGATCTCGGTCAAGCAGCTCTTCAATATTCATAGCGACCTCCTAGGGCGCAACTTACTAATAGGAAGCCGAGATGGCTTCCTTCAAGAGTGAATATAAGAACTTTTCGCGAATATCTAAACAGCTGCAGACATCATATTTTCATCACGTATCGTCTGCCTTGCGCTCTATGCGGTCTATTCTGTCCTCTAGAGCGGAGATCGTAGTCAGAATGGATGCGAGATTCTCGTTGATCTTCGACAGAAGTCCTTGAATCGTCTCCCAGCGCGTTCCGAGATCTTTGACTGTAGATTTGAGATTCTCTATGTCCTTGTCTTGTAGCGCTATCTTCAGATCCAGATCACGCTTCTCTCCGTCGCGCTTAGTAGCAGTCTTCTCTCGCTGACCCTTTATGACGTAGTACAGCCCCACGAACAGAATGGCAGCGAGTATCATCGCTGGAGAGTTCGTCTTAGCGGCTTCGACTAGAAATGCGTCCATATTATTCTCCGATCTCTAGTTTATTTATACCGAAGACAAGAAGAGAGACCGTCCCAAAATGCTTCAAAAGGACGGTCTCTCCGGTGTGATGCCTTCGCGTCAACGGGGTAGACGCTAGGGCATGGCAGAGACTCTAGTGGGCGCAGACGAAGTCGAGTAGAGCCCCGACCCAGAGAGCGCCGAGAGCGAAGGCAGATCCGCAGATGATCATGACTGCAGCCCTCATGCCTCCGATCACGCTAGCCTTGCGATCTTCAGCCGCTTCTCGCGCGTTGTAGAAGGCGGTCCAGCTAGTGAATCCGGCTGGCTTGTACTCATTGAACATCTCGATCTCCTCTGTTGCGGCTACATCATAAATATAAGTGGAATTAGGGATTCTCAAGATAGAAATCTCAAAAAACTCGGAGAAACTCATGGAAACTTCAGCAGAGAAGCAGCCTATCAAGATCCTCGTAGACGCCATCAAGAAGGTCGTGACTCACAGCCGCACTCCGGACTGGATCAAGAGAGACCTAGAAGCCGCCGTAAAGGAGGCTAGAAGCGCGTATAAGCGCGTAGACAGCTCATGCTGTGTAGGCCCCGGCAGAGAGAGCGAAAGCCCCTCAGAGTCTACAGATATGCGAGAAGCAGACAGAGATCAGAGCTACAAGGCAGTTGATCTATCAGTCGGAGCGCTGTGCGTAGACGCTCTGTCTGAAGACGACAGCTGTCTGTACGAGATCACGGCAGAGGGCATGACTATCGACGGAGTCAAGCTGTGGGACGTCAGAGTCGTTCGAGGAGACAAGAGAACTCCAGCGGGAGTCACAGTCCACAACGTTCCGAGCACCTTCTTGAAGATAGCTCGTCAGTCCTCTTCTTCCGCCTCTTCTTGACTGCCGTCCGTCTCTGGTGTCTCGTCTCGGCCAGGCAGACAGGGAATCCCGTGCTCCTTCTTCCAGTCGAGAACGTCGAGAAGTATCGAAGTCGTTACGTCGAGAAGATCAGCTGGACCCAGATCGTCCAGATCGCTGTACATGATGTCGACTGTGAGCTCTTCGAGAGTCTGCATGATCCATCCAGTGACGAGCGAGTGGATGTTTCCAGCTCCAGTGGCCATCTGCACAGTAGAGTCTTCGCGCACGTTGTACATCTCTAGCACGTACTGAGAGCTGAAGTCTATTCCGATGACGACCATCTCGGTCTTCTCTGTGAACTTCAGACGATCGAGCTCGTCGGACAGGAATTCGAGCAGATCTCGCTTGTCTAGCGCTGCGATCTCTCTCTGGATCTCCTTGCTCAGGATCGAGCGCATCCAGACGGCCGACTCGTCTTCTTCAGTCCATTCTTCGTCGTCGTCGCCCTCGTCTTCTTCCTCGTCGCGCCAGTCGTCGTCGTAGTGTCTTCTGAGCTCGCTCATGATCGTCGTCCTCCGTGTCGCCGTCCGTCTTCGTCGGCAGACTCGAACTCGTAGTCCCAGTCGAACAGATCTATCCTTCCAGCGTCTGGGCTTTCTGGCATAGGCTCGGGAAGCTTCAGCGGATCGTCGAACGGGACGTCAGAGTCGAGACTCGAGGCGGACATATTCCTGACTGGATCGTCCTCTGGCAGCGTCGGATCGTCTGACACTGTCCTCTTCGTGTCCTTGGCGACTCGCATCGTGATCGTCCAGGTCTGTGACTGCAGTCCGAACGGCTGCTCCCACTCCTTCACGTCGACTATCTCGTACATGACGCCCGTCTGCGACAGCCAGACGAGATCTCCGACGCGTGGACTCTTCAGAGGCTCTTCGATCTCTGGATCGTTGCGGTCTGGTCCAGAGTAGGTCGAGAAGTAGGAGAACGCTGCGCGAGCAGCGTAGACCGTAACGACGTCTTCTCCCCAGATGCCCTGGAGCTGATAGCTCTTCACGCCCGGAGGAAGCTCGGAGACGTAGCCAGTGAAGAAGAACGCCCTGTCTATCGTCTCTAGTCCGTCCTCTCCGAAGAGCGGATCGCGCGTGGTCGACGACTCGACGCAGTAGTAGGTCATCTTCAGTCCGTAGAGCTGCAGTCCCTCGACCGTCACTCTCTCGCCAAGCCCAGCGTCAGCGTCAGACACCGGTCTGCCGTCAGAGACAGAGCACGAGGCCAGAGATACTGGTCTCTTGAGGGTGCTGCACAGCCAGTCTTGCTTGAAGGGACCTGCCATATAGTATATATCTCTAGCTATCAGCGGACGAGCTGGGACGACAGCTCAGAGACGACTCCTCCCATCATGACGGCTAGCAGCCGAGGAGGAAGATCGCGCGGAGCGTGAGCGAAGTCCTCGACGCAGCACACCTTGACGCGCGACAGACCGAGACCGATCTCTCGGTTTCGAGCCTCCTTCGCGTCCATGAGCTCGACGAGATCCTTGAAGTCTTCTCGGGCTCTCAGGTCTTCCATCTCCTTCTCGACTTCGACAGCGCTCTCTGTGCACTGCACAGCGCCAGTCTTCGGATCTCTGACGAGGGACCCGGAGTTGTCTCGGTCTCCCCACTTCTCCATGACGCCAGCGACAGCCCTCTTCCATGAGTCCCAAGCGGGATGAAGAGTCTCGTCGATCATGCGGGACCTGATGTCTCTGCACGGACCAGCGAGAAGACTGTCGTTGACTGCTATCGCTATCCCGACTACCGGATCTGGATATGCTCTGTCTGCTCTAGACGAGCACCAGTCCCAGAAGTCGAGCAGTCCAGCGTTTGCTACCGTGAGCTCTCTGATAGCGAGAGGAAGCTCTCGGCGAGTCGTTGAAGATTCAGCGTGAGGCGAAGATTCTGTCATGTTCGTTCATCTCTCTATATGTGTCTGTGTTCGTGTGTATAGAGAGTATATATAGAAACTTTTCTCGCTGAGGAACTTCTTCTCTCTAGCTGAGCCCTCTTTCAGACCGACATCTCGATGTTCATAAACTTTTACAAAGTACTGATCGACAAACAGCTGCCCTAAGAGCAATAATAATATGTAAGAGCCGCTAACAATCCAACAAAGGAGGAAGCCAATAAGTCATATTCAGATCCGGCGCGCTCTGTCGAACAGCTCATAAATGACAAGTAGAGAGCGTCGATAGCGGGTCTAGCCCTCCACCCGCTGCTTCAAGAAGAGAGGCAAGGCGTCGGTCCATCGCCATACAAGGAAGTGAAGCATCCAAGGACTAGCTCAGCGGACCTCCGGGAATGCTGAGCTTTCTTGTTTCTAAATCTTTACAATATCATTACGTAAAGAAACATTTACATTATATAGGTAAATGAATCTTTACATTATATCCGAGGGCGCACAGCAGCCCAAAATTTTTGGAAAAAATTTTTTGGAAAAATCTCTGCGCTGTGTAACATATGCGCTATTCTGAGCCTCTTCCAGTGACCCTCAAGTAGCGTCAAGTTTTTGGGAAAAAATTCTGAAAAATTTTTTGGAAAAATTTCAGCGGGACGTAACATTGACCGGGTTTTGAAGGGTGCTGCGAAATGTGCGGAGTATCTCGGAGTCACCTGCGGAAACTCTGGAAAATTTTTGGGCGCCTCTCTCCGTGCGTGAAAGTGAGCTGGTCAGGTCGCGATAAGGCCTATGGGAGAGACTAAGGAGGGACAGGGACGGCATATGCCTTAATACAATATTTCGGAGGTGAGGGTGTATTCTACAGGGACCTAGCAAGTATGCCGGTTTTGGGCCAGATATAGGAGCCAGGAAAGGTGTCCAGAAAGATGCCATATATGAGGATATTGTAGAGGAGAGGATCATCATCGCTAGCAGCCGATCTCTATAGAGAGTAGAGTATGTCCTCTGGTCTCTGTGATCCTCTCTTCTTCTCTCTGAAGTACTGCTGGACGTTCTTGATCTTCTCGTCTCTGAGAGAATCTTCGTATCGCTGGGCGGATGCGGGCAGACCGCTGAGGATAGTCTCTAAGCGTATGTGGGCTCTGGGGCTGTCTAAGAGTGTCAGGGACTTCTGGACCTGGTTGTACGTCATGTCTAGCTGGCTGGGCATGTACTCGGCTAGGTATATAGCTTTCTGGCCTGGGCCTGTGTATATCTCGCCTATCTGCTCGCTGAAGGTCTCATGACAGAGTACCAGATGGGTAGGGTCATAGAAGCTGCGTGTTATTCCGTAGCGCTCTAGCATCTTCAGAGCTTCTTCGATCGTCATACAGTCATCTCCATCTGTGAGTACTCGTTGGATATTCTCTTGTTGGCGAAGTACTGTCTGATCTTCTGCACCCTTGACTTCTTGACTAGCTCATCATAAGAGGATGCGCTGTTCTTGAGTGACTTCACTGTGTCTCGCAGACGATCGTGGACCTCGATGCCTGGCAGATCGAACGGTATCTCAGTCTTTCCCCTGTACGCCAGAATGCCCATCTCGATGAGCGATGGCAGAACTGGCTGGAGATAGATGACGCTGTCATACGACCAGCCGACAAGCTCGCCACGCAGATAGTACAAGTACGTATTGGGATATTCAGACAGGCCGTCCGCTTTGACTTCGAAGCCATGATCGCGCAGGTAGTTGACTACGAATTCTCTTGTCTCGTCAAGCAGTTCCATCAGCAGTCCTCCTCGTCATAGAAATACGCTCCACTTCTTCTCTATCCTTCTGTCCTCGAAGTACTTCTTCATGTTCTGGACTCTCTCTTTGCGCTGGTCTTCTTCGTATCGCTGAGCCGACGTGCTGAGATCTTGAAGCAGGGTCTCTAAGACTATGCGGGCTCGCGGTGCGTCTAGAGCTACTGGAGTCATGGGAACCTGCGAGTATGTAGAGCCTATAGCGCTGGGCAGATATGCAGATATCCATATCATCTTCGTATCGAATGCTCCTACCTGCTCTCCAAAAGGTTCTCCCTCCGTTCTGAGAAACAGACGATCAGACTCGTAGTAGCCGCGATGGATGCCGTGCTTCTTGAGAATCTCTAACGCTTCTTTCTCCGTCATGGCCACCTCTCAGTGAATGACGACTTGTACTCACGGCTGCTCAGCCTCTTCTCTCTGAAGTAGTTCTTCATGTTCTCTATCTTAAGGTTTCTCTGATCCTCTTCGTATCGCCTCGGTGTGTCGAACAGCTCGTCTATCATCTTCTCTAGACGTTGAGGCTCGTCCACGTTGTTGAACAGGAATATGCGCCTAGGAACTTTTCTGTCCTCATAATTCGCTCCGATAACGCTCGGAAGATACTTAGCTAGGAACATCTTCGTCTCGTACATTGTTCCAACGTACTCTCTGTCCAAGAGAATCCACTCGTTCAAGGGCTTCTCTGTCATCTGCAGGCTGAATCCTCGACGAATCAGCATCTTCCTAGCTTCTTCTCTCGTCATGGCTTGGAGTCCTCCCGCAGCTGCTGGACTACCGGATAGAGATCAGCCTTGTGCTCTTCCAGGAGACTGACTATCTCTGTCGCCACTTCGTAT
>Ga0310786_10008116_pt1 | contig 13543 bp, 11 predicted proteins | sample AusTroGonzalo_MG_FD_203881 | JGI IMG/M metagenome (GOLD analysis project Ga0310786, IMG submission 203881) | Bovine rumen microbial communities from tropical cattle in Woodstock, Queensland, Australia - Gonzalo_03 (v2) (version 2) | ecosystem: Host-associated > Mammals > Digestive system >... | reverse complement strand
TCAATATAGAAACTCCCGATCTCAGCGGAATTACCGACAATGGCAAGGAAGTTCTCAATCTCTATCGTTTCGCGGCCGACGAGGCGGATAAAATCTACTGGAAGCAATATTTCGGCGACAAATCCCTCATGCAGTCAATCGGTGACGATGCCACCCGGGAATACGCCATGGTCAATTATGGCCCTTGGGACCTCATTGATGGCGTCCCCTTTGTCGATGGTTATGGCTCCAGACCCCTTGGTGCCAACTTCTATCCTGCCGATATGACCGGTGAGGAGTTCTCGGCCCTTGATGACGCTGACAAACTCAGCCCTTATACGCTTATAAGACGCGATGAAAACGGCCGCCTTTACACCCAATGGTATCATGAGGCTTTTGCCGAGCATATCGAGCGCATAGCGGATTATCTCCGTGCCGCAGCCGACATCACAATCAAGCCCAGCGTACGCAACTATCTTCTCAAGGAAGCCGAGGCTCTCAAGACCGACGACTACTACGAGAGCGCCCTCGCATGGCTTGACATGACCGACAGCAAGATGGATCTCGTAATCGGACCGACGGAGACGACTGACGACAACCTTTACGGAAATAAGGCATCATACGGCGCATTTGTAATGCTCAAGGACCTGAAGAAGACAGAGGTCCTCTCCAAGTTCGGCGCCATGATGCCCAAGTTCCAGCAGATGCTCCCCGGAGAGAGTGCCTATAAGACGTTTGTCCCCGGCACTGAGTCCAATATCTTTGCCTGCGACGCTATGTACTACGCCGGTTCATACAACTCCGGATACAAGGTCATCGCCATCAACCTTCCCTACGACCCCAGGGTGCAGGCCGAGAAAGGTACCCGTACCATACTTTTCTCCAATATCATAAAAGAGAAGTTCAACCGTACGGTATTTCCTATCGGATCCATTCTTCTTGAGTCCGAACACCGTCCCCACCTTGATGCGGAGGCCTTCTACTGGAACATCGTTTTCCGTGAGGTCGCCCATGGACTTGGAGTCAAGGAGACTGTCACCGGCAAGGGTTCCGTGTCCGAGGCCCTCGGCAACGAACACATGACCATTGAAGAGGCCAAGGCAAATATTATCGGTACCTACCTTGCATACAACCTCGCCAGTACTCACGACATCCCCGCTCTCTTCCAGAAAGAGGATGCCATCGTCACCTTCATCGTGAGCCTCATCCGCTCATCCCGCTTCGGTGTGAACAATGCCACCGGCAGGGCAAATGTCATCTGCTACAACTATCTTCGTGAAAACGGCGCTTTCCAGCGCAATGAAAGCGGCCGCTATTCCATCGACTACACTCAGGCATACAAGAGCATCTGTGATCTGGGCGCCCTTATCCTGAAGCTCCAGGCTACCGGAGATTACTCCGCCGCCCGCGAATTCTGCGACAAATATGGCGTCATTTCCCCCGCTATCAAGGCCGACATCGTGAATATCGAACTTGAGAAGATCCCCGTCGATCTCCGCTTTACATTTTCAAAATAACCAACGATAATCAATACAACCCCAAATATGTCTAACTTCAAGTTCAATACGAAGTACTGTGTATGGCTGCCTCTCGTGCTCGCCATCACGATCTTCCTGTGGGCCGTGCCCGTATCCTTCTTCGGTATCGATGCTCTCACCGTAGTTCAGCAGCGTGTCATTGCACTTTTCGTGTTCGCTGCGCTCATGTGGATATTTGAGATAATTCCCAACTGGACCACTTCCCTTCTGGTGATAACCATAGCACTTCTGACCGTCTCCAACAAGGGTCTCGGTTTCTTCTGCGACCCCCAGTACGGTCAGCTGGTGTCATACAACCGCATCATGTCCTCCATGGCCGATCCTGTGGTCATGCTGTTCCTTGGAGGATTCGTACTCGCTATCATGGCGGAGAAATACGGTCTCGACGTGACTCTTGCACGTTTCCTTCTGAAGATCTTCGGTAAGAACCCCAATGTCGTGCTGCTCGGATTCCTCATCATGATCTCCGTTTTCTCGATGTTCATGAGCAACACTGCCACCGCCGCCATGATGCTGGCCCTTCTTGCACCGGTGCTCTCCAAGCTCCCTAATGATGACAAAGGCAAGGTGGGACTTGCCCTTTCAATCCCCGTAGCCGCAAACCTCGGCGGTATAGGCACCCCTATCGGCACCCCTCCCAATGCCACGGCAAAAGGAGCCCTTGAGCAGGCTGGTTTCGACATCGCTTTCGGTGACTGGTGCTGGCACATGATTCCTTATGTGCTCATCATGATCCTCATCGCATGGGTAATCCTCCGTTTCTTCTTTCCTTTCAAGACCAAGGAACTCGTCCTCGAGATTCCCAAGAGCGACAAGAAGAAAGACTGGAAGCTCTATCTTACATGGGCTACGTTTATCGTCACCATACTTCTCTGGGCTACCGAGTCACAGACTAAAATCAATTCCAACATCGTAGCATTCGTTCCTCTGGCCGTCTTCACCGCTACCGGCCTGTTCGGCAAGGAGGAGATAAAGGAAATCAACTGGAACGTCCTCTGGCTTGTAGCCGGTGGCTTCGCACTCGGATACTGTCTGCAGGATACCGGTCTTGCCAAGGTACTTATCGAGGCGATTCCTTTCGGCAGCATGTCGGTGGTCCTCGTACTCGTCATAGCCGGTCTCGTATGCTACTTCCTCTCCAACTTCATATCCAACTCCGCCACCGCAGCCCTTCTCATCCCTATCCTCATAGTAGTTGCCGAGGGAATGGCAGACCCCGATGCTGCGAATAACGCCCAGTTCATCGCAAACGGCGGTCATAGGGCTATGATATCATTCATCGCAGTCTGCGCATCCGTCGCCATGCTTTTCCCTATCTCTACGCCCCCGAACGCCATCGCCGCGTCTACCGGACTTGTTGAGACCAAGGATATGACCAAGGTCGGACTCATCATCGGTGTCATCGGTTTTGTATTCGGCTTCTTCTGGCTTACGAAAATCTATCCTTTCGGAATCTAGTCAAATAAATCAGTAAATAGATGAAATCTAAACTCACAATCGCCCTCTCCGCAGTAATGCTCCTCAGCGCAGGAACAGCCGTTGCCGAAGGACTCACCTACAAACCCTACGGTTTCGTGCGCAACTATGCAGTCGTAGACTCACGCGCCACCAAGTCTCTCTCAGAGGATCTATTCTTCTTCCTTCCTCTTGATAAACAAGAGGTTGACGGACAGGACATCAACGATTACGCCAAATTCAATTTCCAGGCTATAACAACCCGTCTCGGCCTTGATATTACCGGTTACACCATCGGCTCTGCCAAGGTTTCCGCCAAAATAGAAGCGGACTTCTATTGCCTCAACTCAAGTGGCAACACCGGTATACTCCGCATGCGTCAGGCCTATGCCAACTTTGCATGGGACAAGGTGTCTCTCAAAGTAGGCCAGACATGGCATCCCATGGCAGCCGACATGCCCAACTGTATCAACCTTGAGACAGGTGCACCTTTCGGCCCCTTCAACCGTTCCGCACAGATAATGATGGATGCCCAGCTTCGCGGCGGTCTCACCCTGACGGCCGGCCTCATCGAGCAGCTCCAGTACCGTTCTGCCGGTCCCAAGGGCAGCAGCAACCTCTACCAGAGATACGCCCTCATCCCTGAAATCTATGCCGGCCTCTCACTCAAGACAGGCGGCCTCCTCGCCCGTGCCGGTGTGGACATTCTTAGCATCAAGCCGCAGTACGGCTTCTCCGCCGACGGAAAGAAATACACCGACTGGCTCACAACAGTATCTCCATTCGTCTTTGCCCAGTACACTGACGGATCCTTCCAGATCAAGGCCAAATCAATCCTTGCACAGGCAGGCGAGCATATGCAGCTCAACTCCGGCTACGCTGTGACCGGCGTGAAAGATGACGAGGTGTCTAATGAGTACACTCCTATCCGCACCTCCGCATCCTTCCTCTCTGCCCAATATGGCAAGACATGGCAGCTGATGGGTATGCTCGGTTACTACAAGAATCTCGGAACCACGAAGGACGTCATCGATGACCAGGTATACTATAGCGGCAATGGTTTCAGCAACATCGACCAGATCATCCGCTTCACTCCTACCGTCGTATACAACTGCGGCAAGCTTCAGCTCGGTCTCGAGTACGATATCACCACCGTCAATTACGGCGCCGGCCACGATGTCCGCATGAAGGTCACCGAGGATCTGCACTGGGTCACCAACCACCGTCTCCTCGCTCTGATGAAACTTTCTTTCTAACTTAGGAGAGTTTGAATTACATAAGGGGACCAAAAACACACGTTTTTGGTCCCCTTATACGTTATCTGTCTCTTGCCTCCGGCCGCCCTCGCGTCAAGGGGCATGCCGCTATGCGGGCATCTTGGTGGGAGGCTACCGGACGCGGATGGACTTGCCGGCGCGGATGACTGAGGTCTCTTTGAGGCCGTTGAGGCGGCAGAGTGCCCCGACGGTGGTGCCGTATTTGCGTGCGATAGAGTAAAGGGTCTCGCCGTTGCGAATCTTGTGATATTTGATGGCGGCTGCCTCGGCAGCCTTGCGCTCTTCCTCGGCGCGGAGGCGGTCCGCCTCTTCGCCCTCGAGGATTATATCTTCGTCATCATCGGTCTGGACGTATTTGGACGAAGGATTGAAATATCTCTTCTTGAGCGTGAAAAGCCTGTGACGGAGCGTGCCGCTGGGGAAGTCTATCAGCCAGCGCGGGTCGAATGCGAAGCCCCTGTAGCGGGTCTCGAAGTGGAGATGGGGGCCGGTCGAACGTCCTGTGGAGCCGCCGAGGCCGATGACCTTGCCGGCATGCACCCAGTCGCCGGACTCGACGTTGCGCTGTGACAGATGGCCGTAGAATGTTTCCAGGCCGTTTTCATGGCGGAGGACAATGAGATTGCCGTATCCTCTTACATATGCGGAGATGCGTACTTTGCCGTCAAATGCCGCGTGTACCGGATCACCCGTGTGGAGCGGCAGGTCTACGCCCTGGTGCTTGCGTCCGTGGCGGAATCCGAAACCGGAGTAGACTTCGGTGGAGTGGGGGCAGTGGTATTGTCCCAGGGAGTCACAGATCCAGACGGTCCAGATGGCGGGAAGGCTGTCGGTGGGCATCTGGTAAGGGTTGACGTTGTGCTCGTCCCAGTATTCCGAGAATACATTGGAGTTCATGACGGAATCAGGGTTTTTTATGAAGCGCCACGTGTAGTTGTTGTAGAGGATGACCTTGATGTCGGGCTGGTCCGTATCTAGGGTGTCGGCCTCCTCGGGAAGGTGGACGGACATCACTGATGCGCGGGCGAAAGCCCTGCGGGCAAGTTCCGCGGAGTCAGGTTCGTTGGTTGTAGTACTGTCTTGTGCTGCGGCAAGGCTCAATGTCATGGCCATGCCTGTAATAAGGGTTGAGATGATGGTCATTTTCTTTATCCTTTTCTCACGGCGCCAAACTTGGATGTCAGTATTTCGGTCGTCTCTGCGATTTTCTGCTTCAGGAGAGCTTCTGATGTGGCTTCGCAGAGGAAGCGAAGGTATGGCTCCGTGTTGGAAGGGCGGATGTTGAACCACCAGTCTTTGAATTCTACGCGATAGCCGTCGAAATCCATTGATGCTGTGGGCTGCTCCTGTGCCGAGAAGTAGTCGCGTACAGCGTCCATCGCCGCTTTTTTGTCTTCGAGGCGGAAGTTGATCTCTCCGGAGTTCTGGTAGCGTGTGATTTCCCTGATGGCATCGGCTACAGTGCGTCCCTCGGCTTTGAGGCCGGCGGCGACGCGGAGGACAAGCATGGATGCGAGAAGACCGCTGTCGCTGTAGAAGAAGTCACGGAAGTAGTAGTGGCCGGCAAGCTCTCCACCCCAGACACCGTCGATCTCGCGGAGCTTGAGGGCGGCGAAGGCGCGTCCTACCTTCCATGTGCGAACCTCGCAGCCGAACTTGGCGAGATACTCTCCCACGGCCTTGGAACTGCGGATATCCTGAAGAACGATACCTTTGTCGCCACGCTCGGATACGAAATAACGGGCGAGCAGGGCGATGATAAGGTCGGGGGATATGAAATGTCCCTCATTGTCAACGAACATTACGCGGTCGGCGTCGCCGTCATAGATGACTCCGATGTCAGCCTTTTTCTCTTTGACGAGGTTTTCAAGAGGAACGACGTTGTCGTGGATGAGGGGATTGGGCTCGTGATTGGGGAAGCGTCCGTCGAGGTCGTCAAAGATGTAGTCGGGCGCATCGCCGAAGATTTCACGGGCTAGCATGCAGGCCATTCCGTTGGAGAGGTCAAACGCAATCTTGAGGCCGCTGTAGTCGCCTTTGTATTTGCCGAGGAACTTGAGATAGTCCTCGCGGATATCCATCTGGTGGTATGTACCGCGCCTGGCGGCGACGGGAGTCTCGCGCCCCTCGTCAATCCATTGCTTGATCTGGCCGAGACCGGTATCGAGACCGACAGGAAGGGCGTTTTCGCGTGAAACCTTCATGCCGTTGTATTCGGCTGGGTTGTGCGAAGCCGTGATCTGGACGGAGGCCTTGAAACCGTAGTTGGCAGTGCCGAAATATACCATCGGAGTGGTGCTGAGTCCGATATCATAGACATCCGCTCCCGCATCCTTGATGCCAAGGACAAGATAGTCGTGGATTTCGTCGGAAGAAACCCTGGCGTCGCGGCCCACAAGGACCTTGTCGGTGCCGAGGAGTGATGGAAGGAAATATCCTACCTTGTATGCTGTGTGCCTGTCGAAGTCTACATTGTAGACTCCTCTGATATCATAAGCGTGAAATGCTCCCATAATAGAACAGGTTTTAGTGTTGTTATTTGAGTTTTGTGGCGTAACGTGCGGATACCTTGCCTTTGGCGATGCTAAGGAGTTTCTTTGAAAGGATCTTCTTGCGGATAGGGGCTACATGGTCCACGAACAGGTCGCCGTCAAGGTGCGACATCTCGTGCTGGATCATCCGGCATGCGAATTTGTCAAAGGTCTCGGTGACCTTTTCAAGGTTTTCGTCGTAGTATTCGACCGTCATCTTGTCAGGACGCACTACGTCGGCGTAGATTCCGGGAAGGCTCAGGCAGCCCTCATTGTAGGTGCAGCGGGTGCTGCTCTCTTCGATGACGACGGGATTGATCATCGTGCGCTTGAACCCCTTGAGGTAAGGATATACGTCCTCCAGGCCAGTGCCGTCAACGATCAGCACTCTCAGGCTCACGCCCACCTGCGGGGCGGCAAGGCCGCATCCGTCTGCGTGGACGAGGGTCTCTTTCATATCCTCAATAAGTTTCAGGAGTTCTTCTTTCTTAGTGAGGTCGGCGTCTTCCGCCTTTGTGCGGAGCACTTCCGAGCCATAGATATATATAGGTAGTATCATATCAGGATAATAAGTTAATCTATCTTTTTTTCTTCTGGTGGCTCACTTTGGATGACAGTGAGTCGGGAACGAGCATCGGGTCTCCTGCAAAACCCGTTCCCCTTCCGGATGTCCGGTCAAGCCAGCTCTGCAAGATGATCGCCGCGCTGATGCGGTCGACTGAAGCCTTGTCACGGCGGTCTCTGGCTTTCATGCCTCCGTCTATCATGACCCTATGGGCGAGAACCGATGTGAACCGCTCGTCCTCCATGTCTATCGGAATGCCGGGAAAGGCCTTTGCAAGGGCCTTGACGAAGACCTCTACATCGGCGGCGGCTTCCGACGGACGTCCGTCCATATTGATGGGCCAGCCTACTACAAAGCGCGAGATTGTCTCTTTTTGAGCATAATTTTTGATATAATCTATTATCTTTGTAGAATCGACTGTGTCCATGGCGGATGCGAAAATGCCCAGCGGGTCGCTGACCGCGAGACCCGTGCGTTTTCTGCCAAAATCTATACCGATAATCCTGTCCATAGGATGCAAAGTTAATGATTTTTGAACATTTTTTATGGATAAGCACGGCAATAAAGAACAATCCACACATGATTTCCGGCTCTCTCTCGTCGACGACCATACGCACCGTCATATCTGGTCGGTGAAATTCACGAGGTTTTCATTTATCCTCACTGTGGTTACGGTCGTCCTTATCGGTATCATCGCCGTATTCTGCGCCGTTGCATACACTCCTCTCAAGACATTCGTCCCCGGTTATCCCGACTCCGACTACGAACATCTGGCCCTCCAGAATGCCATGAAGGCCGACTCCCTGGAGAATACCATGGTCCTCTGGGAGCTTTACTCCGAGAATCTCCGACGCGTCGTAGACGGTGAAGAACCCGTCGGACTGGACAGCCTGGTGCGCCTCGCATCATCTTCCCGTTCCGAAGGCATCACGATCGACATGGCGCGCAGCGACTCCCTTCTCCGACAGAACGTGTCAGAGGAAGAAAAGTTCAATGTCTCCGGTTCTGTCCGCAATCTCCCCATCGACGGACGCCATTTCTTCCCTCCCGTAAAAGGCGGTGTCATCTCCCAGGCCTATGACAAGCTCATCCACCCCTACGTCGACATTACCGCCCCCACCAACTCCATGGTCATGTCGGTGCTTGACGGCACTGTTATCTACTCCGGCTGGGACGAAGAGGCCGGTTATACCATCCAGGTACAGCACAGCGGAGGCATAGTTTCAATATACAAACACAATCAGCAGCTTCTCAAGAAGGTCGGCGAGAAAGTCTCCGCCGGCACTCCGATAGCCCTTCTGGGCAATACCGGCACCCTCACCACCGGCGACCATCTCCACTTGGAGTTGTGGTACAACGGCGAAGCCGTAGATCCTTCACGCTACATCAATTTCAACTGATGAACACCAAAAGACACATAGCCATACTCGGCTCCACCGGCTCCATCGGACGCCAGACACTTGACGTCGTGCGCCAGCATCCCGACCTGTTCGAAGTGGAGCTGATCACGGCCAACAACAGCGCCGGACTTCTCGCCGAACAGGCCCGTGAATTCGACGTCAACAACGTGGTTATCTGCAATGAAACCCTATATGAGGGGTTGCGCGATGCCTTGTCCGACACCGACTCCAAAGTCTTTGCAGGCATGGATTCCGTCTGCGACCTGGTCACCGCCGCCGACGTGGATATCGTCGTCGCGTCAATGGTCGGCTTCAGCGGACTTCGTCCCACCGTCGCGGCCATCAAGGCCGGCAAGACCATAGCCCTGGCCAACAAGGAGACCCTTGTCGCCGCGGGGGCCGTGGTCATGGGCCTCGCCGCCAGCCACCAAGTCCCCATCCTTCCCATTGATTCAGAGCACTCTGCCATATTCCAGTGCCTCCTGGGAGCCCAGGGCAATCCTGTCAGGAAGATACACCTTACCGCCTCAGGCGGACCTTTCCGCACATGGGAACGTGACCGCATAGCTGTTGCAACCAAGGACCAGGCCCTCAGGCATCCCAACTGGGACATGGGCGCCAAAATCACAATCGACAGCGCCACCATGATGAACAAGGGCTTCGAAGTGATTGAAGCCTGCTGGCTCTTCAATGTCTCCCCGGAGCAGGTGCACGTCGTCGTGCATCCGGAGTCTGTCATCCACTCCATGGTGGAGTTTGACGATGGCGCGGTGATTGCCCAGATGGGCTGCCCTGACATGAGGGAGCCTATCCAGCTTGCTATCGCCTTCCCGGCCAGATTGCCGCTCAATAATAAAAAACTTGATTTCGCAGCGTTGGGGTCGATGTCATTCTTCGAGCCGGACAGGGAGAAATTCCCGTGCCTCCAGCTGGCGTTCGACGCCATATCCCGGGGAGGCAATGTGCCGTGCTCGATGAATGCGGCCAACGAAGCTGCCGTGGCAGCCTATCTCCACGACAGGATCTCTTTCTATGATATCCCGGCGGTGGTGAGTGACTGCATGTCTGGCGTTGATTTTGCAGCGGAGCCTTCGCTCGACGATATCTTCGCCACCAACGACGAGGCTTTCCGTCGGGCACAGGAGCTGATAGACAGAAAGTAAATGATCGCCATCTTCAAGATATTGCAGGTAATCCTCGCCTTGTCCGTGCTCATCCTCGTGCATGAGCTGGGGCATTTTACATTTGCCAAGATTTTCCATATCCGTGTTGACAAGTTCTTCCTGTTCTTTGACGTGGGAGGTACTTCCCTTTTCAGCACCAGATATTCCAAATGGTTTTTAAAGATATGCCCCGCCGCGGCGGAATGGGAGACCGAATATGGTATAGGATGGCTGCCCCTTGGAGGATATTGCAAGATAAACGGCATGGTCGACGAGTCCATGGACACGGCCTCGCTACGTGAGGAGCCCAAGCCCTGGGAGTTCAGGACCAAGCCTGTCTGGCAGAGGCTGCTTGTGATGGCGGGCGGAGTCATGTACAACTTCGTTTTCGCTATCCTCATATATATCGCTATGCTGGACATATGGGGCAGTTCGTATATCAGCAATGAGAACAACCGCATCTATGTCAATGAGCTGGCCTACGAGATGGGATTCCGCACGGGAGACCGGATATTGCGGTTTGACGATTATGAGCCCCGGGATTTCGGCATGCTTCAGGCTGACCTTGCAAGGAGGGATGTCCGTAAGGCTGTTGTACTGAGGGGGACGGACACGCTGGATATTTATATCGACCAGTCCATGATAGGGGCTGTGCTGAATTCACCCGGAATGTTCGACCTGGCGGTTCCGTTTGTCATCGACTCGGTGATGGCGGGGTCGCCGAACCATGAGGCCGGGTTGCGCCATGGCGACAGGGTAGTGTCGATTATGGGCATGCCGGTGGAGTTTGTGCAAGATTCGCACAAGATGCTGGATGAGTATCGTGGCCGGCCTGTGGAGACCGGTGTCGTGCGCGGAAGGGATTCCCTCGTGATGTCGTTGCAGGTGGACACGCTGGGACGGCTGGGTGTGCTGACCGTAATGCCGGGCATAGACCGGAGGGAGTACTCGCTCATTGAAGCCGTGCCGGCCGGAATAGGATTGACCTTTAGCAATATAGGCGGATATGTGCGGGATTTGAAGCTGGTGCTCAACCCGAGCACGGAGGCGTACAAGTCGGTGGGAAGTTTCATTTCCATCGGTCAGGTGTTCCCGTCGGCATGGGACTGGTACCGTTTCATGTCGTTGCTTGCGATTTTGTCTATCATGCTGGGTGTGATGAACTTACTGCCTGTGCCGGGACTGGATGGCGGGCATATCGTGTTCGGATTGTTTGAACTCTTTACGGGATGTAAGCCCGGACTCAGGGTGATGGAGGTGGCGCAGGTCATCGGTATGGTGTTGCTCCTGCTGCTGATGGTATTGGCCTTCGGCAATGACATAGGGAGACTTATAGGTTGAGAAACTAATAACTTTGTGATATGAAGAAATCATTGATGCTCATAGCGGTATGCATTGTCCTCACGCTTGCGGGAGGATGCTCCCGCAACAAAAAGGCGCTTCTTCCCAACATCAGCGGCAAGGCGGGCGAAGTGGTGGTCGTGATCGACCGTGATTCATGGGAGGGCAACCTTGGTTCGGAGACGCGTTCCGTTCTCGCTTCGGACTGCCCTTATCTCGCGCAGAGGGAGCCTATGTTCAATGTTACAAACGTACCTCCCGCCAGCTTCACGAGCCTTTTCAAGGTGCATCGCAACATCGTCCTCATGAATGTCAACCCGCAGGTCCAGGAGACCGGCGTGGTGTATAAGCATGATGAATGGGCCCGTCCGCAGGCAATCGTGCAGATCAACGCCCATGACGCCGACGAGGCTATTGTCGTGTTGCGGGACAATTCCGCAAGTATCCTGGAATTCCTGGAGCAGGCGGAGCGTGACCGCATCATTGCCAATTCTATTCTCTATGAGGAGAAGGGCCTCCGTCTTCCGGTCGAGGCAGTCTCCGGAGGACGCCTGCATCTGCCCAGCGGCTACAAGCTGCGCAAGCAGACCGACGATTTCGTGTGGATCGCCGATGACAAGCAGTATACCAACCAGTATATACTCGTGTTCAAGTATCCCGTATCGGGCCGCCAGCCGTTTGAGAGCAAAACCCTTCTTGACAACATCAACTCCATGCTCCAGGCAAATGTTCCCGGCATGGTCGATAACTCCTACATGGTGACGTCGGATGCCATGCCTGTCACTTTTACCAATCTGACATACCGTCAGCGCCAGTTTGTGCAGGTGAGGGGATTCTGGGAGGTGTACAACGACTACATGGGGGGACCGTTCGTGGCCCATGCTTTCTACAGCAAGGACGGCAAGGATATAATCGTGTTGTATGCTTTCGTGTACGCTCCCAGGTATGACAAGCGCCTGTATTTCCGTCAGGTAGAGTCTATGCTCTATTCTTTCGAGTGGGTGAAGTGATACTGCGGGCAGAGAAAAAGGCTAAATATTTTTGGGAAGTAAAAATTATTTCTTAACTTTGCACTCCATTTGAACCGGAAGGTTCGAATAGCCGGTGGGTTCGTATAACGGTTAGTACTCGAGATTTTCATTCTCGCAATAGGAGTTCGATTCTCCTACCCACTACCAGATAATAAAAATAGAAACAATGGCAAACACAAAATCTGCTCAGAAAGCCGTTCGCCAGAGCGAAAGGCACAGACTGCATAACAGATATTATGCAAAGACTACGAGGAACGCGATCCGCGACCTCAGGAACACAACCGATAAAGCCGCAGCACAGGAAGGCGCCCCCAAGGTCTACGCGATGATTGACAAGCTCGCAAAGATTGGCGTTATCCACAAGAACAAAGCGGCCAACCTCAAGAGCGGTCTTGCACAGTACATCAACAAGCTTGCGTAGGCTGCCTGGGAAAAGGCTTAGGGAGCTGCCGGATGCAGCTCTTTTTTTATCATCGGGATGTAGCGCAGTTGGCTAGCGCACCACGTTCGGGACGTGGGGGTCGTCCGTTCGAGTCGGATCATCCCGACCACAATGAGTTTATTTAGGATTTACGTGCCGGAAAGTCGTCTTGACTTTCCGGCCTATTTTATTTTACGTGGCGGATATGGGGTAAATAAAAAAGCGTCCGGCATTGATGCCGAACGCTTTTTGAGCTCCTCAAGTAGGACTTGAACCTACGACCCTCTGATTAACAGTCAGATGCTCTAACCAACTGAGCTATTGAGGAATTTCCCTTTCGGGATTGCAAAGGTACAAAGAAATCCCGACTCTGCAAATTTTTTTAAAGAAATTTTTTTACCTTTGTAAAGTAACCAGCAAAAACCTTGAAATGGACATCGATCTGCTCTCCAAAATGGTCAAGGAGATCATTCTTGACAATGATGCGGTCACTCTCCCCGGCATCGGTAGTTTCGTCGCCGAGATGGTACCATCCGCGTTCTCAGACAAAGGCTATACCATCAATCCACCCTATCGCAGACTGTATTTTTCCCCGAGGCAGGGGAGCGATACCTTGCTTGTCGACTTTTACGCTTCGACCAACGGAGTGGGCAAAGACGATGCGGTGAGGATCATAGTGGATTTCCTATCCGAGATGAAGGATGTCCTCCGGTCCAAGAAGATCGTTGTATTCCCCGGCCTTGGAAGGCTGCGTGCCACCAAGGAGAACAATTTCTTTTTTGTGTCCGATGAGGACCTTGATATCTATCCCGCCGGCTTCGGTCTTCGTCCCGTGTCCTTGA
>Ga0310786_10008115_pt1 | contig 13545 bp, 5 predicted proteins | sample AusTroGonzalo_MG_FD_203881 | JGI IMG/M metagenome (GOLD analysis project Ga0310786, IMG submission 203881) | Bovine rumen microbial communities from tropical cattle in Woodstock, Queensland, Australia - Gonzalo_03 (v2) (version 2) | ecosystem: Host-associated > Mammals > Digestive system >... | reverse complement strand
CAGTTGCTCATGAAGGTGCCCATCGTGCCCATCAGCGCCCTCGGCTCACCTGCTGATGAATACCAGCAGATACTGGAGGAATTCGACGGCGAGTTAGTTACCATCGAGGTGAGCGAAGTACACCACGGCAGTTACATTGCATTCCGGATAGAAGGTGACAGCATGGACGACGGCACCTGGAATGGATTCCGGAAGGGTGATACCGTTGTGGTGCGTGAGTTATCCCGTGACAAATGGTTGCCCAAGTTGCATATCCGTGACTGGCCGTTTTGGGTGGTGGTCTTTGGCAACAACGTGCGGATTAAGCAGATCGTGTCACAAGACAAGGACACCGGCGCCATCACGCTCCACTCTCTCAACCCCTCACCGGAGTTTACAGATTTCACCTTGCAACTCGATGAGGTGTCCAGGCTGTTCAACGTGGTGCAGCATGTGCCGAAACCGAGGAAATTTTAAATTTTTTATTATGGTAAGAACTATTTTAGCAACGATTTATATGGTGGCCGCAACATTGGGCATCGTGTTTTTGTGTAATTCATACTTGTGGCCTGGAATTCTTGGGTTAAATTGGGTATGGTGGGCGATTGTGCTTGTCGCGATTCTTTTACCTTATCCCATATTATTGTTATCCAACCTTCTATTTTTCGTATGGGTTGCCGTACCTGCATCCCTGATTGGTCGTAACAAAACGGTTCCCACCTATATCGTTATTGCATTATTTGCAGTCGGTATTTTTAAAATGATACATGACATTTGGGCGGTGGATGTGGATTTAACGACAACAAGATTTGTCGTAGCTATTTTGCTATGTTTAGTGTTATTGGCAATAACGATGAGTTTTGTCTCAAAATTGGAGAGATTGAATAAAATGAGTAAACTATACGAACAACAAGAAAAAGAATAATTTAACCCTGCAAAATGTGCTTCAAGTAACCACCGACACTTTTAACAGCACCTAAAAATTTTCAAAAAACCGCGTAACAAAATAGATATCAATAACATAAACCAACATCGGGTATAAGATTCCGGTTCTGAAGGTCCAGGGTTTGAATCCCTGCGGAGTCACAAAGGAAAATCCAGTGGAGAGCCGATGTATAAAGGGTTCTCCACTTTTCAAATTTGTACAAAATGTACAAAAGTGGAACACAAATCAGCACCTAAATTCAGCACCTTTTACCACAATCCGCACCTAAAATCCGCACCCAAGGAACCGGCACCTTTACCCACCTAAACATTATATTCTATGGCAGCAATAAATTGGCAACTCGGAACGAAGAGAAAAGACGGGAGTTATCCTGTCATGATTAAGATTTCACACCACAATGTGAGAAAGAAGATGGTGTCGAAGATATGTGTGTTCCCCGGTGAGTACGGGACAGTGGGCGGCATCGTGAAGGTGAAGTCGAAGAAACGGCTGCAGCAGATTAAGGAGGCCGTGGACGAATACCAGAAAAAGGTTTTCAACTACCTGATGGAAAACACCGGGCTGGAAATAACGACTCAGGACATCTATGATTTATTGACCGGCAAGCGCAGCACGGACGGCGGCATCGACTTCTTTGCCTACGCAGAGGAGTATATAGCCAGCAGCAAGATGAAGGGAGCGAAGAATTATAAAACCATGCTCAACGACCTGGAGAGGCATTTGGGGAAGAGAAAACTTCCATTCACGGAGATTACCTACGCCATGCTCGATGGGTATGCACATTCACTTGATGACCGGCCGAGGGCGAAGACGCTGTATCTGGGTGCCATACGTCACCTGCACAACGAGGCACGGAGGCGTTACAACACCGACACAAATACGCTGATATCGCCGACGGTGTTTGACCGGTTCAGGGTACCACGCCAGAAGCCGAAAGGACAAAGGGCATTGCCGGTAGAGGTGCTGAAGAAAGTTTTTGCATACCAAGGCAAAGGCCGCGCGGAACTGGCCAGGGACTGCTTTGCGTTATCCTTTTACCTCATGGGCATGAACAGCGCAGATATGTTTGACAGCGACGCAAAGATCATTGACGGCAAACTCTGCTACCACCGGAAGAAGGTGCGTGACAGGCGCCAGGACGGTGCGTATATAGAGGTGGACATACCTGACGAAGCGTGGGCACTGATGCAGAAATACAAGGGAGAGAAGAGGGTGTTTGATTTCCATACCCGGTATGCCGATGAGGGAGGACTTAACAAGGCCATCAATATCGGGTTACGCACCATCAAAGAGGCGCTGGGGTTGGATGAACTGCAGTTTTACCAGGCACGCCACACATGGGCGAGCATAGCCAGGAACGAGTGCAAGATTGATGCGTACACCGTGGACAAGGCGTTGAACCATATACCCAAGGACATGGCGCTGCTCGACGTGTATGTGAAGAAGGACTATCGGCTTATCAACCAAGCAAACAGGAAAGTGATTGATTTTGTGACCGGAAAGAAGACGAAGAGGAAGAAAGCCAAGAAACAATCTACGTAAAAAGATTTGACAACACGCACTGCATCAGTGGGAAAGAGTGGGTGTTGCACTATTAACAATTAACGTGCCTTGATTATAACATCGGCGTATCTTTGCACAAATATAGATACGCTGATGGAACAGAAGTTATACAGCAAGAAAAAGGTTGCCGGCACATGTGACATGGACAGTGTGGCAGCGAGCAAGCGCCAGGACACCGCGCACAGGGCATACGACGTGCTTTTGATGGCGCAACGGTACTGGAGTAACATGGATAGGTTTCGCCGTGAACGAGACCGGAACAAGCGTTACACATATGGCGACCAGTGGGGTGACTACATCGAGGTCGACGGCGAGCGGATAAAGGAGAGCGAGTATATCAAGAAGCAGGGTAAGGCACCGCTCAAAAACAATCTTATCCGGCGCCTGGTGAAGAATGTGCTCGGTGTGTACCGTTCACAGTCGAAGGAGCCGACGTGTACGGCCCGTGACCGCGAGGAGCAAGAACTCGGTGAGATAGAATCTACGCTGCTGCAGGCGAACAACCAGATCAACCGCATGCCGAAACTCAATGCCAGGATGCTGGAGGAGTATTTGATATCCGGTTTGGCAATCCAAAAGAGATACTACGGATGGGCGCAGGACAGGTGCGACGTATGGACGGAGAACGTGCAGCCCAATTCTTTCTTCATCGATAACGTGATGCGTGACGTGAGGGGATGGGACGTCAGTTGCCTGGGAGAACTCCATGACATTACCTTCGGGCAGTTGTGCGGACAGTTTGCCCACTCGCCATCGGACTATGCGAGATTACGGAACATCTACGGCATGGCCGCCGACCGAGCCATCGTGGCAGACAACGTGGAGAAATTCGGTTACTCTTCACTCAAGAACCTCGACTTCTATTGTCCTGACAACCCTACCCTATGCAGGGTTATAGAGGTGTGGCGGAAGGAAAGGAAGCCGCGCCTCAGGTGCCATGACTGGAACAGTGGCGAGGTGTACAAGATAGACATTGCCGATAAAGAGTTGCTGGTAGACATGGAGAACGAGAGCCGTATCGCCAGGGGCACGGCATTGGGCATGTCGGAGGATGATATACCATTGATAGATACCGAGTGGTTTATCGACGAATACTGGTACTTTTACTACCTCACGCCCTTCGGTGACATCCTGGAGGAAGGAGAAAGCCCATACGAGCACGGAGAGCATCCATACACTTTCTCTGCCTACCCGATGATAGACGGCGAGATACACAGTTTTGTATCGGATGTCATCGACCAGCAACGATATGTGAACCGATTGGTTACCATGTGGGACTGGATTATGTCGAGCAGCGCCAAGGGTGTATTGTTGTTCCCGGAAGACCAGTTGCCGGAAGGTACCAGCCTGGAGGACATCGCCGATGAGTGGACCCGGTTCAATGGAGTGATAGCCATCAAGGCGAAGGCCGGCGCACCATTGCCACAGCAGGTATCGGCGAATAGCACCAACATTGGTATAAACGAACTGCTGCAGATGCAGTTGAAATTCTTTGAGGATATTTCCGGCGTGAACGGAGCACTGCAGGGCAAGCCGGGGTATGCAGGTATGTCGGGAGTATTGTACGCCCAGCAGACGCAGAACTCCACCACGTCGCTCCTGGACATCATGGAGGACTACAGCGATTTCATTTGCACCGGTGCATACAAGACGGTAGAGTTGATGCAGCAGTATTATGATGGGCCAAGGGTGGTGAACATCGCAGGCAAGCGCGGTGCGGTGGTCATCGACCCGAAAAGGACGCGTGATGTGAAATTCGACATCTCCATCGTGGAGAGCACCACGTCACCGGTATACCGTCAGTATGCCAACGAGATGCTGTTGGAATTCTGGAGGGCTGGCCAGATACCTATCAAGTTGGTTTTGGAGAACGGCGACTTCCCGTTTGCCGACTCTCTGTTGCAGAGCCTGGATGCTATGGAAGAGCAGATGGCGCAACTGCAGGCGCAGCAGCAGGCACAACAGCCACAGGGAGCGCCGCCACAGCAGGAAGGTGGCGGGCAGCAGAAGGCGACACCTGTCGGGCAGTTGGTGGACCAGCAACCGGCACCAGGGTTGCCACAATAGAAACACCGAAAGAAGGGACCTCGATTGAGGCCCCTTTTACTTTTCTTCTTTTCCTGATGCCTTGTCGGCAAGGTTCAACAAGTGCTGTGTGAGTGATTCCGACTGCTGGTTGGTTACATTGAGCGCCACACTCTGCAGTGCCGGCAGGACGTGACGTAGCATTTCGTTATACGCTCGGACATATGCCAGGGTATCCTTTAGCCGCAGCGCATCGATGGCTTCGACGTATTGTGGGAAGTTGTCTATCGCATAGTCGGAAAGCAGATCACGCAGCGCTTTCGTTGCCGGGTCACGCCATCCCTTCTGCATCCCTCCCATTTTCTTGTGGCCTTTTTCAAATTGTGCCATAATTAATCGTTTTGGTTTTGGGGCAAATATAGTGCTTATCTTTGTCGGAAAACTAAATCGATTAAGCATATGATAGGAGCATTGATAGGCGCGGGGCTTTCGGTAGCCTCGTCGATAGCCGGAAATATCGCAGCCAACAAAGAGAGAGCGAAAGCCAGGGCATTGCGCAGGGAACAGTTACGTGAGAACCAGGCGTGGCGTGACCGCGAGTATTATGCCGACCCGACGAAGAGAGCCGATACCATCCGTTTGCTCACCCAGACGGGAAACCTGTTGAGACAACGCAGACAGGCTGCCCAAGGCACGCAGTCCATCATGGGCGGCACGGATGACAGTGTTGCCGCTATCCGTGAGGCGAACAACCAGACGATAGCCGACACCACCGGCAACCTCGTCGCAGCAAACGAGGCGCGGAAGGATAGAATCGATTCGCAGTACCGGCAGAGAAAGGCGCAGATAGAAGGCCAGCAAATCGCCGACCACATGAACCAGGCCAACGACATCGCAACAACGGTGAAGCAGGTAGGTGCCGTGGCCGGTAATATCGCCAACGGACTCGACAGCGTGCAGGGTAATGCGCAGAAGGCCGGGGATGTGAATGGACTGGACCCCATCGATGACGTAGCGAAACTCAGCAGGGCTGCCCAGAATGGCACCGGAGGAACCATAGCGGATATGTACAAAAAAGGAGGAGCCAAAGTATGAAGACACTCAGTTTTGAGGAGGCGCTGAAGGAGGACCAGAAGAACACGCCTCCACAGCCGCAGCAGCCAGTGGCACAGACGCAGTCTACCGGGCAGCCGCAGAAGAAGTCTATCAAGGACCCGACGAAGGCGAATGAATCCAATAAGCAGATTGCAAGGATAGCAGCCGGCCACAACAGCGACACACCTTCGCCGGTTAACTTGGCCAACGACCCGAAGCGTTTCTACCGCGGCAGCGAGGAGACGCCAAGGACACCGGAGGAACAAGCCGCCATCGACGCCCATGACAAAGAGGTGGAAGAAGAATACAGCGCAGATAGTATCTACGGGCAGGGTAATGACAATAGGCAAGACGCCGGCTATAGTCAATATGGCAACTATGGGTATGGTAACTATGGGTACTCCATGGGTGACGTGCGCTCGCTCGACGATGTGGTTAATACGCTTGAGCCATACCATGTGCCCAATGCCAAGGACCTGAAGCGAGAGAAACGCAACATGATGATAAGGGCGATAGGTGACGGCATAAGCGCAATCGCCGGTATGGTAGGCAGCGCCAAGGGAGGACCGAACACCGTGGAGGCAAGCAACAGTCTTACCAAGAGCGGAATGGATTTACAGGACAAACTACGTGAGCAACGGCGTAAGGACTACACGGCATACCTCAACGCAGCATTGAAGAGGGAGCAGGCGAGTGCGGCCACCCTCCGGGCAAGGACGAACCTTGAGCGCTCAAGGGAGATATCGCGCCGTGAAGCGATGAAAGCAGAGCATGAAATCAAGATGGCTGAGCAAAAAATGAAGTTGGCGCAGGACAAGCAAGCAGCAGACCAGGCTTATCACGATGCTTTGGTTGCTATACAGAATGAGAAGAATCGTATCCTGGATGAATACTACAAAGGCAAACTGTCAATAGAAGAGAAGAACGCAGCCATCAGACAACTTGACGCAAATACACGGAGACTCAACGCCAACAGGTCAGGTGGTGGAAGCGGCGGAGGTGGAGGCCGTGGAGGTCGTGGAGGTTCTTCCGGCGGAGGCAGCAGTAAAGATTACGAGACACAATCATGGAGCACCTACGACCCAGTGCTCGGTGAAGTCAAACACTCCAAGAAGATTTATGGCGGTGGAGGAGGGTCATCGAAACCGGGAAGCGCAAGCAATCCTAAAAAAGGGAGTAAAACAAGAGAATTTTTAAGAGGACAAAAGTAATAAGATATGCCAATAGTTAACGTTAACGGGTTCTACGATTCACTGGTAGGTGATAAGATTATCAGCGAGGAAGATATCAGCAAAGAAGATTTTGCCAAGAAATTGTTAGCGCCGGGTGAAGGCGGCACCCAGTTCAGGCAAGGCCTGTTCAAGGCCCTTCAGCAAGATGAGGTGTACGGCGAGGATGAGCCATACCAAGCGTTCATCGACGATCTCGGTCTGACGGCTGAGGACACCACGGGAGTACACGAGAACGGCCATTTGTCGGCTACACCGGCAGCAGAGAAGCCGGGGCAACCCCAGCAGCCCATGCAGCCTGGAGAGATGCCGGAGGGGCAGCAGAAGCCAACGGCGAAGCCACAGCAGAAACCGGAGAGTTACTATATAAATAATGTAGAGGTTGGGAAGAAAGCGCCGGCATTGGTAACTCCTGGAATGGGATTGGATACCGGGCCAAAGGTGTCGTTTGGCTTTGACCCAAGTATGCAGTATACCTATGGGGATAATCCAGCCTCATACAGTGAAGAGAGACCGCAAGACAAAGTCATCGGCGGACAATCCGTTTCGGTAGCGTTGGGTGTGGCAGATGACCAAACGATTATCAATAACTATGTGCGCAACACTGTAGGCAGCGCCTTGGATGCAGCAGCAAAAGAGGCAGACACCGAAGGAAGCCGTTATCTTGACCTGCTTAACGGCAGACCTTTTGTGTCTGAGCAATCCAAAATGAGCAATGCAATGTTCGCTGCAGGAAAAGCCAACGAGATGCTGGACCCACAGCGTATACTGCAGTCACTCGCGGACAACTTTGCCCAGAGCATGAAAAACGACAAGTACATCACGCAGATGGCAATGCGTAATGCCGAAGCCGAGGGGATGACGGTGAAGGACTATACAACGCAAAAACTTGCTCCATACCTTATGCAGCAATTGCGTCAGGAGTTGTACAGACGTCTCCTCGACAAGGAATTGCCTACGAGCGATATAGAATTTATTATGGACGGTTTCTCTGACGGTTTGATAGGAACGCTCAGCGAGACCCTTCTCTATACCCCAGGCCAACGTGAGATAAAGAGCACCGCCCGCGGGATAACAGCAGCAGGGCAGAACCCATACTATGTGCCCGGCACCGGAGCGGAAATAACGCGTTTCGGAACAAGCCTTTTAGGTCAGGGGCCGGAATTCATGTTCTTTGGCGGCATCGCCAGAGGTGCGGCAATGAAGTTGTTTGGCAGGCCCATCGCCAGACTTGTGGCTATGGGATATTCTACAGAAGAAGCAGCAGCAGCCTATGCCATAGAACGTGCCTCATGGGGCATTGGAAAACGCATCGCCTACTCTGTGGGTCAAGGCTCGTTCAGTGGTGCCATCACCCTTGGCGGTGTAGGTGGTACGGGAGAGATGGCACGCCAGATACATGACAATGACTACAGTATCACCAACATTGCCAAGGCAACCGCAAGAGAAGCAGTGGTCGGTACCATCTTCGGTGTCACCGGAGGAACATGGGGCGGCGCGACGGCAAGACTCACAGGGACGAAGAGAGTCCTGTCGAAACTTGCAGGCTTTGAGATAGAGGCAGCCACACTCGGCGGATTGTCGGCAGTGGAGAAATACTCCGCAGGTCAAGATGTGAACCTATCGGAGGAGTTGAGCCAGGGTAACCTTCAGGCTTTGATGATGAAAGTGGCAACCCCTCATGCTGTAGGCAAAGCCGGCAGATACCTTGAGAACCCACGCCAGGCGTTTAAGAGTTACCTGGCGTCGTTTGTCAGCCCGGAACTGCCTGAGCCATACAGCAAGCAGGTACGTGAGGAGTTGAGCGAGATAGGCGACCTGATGGCGCAGTATGCGCAGATAACCAGGGGACGCCAGCAATATGCGGAACGGCAGAGAAAAGCCAAAGGTGCCTCCGGCCAAGGTGTGCATGAAATGGGTGCCGGTGCCCAGAAACTTGGTGCCAGCGCAGCGGAGCGCGATGCAGCACGGGATAAGGAGACAGACCAGAAGTTGAGCGAGCAGCAACAACAGTTGATTGCAAAGATGAAGGAGAAACTCGCGGACCCAACCACCACATGGGAGACGAGGAACGCGCTTTCTCAGGCACTGGGAAAGGGACAGTTGCCGAAGCCGCCGGTACGTAAGGTGGGCAACGTCAACGAGACCGAAGACGGGTATTCCGTGGTCAGCATGGACTTTGACGGCAAAGTGCTGGAGCGCCGTGTCTTCAATACTCGCGAGGATGCGGAGAAGTGGCGTGAAGAGCAGATGGGCAACGCTGACAAGAACAGGGTGCGCAGCATGTGCTTGTACTATCCTATCGCAACAGCAGCGGCAAATTACGAGTTGCTCAAGAGCGAAGGCGTAGACGTCGACGCCGTCAATGAAGCATTGAAGAAGCCAGAAGCGGAGCGCACCGAGGAAGAGAAGGCGCTTGTGGGCGAGGTGGCGAAGTTGAAGAAGTTGCTCCTCAAGAGCGACCGCACGCCGGAAGAGGAAGCCAGGGTGCAGAAATGGGAGGACTACATGTCGGAAGAGATGCTTGCCTTCGCCGGTGTAGCCACCACCACCAGGGTGTGGCGTGACAACGGCGTATGTATCCAGATGCATGATGCAGACGGCAACGTGGTGCATGAGACCCGTGCGATGAGCGAGCCGGAGTCGGCCTACATGCTGGCACGTATCGACGACCGCATCGATGCCAACAACATCGACGAGACGATGACGAGGGCAAAGCAGCAATTCGCCATCGACAATTACGGCAGATTCCTGCAAAAAGACCTCGACAACGGCGCACGCAAACGCGTGGAGAGATACGACGAACTGGAGAAGAAGAAGGAGCGCACCGAGGAGGAGCAGGCTGAATTCGATGAACTGGGAAACACCATAGGCCATGACAGGGCTGTCGTAAAGGTGGTTGACTACAATTTCAAAGTCATCGATGACAAGATGCGCAAGGGCGAGAAATTGACCAAGGAAGAGCAGGAAATGCTCGACACCGAGCGCCAGTTGGTCAACGAGTATGTCGAGAGTGACGAGGTGACGAATGCCATTACGGAGAGTTTTGAGCAGATAAGCAACCTGTCGAAAGGCAGTGTGAAGGAAGCCCTGGACACACCGAAGAACGCACGCACCGAGGCACAGCAGCAGATCGTTGACGACATCATGAAGGACCTTGGCGAGCAGCAGGAGAAGGCGCGTATACGCCGTGACCAGCGCAAGAGCAGCGCGAGGGCCTTCGCCTACGGATGGAATGCCACGCCGGAGCAGCGCACCAGACTCGTGCAGGAAGCGCAGACAATAGAGAAGCAACTGCGTGATGCCCTCGGTTACGACGAGAGCGTAGACATCGCAAAGGCGCTCGGTCTGGAACAGGGGAAGGAAGATGCCGTGAAGTTACGTGTGCTGCGTGGCACCGACAGCGACGACGTGAAGAAACTTGTCATCAGGTGGGTTGACGCACAGACATCCATTCGCGCCGTGGAGGCACGCATAGAAGAGCAGGTGAAGAATGCCATCCAGACCATACAGGACGAGACCAAGGAGATTGCTTGCGATGACGGTTTCGTGCGTGGGCTGAAACTATCCGAGAATGGAGAGGACGGCAAGCCGCTGCAGGCATACGTCAGGAAAGGCATGATTGTGTTGAGGAGCGACGGCAGCATCGACAAGGAAGCCAGCGACAAGATGATCTTCGTGGTGGTACCGGGAGAGAAGGAGCCAAGACATATCAACCTGGACCAGATATTAAGCCTTGACGCACCAAGAGACGGCCAGCAGTATGCCAACCAACAGGCGCTCATCGCATACAAGGACGTAGTAGATAATGCCTACGCCCCTGTGGAACCTGTTGCCGAGAACGTAGAGAACGGGCAAGGCGGACAGCCGCAAGGTGCGCCGGCAGAAGGAGGGACACCACCGGCAGAAGGCACGCCGCGGAAGGTGATGCTCAATGCCGCCGGTGCAGACTTTGAAGTGGAGGTGCTTGGGAAGACCCCGGAAGGGAAGATAAGAGTGAAGGACTCTACCGGCAAGGAGTTTGAACTCAACCAAGAGCAGTACGACCGCTATGCGAAGGCATACGAGGACAACGTCGCTGCAGCGCAGGCAGAGGCGCAAGCCCAAGCACAGCGTGAGGAGGACAGGAAGGCAAAGATAACGGGATATGCTGAGGGTAACCCAGACCTGAGCCATCCGGACAACGACATGCCGTTGGTTATTGATTATCTGAAGGAGCAGGAGCCGGCGCAGCAGGAGCGCGTGAAGACACAGGCGGCAACGCATATCGGTACGCTGAACGACCAGATAGAATCCCTTGAGGCCGACGTGGCACGCCGCCGGGAGTGGTACGAGAACGCCAAGGACATGTCTACCCCGGAGAACCTCAGCGCACGCAAGGAGGCGCTGGATAAAGCGGAGGCGGAACTTGACGAGGCGAAGGCACGAAGGGATAACTGGGAGCGTATACGTGTCGCGCTGATGAGCGACAAGGAACTGCAGGCGATGAAGGAAGAGCGCAAGGCCAGCCGTCAGCAGTGGGAGGCCGAGGAGCAGGAGGCGCAGAAGGACAGCAAGCCTGTGCTCAGCGGAGAGAAGACCCCGTTGGACAAGGATGCCGTGTTGGAGAAGTACGAGACGAGAGGTGAGGCAAACCAGGCCATGCTGTCGGAATTCCGAAGACTCGACAGACGCGCCCATGCTATCGACGACCGTATCAGGTACATCGACAGGCAACTCGATGCCTGGAGGGACGGAGAGCCGATGACGGAACAGGAGGTGCGTGCCCTCATCGCAGAGCGTGAGGCTTTGCGGAAAGAGGAGGCATTGCTCGGTGACCGCATGGCAGCACTCAGGAATGCAGCGAAGAGACAACTTGCCGGGTGGTATCGTGAGCGCGAGATTGCGAACATGTCCGAGAGCGAGCGGAGATATGCCGAACTCGACAAGGCGACAGACTATAACCGGAAGGTAGAACTCGCCAAGGAAGCGGTGATGGCAGACGAGGAACTTTCGGACCCCGACAAGAGGGAGTTACTGATGATACTGGACAGGGTAGACCCGGAGACGGTTGAGGAATACGTAGCCGCCAACCTGCCCTATGGCATGATTAATTGGGAAGGCCTCATCGGTGACGGAGGCAGGAAGATACGCGGCTTGCAGGCCGAACTCGGTGGCCGGCGTGGCATCGGCCACAACTACGACACCAATGCCTACAACGCCTACCTGGCAAAGAAGGGTGAGGGCAAGAGTCCTGACCAGATTGCCCATGAGATGTGGGAGGCAAGCCCTGAGGACGGCGACGGCAACAAGAGGTGGAGCGACGTGGAAATCAAACAGGCAGTGCTCGACCTGCTGGAACGCGCACAGAAACCGACAGACATCTCGCACCGGTTGCCAAACGACCGCATAGAGGAGGTGCTCCAAATGAGGGACGAGATGATTGAGAGACATGCCGAAGAGGCAGAGATGGAAGCACAGCAGCCGAAGACTGCCGAGGCAGAGCCTCAGCCTACAGGGGAATTCAGAGACCCGGTTACTGGAGAGGTCATCGACCCCAACGAGAAGGTTCCATTCCAAAAGGTAGATGGCGAGAAGGGTGCGCTCACCGAGGAAGAGGTAGCGCTACGGGATGCCCTGGTGGAGAAGATAGCACCGAGTGTGGACGTGGTGATGGACGAGAGAGGACAGAGGGTGCTGGATGCAGCGAATGGGAATGTGCGTGCCCAGAAGATGAAAGACAACCTTCAGAAGGCTTCAAAGGCTATTAAAACTTGGTTGTCCAATGGAGTTCACAACAAAGTATTCACCATCGAACTTCCAGAAGCGACTTTGAGGATGATACGTCGTGAGGTTGGAAGGGATTTCGATAGCCATAATATTACCATAAACGGTATCATACACGGGTTAAAGAATCATGGTGTTGGCGGGAAGAAACTAACAGAAAATAGCATCCCAATAAGGGAAGAGGACGCAGAACTTATTCCATATATTATGACTGCGCCAAGTTATGTCGAAGCAGGAACACCTGATTTGACAAACCGAAGTTCGTTACGTTTCTATAAGAATCTGAGCAATGGATACGTCGTAGTGGTTGAGAAGGAATACAAGAACAGCCCCAATGATATGGAAACCATAAACATTTGGGCTGAATTGTCTCCATCTGAGGCTATCAATGCTCGCCGAAGCGCCCCTGGTACCAACGTCCGTAACGCTATCCTCAGCACCGAAGACGCAGCAAAGATACGAAAAGATGCTGAAATTGCAATAGAAAATGAATTAAAAAAGCCTAAATCACACAAAGTTTCCGACACTCCCGAAGAAAAGGAGAAGACAGGTCTCATTTTCGATACTGCGAAGAATAAGTTTGGCCTGACATCAGACATTCGTGAGGCGGGGTATATTCTTCCCGACGGGACGATGCTCGACTTCAGCGGACGTCATGAACTGTTTGGTGCCGACGACAGTGGCATCAGTGGCAGACGTTCTACCGACCACAGGGGAATCTCGCAGATTGCATACGCTTACGATGCAGATGGTAACGAGATAGACACCGGCGTGGAGACCACCATGCCCGATTTCATCGAGCGTGGCGCCATTCGCATAGACGCCAATGCCGGCACCATCAACCTGAGCGTAAAGCCAACGGCAGCCCAGCACAAGACTCTGCAGAGGCTCATCCAGCGCAACGGAGGCGACGTGTCGGTGGACTACGGCAACGGATGGGAC
>Ga0310786_10008114_pt1 | contig 13546 bp, 9 predicted proteins | sample AusTroGonzalo_MG_FD_203881 | JGI IMG/M metagenome (GOLD analysis project Ga0310786, IMG submission 203881) | Bovine rumen microbial communities from tropical cattle in Woodstock, Queensland, Australia - Gonzalo_03 (v2) (version 2) | ecosystem: Host-associated > Mammals > Digestive system >... | reverse complement strand
TCGACATAGAGGTCGTCGCACATCGCCTTGTAGACTTCATCTTCGGACATGGCAGCCAGCTGGGAAGGCGAATACTCGTTCATCAACTCTCCTCGCATGGGACCTTTGCGTTTCGTGGCAGCCCAGCGGGGTTTGAGCAGATAGCCTCCGGTAAATCTGTATGTTATAAGGGCGGCGCCAGACTCCTTAACCATCTTCGCAGTACGCCTGGAGATGAACTCGGTTGCTCCGTCCCAACTGCGGTTGCCTTCGGGGAAAAGGCCTACCGAGACGCCGGCGCGGAGGTTATCCTCGATTTGCCGGGTGACAACATCGCCCTTGGCTCCTTTCTCTCTGAGAATGAAACCAAACAGGAACTGGAATATCGAACCGAAAAATCCTTTTCCAAGCGTAGAGTTAGCCACGAATCGGGCATGGCGGTTGAGTCCCATCACCAACAGTGCGGGGTCAAGGTTCTGGGTGTGGTTTGTCACAGCCAGGAAAGTCTTTGACTTGACCTTGCAAGGTTTCGGATGGAAGTGGCAGGCAAGATACAGCCACGGGCCTATGAAAACCTGACAGAAACGGTACATGAATTTCTGCAGGCCCAGACCTCTTCTCAGATTTTTATCCTTTCTGCTGCTCACGTTTCTTAGCCTCTTCTTCTTCAAGTACTCTGTAAGCAACCTTACCTACCAGCGTCTTGGGAAGTTCGTCGCGGAATTCGATGTCGTAAGGCATCGCATATTTGGCGATGTACTTGCGGCAATAGTCGAGTAGCTGCTGCTTGGTCTCGTCATTGGGGGCTACGCCCGGCTTCAGCATGACGAAGGCCTTCACCTTCTGGATCTTGTAAGGGTCCGGAACGCCGATAATGCAGCTCATGTGGACGAAATCGTGGGCATCCAGGATATTTTCAAGCTGGGCAGGATAAACGTTGTATCCTGAGGTGATAATCATTCTCTTGATACGGCCCCTGAAATAGATGAAGCCGTCCTCGTCCATCATTCCGAGGTCGCCGGTATGCAGCCATACAAGGCCATCGGCGTGTTTGCGCAAGGTATTCGCAGTCTCTTCCGGTTTGTTGTAGTAACCGGCCATGACGGTAGGACCAGCAAGTGTGATTTCACCTTCCTCGCCATAAGGCACTTCATCGATGGTGCCGGGTTTGACAATCTTGTAATAGGTGTCAGGGAACGGGATGCCGATGCTGCCTTCCTTGGCAAGGGCAATCGGGGTGAGGCATGAAGCCGTAACACACTCTGTTGTGCCGTAGCCTTCCCTAACCTGGATTGACGCGTTATGCTCTTTGAGGAAGGCGTCGAAGCGCTTCTTGAGCTCGATGGAAAGAGAGTCGCCACCGCTGAACACACCCTTGAGGTGGCTCAGGTCGGCCTTCTTCATATTGGGCAGACGCAGCAGCGCCTCGTAAAGCGTCGGCACACCTGCCATGAAGTTGCATTTGTATTTGGTAATAAGCTTTGAATAGCTCTTGGCTGTGAAACGGGGCACAAGCACACAGCGTCCGCCGCTGGCAAGCATTGAGTGGATGCAGACGCCAAGGCCGAAGCCGTGGAATACCGGCATAGCGGCAAGCATGCGGTCACCGGGCGAGAACATAGGGTTGGTCGCGGTGATCTGCTGTGACAGAGCGTTGAAATTGGCATTGGTGAGGACGATACCCTTGGTGGTGCCAGTAGTACCGCCGGAATAAAGGATGACAGCTGGATCTTCGCTCTTGCGCTCCACTTTATAGTTATAGAAGCAGCACTTCGACAGCTTCATGAATTGGTTCCAGATTATAACAGGAGCATCATCCGGAATCTCGGCGATCTTGCGGCCCTCAGTGAGCATATAGCCGGTTTTCAGAGGCTGGGCAAGCTCATCCTTGATCTTGGCGATAATCACGTTGACCACCTTGGTGTTCTTGCGGATGCGCTCTACCTTGCCATAGAACTGGTCGAGGGTTATAATGGTTACGCTCTTAGACTCGTTGAGATAGAATTCTATCTCCTTCTCGCTCGACAGCGGATGCACCATGCTGGCGATGCCGCCGACAAGGTTCACAGCGTAGAACATATATATGGCCTGAGGGCAGTTGGGCATGGCTATCGTCACGCAGTCTCCCTCGCGGATGCCGATGGTCTTGAGCGCCTTGGCGCAGGTTTCAATTTTCTTAATGAGCTTTTTGTAGGTTGTCGACTTGCCCATGAAGTCGAAAGCGATATTGTTCGGATATTGTTCAGCGATCCATGCGACCTTTTCGAACATTGAACCCTGGAAATAATCCAGATGAGCAGGGACTCCGCCTAAGAATTTATACCACGGAGTCTTTACAGTATTTTCCATTTATCGGTTTAGGTTTAGTCAAATATTATATAAAGGTACAATTTAAAAAAGAAACTCCCAAATCATCGCTGATTTGGGAGTCAAGCCTTTATGATAATATCTGTTAGTTTCCAGTCGGAGCACCTGCGGGAACTCCAGCAGGAACACCTGCGGGATATCCTGAAGGAGCACCAGTGGGATAACCTGAGGGATAACCGCCCTGGACTTCTCCAGCTGCCGCCGCAGCTTCAGCCTGAGCTTCCATCTCAGCCCTCTTGGCAGCCCTTTCGTAGCGAACTTCTTTATAATGTTCCCATTTGGCTATCTGCTCAGGAGTCAGGATCTTGTTGAACTGCTTTACGCGAATGCCGTCGTATTTCTTGAGCAGATCCACGTCGGTAATCATATCCTCAGATGTGGACATTGATTCTTCCTGTTGCTGCTCTTCCATGCCAGGCATACCCTCACCAGGAGCACCGGGGAATCTACCACCACCGGGGAAGCCACCCATGCCGGGACCAAAGGTACCGCGGTCACGTCCGCCGCCACGACGGCTGTTGCTCTGTTCTTTGAGAAGGTCCATATATCGCTCGTCAGCGACTTTCAGCTCCACCTTGTAGATCTTCTTCTGCTGTTTGTCAGTGAGGTCGAGGATAGATTTGAAGGCTTCTGCCTGAGCTTTTGCCACTTCGACGCTACTGAAGCTAGAAGCATCCATTCCGAACATACCCATCATCATTCCGGGAGGCATGCCACCGCCGGGGAAGCCACCGCCACCGGGAAAACCGCCACCACCGCCAGGGAATCCGCCGCCACCCATAGGGGGCTGTGCAAAAGAAATGGTGCAAAGCAAAAGTGCGCCAAATGCAAGAATAATCTTTTTCATGTCTTAAGTTATTTGGTATTATTTGTATCGTTAGACTAACGAGAGAGGATTTGGTTTATTATCTTTGTGTCAAAAGTAGCAAAAATGTCTCTGAAAAAACCTATAGTAGCCCTGATTTATGATTTCGACGGGACGCTCTCCCCTGCCAATATGCAGGAATACGGCCTGATACAGGCTCTTGGCAACACCGTAGAAAGTTTCTGGAGCGCCAGCAACGGCCTCGGCACCGACAAGTCGATGTGCAGTGTGCTTGCATACATGAAAAACATGGTAGACGAAGCGGCCAGGATGGGCATTCCCCTCACCCGCCCCTTCCTTGAGCAGTTCGGTCCTCAGATAGAGCTTTTCAAAGGCGTCAGGCAGTGGTTCCGCATAATCAATTCATATGGATCCTCCAAAGGCGTCAAGGTCGAGCACTATGTGATTTCGTCCGGACTGACGGAGCTCATAGAGTCAACCCCCATCGCCAAGGAGTTCAAGAAGGTTTTCGCCTGCTCCTTCCTCTATGACGCCGACGGCATAGCCAGATGGCCCGCAGTCGCAGTCGACTACACCGCCAAGACCCAGTTCCTCTTCAAGATTTCCAAAGGCATCATGGACATCAGCGACAACAAGCTGGTGAACGACAGCCGCCGCGACGAAGACAAGAGGATACCCTTCACCAACATGATTTATTTCGGCGACGGAGACACCGACGTGCCCTGCATGAAGATCGTCAAGATGTTCGACGGCAATTCGATAGCGATATACCAGAAAGACAACAAGAAAAAAGTCGCTACGGCGCGCAAGTTGCTCCGCCAGGGTCGGGTCAATTTCATCTGCGACGCCGACTATTCTCCGCACGGTGAGATTTTCACCACCGTGGCCTCAATCATTGACAAGATCAAGGCGGAAAGCAACTATTACCTCATGCAGAAACAGAACCGTCAATGAGGAAGCTTTTTACCTTAGCCGCCGCGTTGCTGCTCAGCCTGTCCTTCCCGGCTGCGGCGCAGACCATACAACAGCTTTTCCAGCCTGCCGCCAATGCAGTATCGGATTATTTCGGTGACCGCACGCAGTGGAAAGACACTGTCCGCATCAGCAATTTCTATATCCGCGAATCCGGGCCGGCCGAAGTGCATTTCAACAGATTCCTGAGCGAACAGCCGCTCCGCAAGAAGGATATCGACGCAATCTACGAACTGGTACGCAAGAATTTCCCGGAGCGATACAAATCCAGGGCCGACAATTTCGCCATCTACTCCGACGGCAACAAGATCGAGAAGCTCTACAGCAGGGCGTTGTCAGACTCCTTCGATGAAAACGACATGACCCTCTCCAAGGCCCCCGCTGAAGAAGTGGCGAAGATTTCCCAGCCGAGGAGCAACTATCCGCTGACAAAGAACCTTTCGAGGGCGAAACAGCCTACGGCCGGTCTTCAAGGCCGCCACATCGCTCTCTGGCAGAGCCACGGTTATTATTACGAGCAGTCTCTTGAACGTTGGGAATGGCAGCGCAGCCGCCTTATGACCACCGTGGAAGATATGTACACCCAAAGCTATGTCCTCCCCTTCCTCGTCCCCATGCTTGAGAATGCCGGGGCGACAGTCCTGCTGCCACGCGAAAGGGATTTGCAGAGGAACATGCTCATCGTGGACAACAACTCATCTTATTACAGAGAAAACAACGGTAAGAACAGTTGGCGAGGCACGTCAGTTCCCGGTTATGCCGAAAAAGCCACTCTGACCGAGGGCGTCAACCCTTTCAAGAGCGGCGGTGCGAGGGTAGTTTCATGCACTCTCGACAACGATGACCTTTCTACAGCTTTCTGGAGGGCTATGGTTCCCCAGAACGGCGAATACGCAGTATATGTGTCATATCCCGAGGAAAAGGCCGCCACGAACAGCGCCTATTACTGGGTGCGGCACAATGGCGGCGCCACTCGCTTTGAAGTGAACCAGCAGATGTGCGCCGGGACATGGGTTTACCTTGGAACTTTCGGCTTCAGCGCTGACTCTACTTCGCACGGTGTGCTTCTGTCTAATTTCGGCCCGCCCGAGAAAGTAGTTGGTGCTGACGCGGTCCGATTCGGAGCAGGCATGGGCAATGTGGCCCGCAAGCCTGCCGAAACCGATGAGGATGGCAAGCCTATTGAGCGGGAATATGAAGTTCAGGCCGTAACATCAGGCATGCCGAGGTTTGCCGAAGGTTCCCGCTACTACCTGCAATTCGCCGGTATGGACGAAAGCGTCTATTCACCCAGCCAGAACCAGGACGACTATCGCGACGACTACCGTTCCCGCGCCGAATGGGTCAATGCCATGCTTGGCGGCACATCGCGCATCCCGGGCAGCAGCGGCTATAAAGTCCCTCTCGACATGGCCATCGCCGTCCATTCTGACGCAGGCCTGTCAATGACCGATTCAATCATCGGCACCCTCGGCATCTACACCGAGACTTCCGAGCGCTCCGTCAAATACAAGGCTGGAGGAAACCGCATCATAGCCCGCGAGCTGGTCGACATCGTCCAGAGCCAGGTGGTGCGCGACATCCGAGCCACATACGAGCCAGACTGGAGCCGCAGAGAAATATACAGCCGCAACTATTACGAGTCGCGAGTGCCTGAGGTTCCCACCATGCTGCTGGAGCTTCTCTCCCATCAGAATTTTGCAGACATGCGCCTTGGCCTCGACCCCTCATTCCGCTTCGTAGCCTCCAGGGCAATCTACAAAGGCATTCTGAAATACCTCGCCTACATCAACAACGAATCTTTCACTGTCCAGCCACTTCCCGTCAAGGATTTCTCCGTAATCATTCAGGGAAGCGCGGCAAGGCTTGAATGGCAGCCACGCCTGGACAAACTCGAAGATACATCCGACCCGACTGGATATATAGTCTACACTCGCATCACTGACCCTGAGGCCGTGACATACAACGGCAGCGAGCCTGACGACGGCAAGGACGGCTTCGACAACGGAGTGTATGTTGAAGAGAATTCCTACGCTGTCAAACTCATACCCGGCAAGATTTACAGCTTCAAGGTGACGGCCGTCAATGACGGTGGTGAGAGCTTCGAAAGCGAGATTCTGTCCGCCGGTCTCAACAGGGAGAACCCTTCAGAAGTGATTCTCGTGCTCAACAATTTCACGAGGGTAGCTGCCCCTGCCTCATACGCCTCCGCCGACTCGTCACGCGCCGGTTTCCTTGACGGTGTGGACGCAGGAGTGGCCTGGCACCGCGAGATAGCCTACGTCGGGCCTATGACCGAGACAGACCGCAGCCAGCCATGGGTGGACGATGACAACCCCGGCTTCGGCACCTCCTCATACGAATTTGAAGGTTCTGTTTTCGCAGGTAACACTTTCGACTATCCGCTCGTCCATGGCGCAGCGATAATGAAGGCCGGCTACAGTTTTGCCTCCGCCACCGCTTCTGCAATAGACAGGCTGAACATCAACCGCTACCCTGCGATAGATATTATCTGCGGCAAGCAGATCCGCACCGTAACCGGCATCCATCGCGACAGCACAGCTTCGGCGCTGAAGCAAAACCTGAAATACGTCGTCTTCACGCCTGCCCTTATGGATGCCCTCAGGAAATATACTGCAGCCGGAGGCAATATCCTCATCTCCGGAGCAAACATAGCTTCCGACAGTCATCATTTCATCTATGACATCAAGACTGACGCCGAATACAGGAAGACAGTTCTGCAACCTGAAATCGCCTTTGCAAGGGACGTCCTCAAATACGAATACATGAATTACGACGCCACCTCAAGCGGACTGGTCAAGACCGTAGACAACAAGTTCGGCATCCGCCGCGACAGCTTCTACAACATAAACACCCGCCCCGGCAAAGATGTGTATTGCGTCGAGGCTGCCGACGGCCTCGTGCCTGCAAAGAATGCAGTCACAATTTGCCGTTACAGTGACAGCAACATATCAGCCGGAGTGGCATACAAAGGCAAGGATTACCGCTGCGTCAGCCTCGGTTTCCCCATCGAGGCCCTGACTTCGACCGCCCAGACTGACCACATCATCGGCACAATGCTGAACTTTCTGCTGAAAGATTGATATCTTTGCCTCGCAAAACCATACGGACATGAAACGCTGCCTTCTGTTTTTGATATGCCTTGCCGCCGCGATGCCGCTGATAGCTCAGAACAGGGAGTACCCCTCTCCTGACGGGAAGTATTATATTTACTACAGTGAAAACGCCAAGGAGTATTACATGCACGACAACCGCATGGATTACACTTACTGCGTGACTTGCGACGATGTCGACGACAGCTTTGACGACGGCATCCGGCCTGTATGGAGGTCTGATTCAAGATATGTATATCTGAGCGGAGTCTACGACATCTGGCAGATCGACATCACGAGGGCTATCGCCCCGATGAAAATCGACAAACGCAAGAAAGACGCACCCGTCAAATATTTCCTGATTCTCAGCAGCAACACTCTGCCGGTTTCTAAGACCATATACATGAAGACTATTGACACTTCTACCGGAGAATCCGGCCGGGCCTCCTTCTTCCAGAGGGCCTACCATTACCGTTTCAGAAACTACAAAGAAAGATAGCTGCTGTGCTTGAATTCCTTTTAGAGTGGGGCTATCTCGGCATTTTCATCGGCTGCTTTCTGGCAGCTACGGTGGTGCCATTCGCATCTGACGCACTTCTGGTCGGCATGTTGCTTGCCGGTGGGGACGTCTGGATGACAGTGGCATGTGCTTCCGCCGGTAACTGGCTGGGCGGCCTGACCACCTACGGCATAGGCCGCATCGGCAAATGGGAATGGATAGAAAAATGGTTCAGAGTCAAGCGGGAGACCATAGAGAAGCAAAAGGTCAAGGTGGACAAATGGGGGCCTTTGCTGGCACTCGCCACCTGGGTCCCCTTCGTCGGCGACGTTTTTGCCCTCGTGTTGGGTTTCTACAAGGCGCCTTTCGTCCAGAGTTCGATATATATGCTCATCGGCAAGACCGGCAGATTCGTAGTCTGGGCCCTGCTGTTCCTTGCCTTCGGTCAGAATCTTCCCTGGCTGGCCTAATCAGCGTGATATAACTTCTTTGTTTGGTAAACCGGCTCGCAGGTCAGGTTGACGCCGAGCTTGCGGAGGGTTGAAACGTCCACCTGCGAGAGGATTACGCTGGTATGCACCTCGCTGCCGCTGAGGTTACGCAGCTGCTCCATGGCCTTGCGGGCATTCAGGTCGGTCAGGGCGCAGATTGAGAGGGCGATCAGCACCTCGTCGGAATGCAGCCTCGGGTTGGTATTGCCCAGATGGTCGGTCTTCAGCTTGCAGATGGGCTCGATGATTATAGGAGAAATCAGGTCGACATCCTTGGAGATGCCGGCAAGATGCTTGAGGGCACTAAGAAGCATGGCTGATGTCGCGCCGAGCAGCTCGCTGGTCTTTCCTGTAATGATTGTGCCGTCCTCGAGCTGGATGGCTGCTGCAGGGCCGCCGGACTCCTCTGCCCTTTTCATTGCGGCTACTGCAACGGCACGGTCGGAAGGTTGGATATGGGCCTGCTCCATGATCAGCTCCAGCTTAGAAACCTGCTCCTGGTCGGCATTGCCCTTACGAACCTGGCAGCAGGTGTTGTAGTAGCGGCGGATGATTTCATCCCTGGCGGCCTGGCTGACGACGGCATCGTCGGTGATGCAGCTCTGGATCATGTTCACACCCATGTCGGTCGGAGACTTGTAGGGCGATTCACCGTAGATGCGCTGGAAAATCGCGTTCAGCACCGGGAAGACCTCTACGTCGCGGTTGTAATTGACAGCCATCTTGCCGTAGGCTTCGAGGTGGAACGGATCGATCATGTTGACGTCACTGAGGTCGACGGTCGCTGCTTCGTATGCCAGGTTGACCGGGTGCTTGAGCGGCAGATTCCAGATCGGGAAGGTCTCGAACTTCGCATATCCGGCCTTGATGCCGCGTTTGTTCTCGTGATAGAGCTGAGAAAGGCAGGTGGCCATCTTTCCGCTTCCGGGGCCCGGAGCTGTCACAACGACGATCCTGCGAGTGGTCTCCACATATTCGTTGCGGCCGTAGCCTTCGTCGCTGATGATCAGAGACAAGTTTGAAGGATAGCCGGCAATCGGATAGTGCAGATAAACCTTGAGGCCGAGCTGCTCGAGTTTGTGGCGGTAGCTGATGGCATTGGCCTGACCTTCAAACTGGGTGATGACAACGCTGCTGACATAAAGGCCGTAGCCTCTGAAGGCATCGATGAGACGCAGGACATCCATGTCGTATGTGATGCCGAGGTCTCCCCTCACCTTGTTCTTCTCTATATCCCCGGCATTGATTGCGATGACGATTTCGGCTTCGTCCTTCAGCTTCTCGAGCATGCGGATCTTACTGTCAGGTTCGAACCCCTTCAGCACTCTTGAGGCGTGGTAGTCGTCGAACAGCTTTCCTCCGAACTCAAGGTAAAGCTTGCTGCCGAACTTGTTGAGACGTTTGATGATGTTCTCGGACTGCTTCTCGAGATAGGCATTGTTGTCAAAACCGATTTTGCTCATGTCAGGGAGTTTTTGAAATCGGACAAAAATAATTGTTTTTGCAAGTATGACAATTGGATTCTGCTCATTTTTTACTAACAGATTGTCCACCGACAGGACATTTTGTCACCTTTTTGGCGCTGGTATCCTTTTTGCCCAATGTGGCCGCAAAGAACAAAAACGTTATAGATATGACAAAAGGAAAAATAGGAGTAACAACCGAAAACATATTTCCGGTAATCAAGACTTTTCTGTATTCAGACCATGACATCTTCGTGCGCGAGCTCATCGCCAACGCTGTGGATGCAACTCAGAAAGTCAAAGCTCTGGCTACGGCCGGAACGCTGAACCAGGAGCTCGGCGACATCGACATCGAAGTCAAGGTCGACAAGGACGCCAAGACCATTTCTTTCATCGACAAGGGTATCGGCATGACCGAGGAGGAAGTCGACAAATACATCAACCAAATCGCTTTCTCTTCTGCCGGCGAGTTCCTTGAAAAATACAAGGACCAGGTGGGTAGCATCATCGGCCATTTCGGTCTCGGATTCTACAGCGCCTTCATGGTTTCAAAGAAGGTGGAGTTGGACACCCTTTCATGGCAGCCTGACGCAAAGCCTGTCAAATGGAGGTGCGAAGGTGACCCTGAGTTTACAATGGTCAAGGGCACTAGGACAAAGCGCGGCACAACCGTCACCCTTTGGCTTGACGACGACAGCGCCGAGTTCGCCGACGATTACAAGATTGAAGGCCTGTTGGCTAAATACTGCAAGTTCATGCCTGTTCCCATCGTATTCGGCAAGGAGAAAGAATGGAAGGACGGCAAGTATGTCGATACTGAGAAGAACCACGTCATCAACAACGTAGAGCCGCTTTGGACCAAGAAGCCTGCCGACCTCAAGGATGAGGACTATCTCAAGTTCTACAAGGAGCTCTATCCGATGGCAGACGATCCCCTCTTCCACATCCATCTGAACGTGGATTACCCGTTCAACCTGACTGGTATCCTCTATTTCCCGAAGATCAAGGACAAGCTCGAGTTGAGTCGCAACAAGATACAGTTGTTCTGCAACCAGATGTTTGTGACTGACTCAGTCGAGAACATCGTGCCTGAGTTCCTGACTCTGCTGCACGGCGTCATCGATTCTCCGGACATCCCTCTGAACGTTTCAAGGAGCTATCTGCAGAGCGATGCGAATGTCAAGAAGATTTCGGGATACATCACCCGCAAGGTGGCTGACAAACTGGAAGAGATCGCCGAGAATAACAAGGAGGAGTTCGAGAGCAAGTGGGACAACCTCAAGCTGTTCATCGAGTACGGTATGATTACCGACGAGAAATTCTGCGAGAAAGCTCTCAAGTTCGCTCTGTTCAAGAATACTGACGGCAAGTATTTCCATCTTGACGACTACCGCAAGGCCATTGAACCTGCTCAGACTGACAAGGACAAGAAGGTCGTCTATCTGTATACCACCGACCCTGTGGCTCAGTACCAGTACGTCGAGGTTGCGAAGAACAAGGGTTATGACGTGCTTGTCATGGACTGCCCTCTTGACGCACATTATGTCGGACTTCTGGAGCAGAAGATCGAGAACAGCACCTTCGCCCGTGTGGATGCCGACACTATCGATGCTCTGATCCGCAAGGAGAGCAAGGAGGAAGTGAAGATGACTGACGACGAGAAGAAGCATCTCACCGAGGTCATGGAGGCTTTGCTGCCGAAGGAAAGCAAATACAATGTAAAGATGGACAATCTTGGCCCGGAGGCTGCTGCAATCGTTATTACCCAGAGCGAGTTCATGCGCCGTTACCGCGACATGGCTGCAGTGGGTGGCGGCATGAATTTCTACGGCGAGATTCCCGACACATATAACATCACTGTTAATGCGCAGAATCCTGTGATTGAGAAGATCAAGGCGAGCGAGCAGGGGCTCAGCGCCGACAACAAGTTGCTGAAGCAAGTTACTGACCTCGCGCTTCTTGCGAACGGCATGCTCAAAGGCAAGGACCTCTCCGAATTCATCCGCCGCAGCGAAGAGCTGCTGTAAAGCTTCCGCAAAAAAATAAAGCCGCAACACTGCGGCTTTATTTTTTTGTGGGAGCTGAGGGATTCGAACCCCCGACCCTCTGCTTGTAAGGCAGACGCTCTGAACCAACTGAGCTAAGCTCCCTTACTTTTGGGATTGCAAATGTAGCACAATATTTTTAATTCCAAAAAATAATTCGAACTATTTTACAAAAGATGGGCGGCGTAGATGCTGAGAAGTATTTCGCGGACTTCCGGGAGGACTGAGACTTCCTTGTCGATATGTGCCGCGAACTCTTCTTTCTGCTGAGGGGTGTAATGCTCGCTGTAGCGGTCGCTGCCTGTCAGCAGGTCTGCTGCGATGTAGTTCGTCGGCCATAGCTTGAAAGCCGGAAGGATATGGCTGTCAATGATTGACGCAAGCACCCTGAACTTTTCGTTCTTCTCAGCCTTGTCGGCCTCCTGAAGCTCTTCCAACGTCAGCGGCTTGCAGAACTCAAGATGCACATGTCCTTTGAACTGCTTGATGCCGTTGATCATGCTTGCGAGGTCCTCACCCTGCTTCTTGTGATATTCACCAGTAAGCCTTCTTACCATCAACTCTTGGGCCTTCATGACGCCACATGTCTCGTATTCATACGAAACAGCCATCGGCATGATGCGAAGTTGTGCGAAATCTTCAACGAAAGAGCCGGTGCCAGACATACTGAGCATCTTGAGGACGCCCTGCTCAGTGGCATCATGGCCATCCTTGCTCCTTCCCTGCTTCTGAGCCAGCCAGATGCTGCACTCCTGGCTCTTCATCCTTTCCCTGATATATTCAGAAAAAAGAGCAGCCGAGTTATATAGCTCCTTGGCCGTCCCGCTGCGCTTCACCGTAATCATCCTGTTTGAACGGATCAGGTCTCCGACCGAAGGCACACCGATAAGGTTGTCACCAGCGGCTATCTCTGTCAGGGGCATACCCTGGCGGAACAATGCAATCTGGACGAATGCAGGGTCAAGCACGATATCCCTGTGGCTGGAAATCAGCAGGAACTTGCCGAAACTGCCGTCTTCATTCCTGAAATTCTCAATACCGGAAATAGAGAGCCCTGAAGTGGTCATGGATACAGTCCTTTCCACAATCTGGGTCATCACCTTGGTCTGGAAGTCTTCCACACCTCTGATATCCATCAATATTGATGAAAGATAGCCATGGCCTTTGTCCTTGAAGAAGAAATCTTCGAACATATAGGTGGTGGGAGAAATAGCCATCCTTTTGGTGGCGGCTACCACCTCGGCATCATTATAAGGACGGATTGCGTCGAATTTTTTATCCATACTGTTACAAGTTTTGTTCACTGCGGCTGTACAAATCGACGCAGGGCGCAGTCATCGCGATGATTGAACAGGTTAATGCAACTATATAAGGGAGTTGTTCAAATGAATACTCCATTTCGTCTATTTTACAGCACAATACTGCAACAATAAAAGCAACTGCAATCATGAGCCAGCCCCGCCATCCTGTCAGCCTCCAAAGCAGGAAGGCGACAGCAATCAGAGAGAATGAGACCAGCAGCGGTTTGACATCGACCTTGAAGATCAGACCGACTATGATCAGCAGAGCCGCCAGCATGGCGCCGCCGAAAAGAGAAGCGTAGTCATACCTGACAATCCCCGCCCCCGCCGCGCTTTTACGCAGGGAGTTAGATGACGCAATCTTGGCCGCCTTTGAGGAACCGACCATATACTGGACGCCAAAGACAATAAGGGCAACCAGAAAAACAACCAGAAACAGGAATTCCGACATCTTGTTGCTCTCAATCTTGCCGATAAACAGCGATGCTAC
>Ga0310786_10008112_pt1 | contig 13548 bp, 24 predicted proteins | sample AusTroGonzalo_MG_FD_203881 | JGI IMG/M metagenome (GOLD analysis project Ga0310786, IMG submission 203881) | Bovine rumen microbial communities from tropical cattle in Woodstock, Queensland, Australia - Gonzalo_03 (v2) (version 2) | ecosystem: Host-associated > Mammals > Digestive system >... | reverse complement strand
GGCAATTGGATTTCCTTCAGTATCTACCAGGTAGCCAATATCTCCCACAAATCCGCTTAATGTATAACCAGTTCCAGTAGGTTTAAGAAGTGTAAATGAAACAGCTCCGCCGTTGTCTTTATCAGTTAAAGTAACCTTTAAATCCTGTTCTGCAAGCTGTCTTAAATTCATTCTACTTCTTCCCTTTTTTAGAAGTCTTTTCAGCTTTCACTTCGTTTTCAGTTTCAGCCTCAGTAACTTCTTCAATCTTTTCTTTGTCAGCTTCAGCTTCTTCAGAAGCTTTGTCAGATTTGTCTGAACCTTCAGCTGGAATAATCATTCCTTTTTTCACAAACTTATCGAATGCGCTTTTTGGATCAAACATATCAGCTGTAATTACTGCTCCAGCTTCAAGAGTTTTTCCTCTATTGCTAAAGCAAGCTCCAGGAGCAACAACGTATTTCATTCCGCACTCCTACTTTTTTCTCCAGTTTTTTAGTGGAGAAGTAAGTTTTTGCAAAAAATTGCTTTTATTTTTCTCTTCTGTTTTATCAGAAGTTTTTGCTGCTATTGTTTGCCCCCCCCCCTCAACAGGAATTATTTTTCCTTTTTCAATAAACTTGTCGAAGGCTGTTTTTGGATCAAACATATCAGCTGTAATTTCTGCTCCGGCTTAAAGGTTTTTGCCTTTATAACCAAAGCAAGCGCCAGGAGCAACAACGTACTTCATTCAGAGCTCCTTCCAGCTGCTTAGTTTCCTAAGCGGCTGGATTGCGTTATGCAACAGTGAAGCAAGCAATTCTGTCGATTGAAACAGGAATGCTTACAGGGCGAACTGTTGACTCAGCGCTGTATGTGTTACCCTTCTGATCTTTGTAAACACGGTTATGAACGCGAACGCCATTTTCGTGTGTAACTTCTTCAGGGATAATTTCATTGAATGGAGCATCCATTCCGATAGAAGGAACGCCACCGTATACAGTGCGAAGGTCAAGATCTTCAACATCAGCAAGCATGATAACTTTGTCATCATCAACATACTTTTTAACAGTTGTTGAACCAAAGTCAGAGTAACGTCCGTTGTAAACCCAAAGGTCAAGTCTGTAAGCTCCAACTTCTACATAACCCATGTACTTACCGCCCTTGTTTACAAGGCGAGGAGAAAGGTTACCAAGTCCAAGGCCGTCTTTCTTAACGGCATTCTGAACTTTTGTATCTTTAATGAACAAGTTCCAAGCGTTAGCACCAAAAATAACATTGGCAGCATCAACAAGGCCGTCATCACGGATAGCATCAGCCATTTCTTCAAGGTCAGCCAAAGGATCAGCAGAACCGCCGCTCCAAAGGTTAGTAATAGTCTTGAAGTGTGTTGCTTTTGGCTGGAAGTCCAAAGTGTAAACAGCATTTCCTGCATCATCAGTCAAAGTAAGCTTACCTGTCTGAAGAACCTGAGAAGCCTGGTATTCAACAGAGCGAACGAGCATTCCAGCCATGAGAGTAAATGCACGTTTAAGAACATTTACAAGGCGGCCATACCATGTACCAATCTCTGAATATTCATTTTCACCAGGCTGACGTTTCATCAAGTCAAAAATATTAACCGGACGAACAAGAGAATAAACAGGAGGCTTAATCTGCTTTCCTGTGAATACATCGTCAGCAACAACAACAGCACCAGTTCCAATGTCGCGAAGAACAGGAGCTACATTTTCACCTGAGCGGACAATATCAATGTCTACATACTCAGCATCTGTATAATCTTCTTCAGTTGTCTTGAAGAAAGATGACAAAAAGCCCATCTTATCCATGTTAGGAGCGGACTTAAAAAGTTTGAGAATTTTCTCTTTGAATGCGCTCTGCATATCTTTTTCTCCTTAAATCAATTACTGATTATCAGTAATGTTCATTTCTGTAAAAGCAACAGGAATAATTCCGGCAGCTTTAAGACCATCAAGATCAGCAATGTCAGCAGCAGAACCGCCAACAAGAATCTTGTCCTTGCGAACCTTACCAGCGATAAGGGCACGGCATGGAATAGTTCCGGCAGCATCAAGGCTTGCATCTTCGTCAATGTAAACAGCTACTGGAGTAGTAGTTGAACCGTCATGGAGTTCAAAAGTTCCGTCAGCAGCGCGAGCAAGAATATCACCCTTCTTAACGCTACCAGCAGCAGCAAATGTAACAACATTGCTTTCAAACTCACAATCATCAAAATGAATAAGATTGTCAGAACCATAGTTCTGAATGTTCATGTTAGCCATTAGTTGCCTCCTACTGCTTTGTCAAAAGCAGCCATAATAACAGCGTCTTTGTCTTCCTGAGCATTTGCATCAGGTGTAACAATAGGATTTACGTTGTCATCTTTGCGTGCAGCGTTCTGAGCGCTTGCAACACGTTTTTCAAAATAAGTTGCCTGAACATCATCATCAGCAACAGGTTTTCCGTCGCGAATGAATCCAGCAGCAACATCCATACATCCAGCAGCTTCACCCATCTTCAAATGAGCAGAAACTCTTGAACGCTCTTTTTCAACACCGGCTTCAATTCCGGCGTTCATAACTTCAGCATAAAGAGCTGGCTCTTTTGCTTTGAGTTCTTCCAGAGTCATAGGAAGTTCCTCCTTTTCATTATTTGCCTTTACGGCTGTATTTTCTGGAGCCCTATGCTCCGAGTTACCTAAGCTTGCAACGCACCTGTCAAAGCTTTTTTTCTCAGCTTCTTTTTTCAATTCGTGCATTGTCTTTTCAACGCTCATTTTGACTGTTGCAAACAAAGCCTGTTTTGCACCCTCAGTCTTTTCAGCTTTTGTTTCAATGATTTCATCAGCAAAACCGTTTTCAACAATTTCAGCACCAAAAAGGAAAGACTCTTTGTCCATCATGGCCTTAATTTCTTTTTCACTCTTGCCAGTAATCTGACAGTAAGAGCGAGCCATAACAGCATCCATCTTTTTAAGCAGATCGCTCTGTTTATCCATTTCGTTATGATCACCCTGAACAATAGACCAGGCATTGTGAATCATATAAACAGAATTATCCTCAACAATAATTTTGCTGTTCGGATTTTCGCACTTTGCAGCAAGTGCAATTACAGAAGCAGCGCTGGCAGCCATACCCTGAATGTAAGTTTCAACAGTTACTTCAGGATGCTCGCGCATAAAGTCTCTGATAATGTTAAAGATTGAAATACATTCCCAAACGGAACCGCCAGGACTGTCAATTGACAACTGAAGCTTATTGTCTTCTTCGTTGAAATTGCTTAATTCATCGCGGACAAAATCGGCAGTGATACCGTCTTCCCACCAGCTGGCACCAATCTGTTTATCCATTACAATTGTTTTCATAATTGTAATTTTCAACGCAAAAGGCTCAAAAAACTATTAACTAATATATTTTTTTTCAAAAAAGAATAAAAAAAGCCACTACTTACATAAGTAGTGGCTTCCCCTCAAAGCTTAATCCCTGCCTAAAATTTCGGCAATCTCCCTCAGCTTTACCCCTAAATGCGTCAAAGTTTTAGTCTCCAGTACATCCAGACTGTTTATCCCGGAACTAAGCAAATCCGCATACATTCTCAGGTCATCTAAAGCTTCAGCTTTCGCTTCTTCTTTTTCTGCATCAACTTTGTTTTCTTCTGGCATTCATTACTCCTATAACACCATTGTAAAACAAGTATGTGCAATTGTACACTTTATTTGTCAAAATAGCGTAAAAAATACAGATTGCATAGCGCGTGATCCAGATGATTTTCACCGCTTTCAGGATCTATTTTTTCGCCGCTCTGCCATGCAGCAAGATGCCTTTGTAAAGCTGCAAAATACCTGTCTTTACCCTCTGGCACTTTTTTCCAGTTATCTCTGGAATACTTCTTAGCTCCAAAGGTTAAAACTTTAACCATGCCTTCTAAAAGCTTCAGTTCCAGAAGGGAATAGTCAGGTTTTCCACTGTCAGCTTTCACGCCTTTTCCTGAGTGCATTTCATTTTCAAGCTCAGTGCCAATCAGCTTTTCACTCATGCACGCTTCCTTAAATAGCCAAGCAAATTATCAATGGTCCTGATTGTAAGCTTTGCGCCATCCTGTTTGAAGCCATCCTGTTCAAACACGAGTAAATCACGCCCTGGCATATTTCCCACAACAATAGCAACATGGCCATAAGGATTTTTTTCTGTTGGTCCCCAAATAACCACGTCGCCAGTAACAACACCGCGTGAAAATCGTTCAAAATATTTCACTTCATTAGGCAAATTTGAATATTTCTCATACAAATCTTTTGCACCGTCAACAGAGCCAGTGTGAGGCAGTCCTAAAACATCCTGACAATACTGTCTAAAAAGATCCACGCACTGAGCACCGTAAGCACCGTCAAAATCAACTTTTTTTCCCATGTACTTTGTTATAAACTCGTCAATTTTCATTTGTTATCTCCCTCATAAAGCTCTTTTGTGAGCTCATAAGCTTTTCTTGTAGCCTTGTAATCAGCCTTGAAGTTTTTCAATTTGTCATAGTATTCCAGCGACATTTCGACCTTGCCGGTTTTATCATTGTAATCAACATCATCGTCAGAAGGCGCTGGAAACATCGGCCATGCAACTTCAGGTAATACATAAACAGTTTTAGTTGTTGTCACGCAAGCTGTTAGTGATAGCGTCAAACTTATCACGCCCAGTAAGAGCATCAGTTTTATGTTTTTCTTTCTCTGCTTCATCAAACACCTCTTTTTTGATTTTCGCTTCATTCTGAACAAGCTCAACCTGATAACGCAAACGCTCAGCTCTTTCATGCTCAGCCTTGTATTTTTCAACGTTTTTTCTCCAGGCCTTAAAAAGCAAAACCGCCGCAAGCAAAAGCAGTACAATAATGCAAATTAAAACAATAATCACTTTCATTTTTCAATCTCCTCGCTTTCCTTTTTTGCAGCCATTGCATCACTGATAGCAAAACCAACTTTCTGTCCGGCATTCATACCCAGATACATCATGGACACGGCAAAGAACCATCCTAAAACTTTTTCAGTCAAAGACATCATTTCAGCCGTAATGTTCCTGGTAACAATAACAATAATCACATCAATTACAAGATTTGTAATTGCTATAATGCACCATACCAGCCATACAACAAACTTGCGGCTTTGCAATTTACTAGGCTTTTCTTCTTTTTCTTCACTCATTTTCCAGCTCCTACAATACAACTAAGTAAAAAATTTACGCCGGATGTAACTAAAATGGTCAGTACGATGACGCCTATTTTCTTCCAGGCTGCAATCGCTGCTTCTCCGCTTTTTTTTTCCAGCGCTTCAATACGTTTAATAATAGCCAAGTCACTGTCATCGCTCTTTTTTATCTGCTGTTCAATTTTAATTTCCAGCTTTTCAGTAATCTTTTCTGGCATTTCTTTGAGGATCTTGTCATGTTCTTCAACTGTTTTTGTAATAGTTTTAATTTCTGCTCTAAGTTCTGCCATTTCTACAGCTGACTTTTCCGAGTTCTCAAACATTTTGAGCATGAGCTCTTTGTTAGTCATTCCTTCCGCGCCCATAGATTACCTCCTTACTCCTCGTCATCATTGTCCACATCACTATCAGGAACGTTACCTGTCTGTTCCGGGTAAGCGTCCTTGCCGTTATTGTCTTCCAAGATATGAGGATTAAAGCCCATCTGGTGAGCAAAATTGATTTCATTTTTAAGCTGCTGGATAGTCTGTCTGAAAGATTTTCCAGAAAGTCTTCTGCATTCATCGTCAAATGTAGTAAGACCATTATCAAGAGCGTCATTTGCCGCCTTAACATCCTTAGTTCTTTCAACAGAAGGCCTGCTTAATCCGCTCCATGTACAGCTAAGCCATGCAGCTTTTATTCTCCACTTAGTAGAATCAAAACAAGTCGTAATAAAACCAGGTAAATTAAGCTGATTATTCAAAACGCTCTGAATAATAAATTCTTCATAAATTATCTGGCAAAAATCTTTTGCATTTTTAAAATTTCTATATTTCAAATAAACTTCAAATTCATTATTTGCCTGGCGACTTGCAGAATAACTTGAAGTAAATCTAAGCTTTACAATTTCAGGAGGAATTTCCAAACTCCAGCATATCGCATCAAGAATAGCACCCTCAAAAACTGCATAATTCACATTAGGCCTGTTAGTCTGATAACTTACAACCTTTTCACCAGGCGCAAGATCATCAAATACAGTTCCTGGCTGCATAAGCTGAATAGGCTGGTGTCCGTTTCTTTCCGGCGCAACAGCAGCGCCTCCAGGAACAACAGAAGGACGCTGAAGCCCGGCAGTTGGCCTTGTACCAATAGTTGTGTTTTCATCTTTCTGAACTGTAAATGCAATTAGCGCATTGATAACAGCAGCGCGAACTTCTGCATCCTTGTAGCGGTCAATATCTTTAAGCATACCAAGAACGCAAGCAAGCAATGGCTCGCCGCGTACTTCGTCAGCTCTCTTTTCTGATCCGTAAATCATCCAGCTTATCTGACGGCCCGATTTTTCACCCTTTACCGGAACTCTTTCAAACTCTGTTTTTGTATCAACAATTTTCTGAATGTAATAAGCAACATGGCGTCCGTATTCATCAAGCTCAACGCCGTTCACAACTCTATGTCCGGCAGCAACCTTTACATTGCCAGGAGTCCTGATATTATTACCGTTTACCCAATCCCAAGTTGGAAGCCCTGTATATTTATTCACGCGGCTGATAATAACGCCGTCACCACAAAGCAAAGCTTCGCGTCTTACCATTTCCTGCCATTCGCCAAAAGTAAGCTGCTTCTTAAAGTCAAAAAGTTCATAATTGTTTGCATACAGTTCAAACTGCATACTCAATAAATCGCCATACTTTACAGCCATTTCAGCCTGTTTAAGTTCGTCCATATCCGGCCACAAAATAGCGCCGATAGGATTAGCGCTTGCGGTCAAACCTGTATGAATTTCATTTCGCAAAATACGGCGAATAATACCTTTTGCATAAGGATTTTCAGTAAAAAGCTGAACACTTCTTTTTCTCAGTGTCCAGTAATCAATGTTTTCTAAAATCTTAGTTAAACCAAAATTGCCCGGATATTTTGAGCCATCCCAAGTATGCTTAATGGCATCCAGCATCTGAGCTTGATATTTGTTTGTAGTGACAAGCATTTCAATCTGCTTATCTTTTCTTGTTTTAAAACCAAAAAGACCCATAACCTAAAACCCCGGACAAATTTGAGGACAACGCGGACTGCCCTGTCCTAAACGTGCTTCAAGCGCCTGGATCTGAACCAGAAGCTTGTCGCGCTGCTTATACAAAGAACCAATATCAGCTCTTGTAACCGTCTGCTTATCCTGCCCTGTATCAATGGTGTAACTCTGAATTGCACCATTTGTGGCAAAGGCGTTAATGGCTTTTTCAATTCCTACTAAAAGGATTTTTGCATTTGAAAGTTCGTCCTGCCAGAATTTACTGGAAGACTCCTTCAAAATAGCGCTATTTTCATCGATGATCATAATTCTATTTTCAACTCAAAATGCTCAAATAACTATTAACTGTTAATAGTTTTTTTAAGAAACTCGACACAAAAATAGATGCCATGGATAATGCTCAATTTTGTAGCGACTGCATCTTTGCAAAGATAGAAGTTGAAAGTAATGGACTTGTCCTTTACTGCCTGAATCCGGCGTATAAAGCAAAAACCGGCTTTAATCATTTTTCAGTTGTCAGAAAAGTGACAGCAAGAGCTTGTAATAAAATACAACCAAAGGAGGCAAAATAATGTTTTCCGGTTATAAAATGGTCATTGACGACCCTTCCAAATTTCATTTACTCACAGAAGATATGAAAAAAACAATGCTTAAAGCAGCTGTAAATACCGTAAATATGCAAGCTGCCATGACTCGCAAAAATGCTATTGAAAATATACAGAATTCTTTCACGCTTCGTAACAATTTTACAACGCGCCAAATTGGTTATGATTGCTGTCAGGTAGAAAACCCTCAGTCTTTTGAGGAAATAGAATCGCACGTTGGAGCTCGCGAAAAAGCTTCTTACATGAAACGCCAGGAAGAAGGAGGCTTGCACACAGCTTCAAACGGCGGCCAGCTTCCAATTCCAACAAATACAGCACGCGCCGGCTCAAATAAAAATCCGGTCCAGCGCTCCATGTATCGTAACCGCATCAACCGCCGTATAATCAAATATAATCCTGAACATTCAGGAACTGGCAAAAGCGCCCTGGTATCAGCTGCAAAAACTGCCTACGAAACAGGCCGCTTCTTAAAATACGGAAAAAACATCTACAAAGTAACCTCATTCCGTAAGACTGGCGACAATATCAATTTTGAACTTGAAATGGTATATTTCCGCGGCCTCACTTCTACCGTCACCAAAGCCGCGCCCTGGCTCGAACCGGCAGCGCAAAAACCGGCCCAGGATGCACAATCAATTTTCAATTCACAAATGAATAAGCTGGATAAATAATTGTCATTATAATGACAATCTACAGCCAAAAGATTATCAATTCATAAAATCAAATGATAAAAAAAAGGAGCCTTACGACGTAAGGCTCCTAATCACAAGAAGACTGCAATGAATACCAGAATCATAACAGTCTATAAACCTATTTTATCACACTTATTCATCACTATCAATGCAGATTTCATCATCAAAATCTTCATCGTCAAAATCCAGAACCGGAAAATCATGCAATGCAATTTCCTTATCAAAAGCGTCATTAAAAATCTTACAAGCTTCTTCAAAATCAATTTCCGGTTTTTCGTCTCTCACTTTTTCTTTTTCCTCTCATGCCTCAGCTTTTTCTTGTCGTAAACAAGAATACTGCTACCGACTGCAAGAATTATAACAAACACCGCAAGAATCATACCCACTATAAAACCAACAATTTCACCCACCATTTTTAACTCCCCATCGTAAAGATGCCATAGCTTGCATATTGCCAGAACGCATTCCAGTCCAGCATATTCAGCCTTAAATCGTTTCTGCAAATATCATCCGCAAAAATCTCCAGCGCTGCAAGATTATAGTCATAAGTATCAAAATAGTGGTTAGCCATACCAGGTTTTGCACGCCATACGGTCCTGATATATTTATTCGTTTTCTTGTCATATTCTTCCACTTTTTCCTCAGCTTCAAACATTCTGAAGTAATCATCATGGAAGTCGTCAGGAAAGTTCGGATACCAGTCCGGCTGCTTTGTTCCTTCGTCCCATTGCAGCATATTCATAGCGCGTGAAATTCTGTCTTTAAGCTTTCCTGTATTGATATGATAAGCCAAACTTAAACCGATTGCATCCAGTGTCTTTCTGTTAAATAACTGGTAAGTTTCACCATTTTTAATCCAGTCCGTACCTTTACAGGCATAAACGCCGGCAGAAAAGCGAGCACAAAAAGCATAAACCCAGTCAGTATAGTGTCCAGAGTCCACAAGGGTAATTGCAATCTTGTATGCTTTTTTATCGTCTCCCTGGTAAGTAGTATGCTCAATAAAATCCGCAAGCTTATCCCAAACGCCGTAAAAATCTTCCGTTGGACCGTCAATTCTAAAGGCGTCCAGTGTCCAGGTAACACCGCGATCACCAAAACCCTTAACATCCACATAAAGACAATCTTTCTGAACGTCCACGGCACAGGTAACAATCCAAATTGGACTTCCTGCATCCTGAACAGCCATAATGTTTGGAACCTTACCGCGAGCAAATCCAAAACGTCTATGAAGCATAGCACGCTCACGTCTAATCTGTTCGTTTTGTTCGCGGAACGGCAGGCCCTGCTTCAAGTTTCTAAAAGTTCTGTAACCTTCCTTGTCGCGTATTCTATTATTTTTAATATCCCAGCATTTAGCCCATGCAATGACAAAATCCTCCCAGCTAAACATTCCAGGAGGATTATACAAAGGGCTTAAATGATAGCTTCTCGCATCCTTTTCTTCAGAAACGCTTGTCGCTCTCCATTCACCCTTGCTCATTATTAAAGCTTTATCATAGTTCTTCATCAGTCCGCCGCAATGCGGACATTTATAGGCAACCGTATCAAGCTTAGGCTGGAAGTTTTCGTCATTTTCCCATACGATGCCGCCAATCTGATTGTCATGTCCTTCATCCCAGATAGCCCATTCTAAAGGCTGCATTTCTCCACAATGCTTACACGGAACAAAAAACCGCCGCTGATCACCGCTCTTATATAACCTGAAAATCTTAGAAGTCTGTTCTACCGTAGGAGTAGAACCAAAATAAATCTTTCTTGTGTTCGGATAAGCGTCAGAACGAGCAATGGCAAGATCTTCCATCGTACCTTCACCCTTAATCTTTTCACTCATACCGTCCAATTCATCAACCAGAATAATCTTGTAAGAAAAGTTTCGGAATCTGTTACCGGAACGGCCGCCGACCGCGTGTAAATAACCGCCGGTAAATTCCTTCTTGAATGACGTATCACCAGTATTACGAGCACCGGCAGCTTTTTTTGTTTGCGCAAAAATACTGCCTCGCAATCCTGAGCTGTCAATCATACGGTCAATTTTAGTGTCCATTGCAAGCTTTGCCATTCCTTCATCCGGCAAAACATACAACATCGGCGACGGATTACAACCAATGCCATAAAGCATAACAGTTTCCAGAATTGCCGTTGTTGCTCCAAGCTGGTTTCCCTTCATAATGTAAACCTTATGAATAGGGCTGTCCGGACTGAAGTTATCAACAATTTCCTTGAAGTAAGGAAATTGCTTAAAGCTGAACTTACCAGGAAACGGCGTCAGATCCTTGTCCATATAACGCACTTTTTCAACGTATTCTGACGGCTTTTCAAAATGTCGTTTTGCAGTAAGAGAATTTATACCTTTTATCAGAAAATCAATGTCATCTTGCGTTATGATGCACTTCAAAGCTCTTATTTCCCCTTATAAGATTTATTTAATCCACATTGTTTAAACTCATGGCACACACCGCCATTCCTGAAACACATAGGCTCAATGTAATCCTCAAACTCAGGACAACAGATTTCAACAAGCTTTTTCATCTGCTGCACAACTTCGCGTGTTTCTTCGGCTGCACAAGTACAAAGTCTTTTATTAAAAAACTCCAAAAGACTTTCACCGTTAAAATCCATGATCATATTTACCGGCGCATCCTGAGGAGCCTTTTTTCTGTCGTATTCATTCTGTCTGTCGTTTCTCTGACTTCTTACATACTTTTCGATGCCAACATGATGACGTACAAAGTGCACAGAAATATAATAAGGCAGATTTTCAAACAAAAATGCAAAGCGCAATCGCCGTAAAGGAGAATGGCGGCATTCTATCATTTTGCGCTTCCAGGTCAGATCAGGAATTCTTTCGCTCTCTTTTCCAATCGTAACCAGTGCACGCTTCAAAACAGCCTGCCAGTCCTTATCTTCAGGATATTCAATCAGGCTTACCTTAAATTCCTTTTCCTCACACATACAAACTTTTATCTCCGTACATACAGTGATATTTTTCAGCATTAAAAAGCTTCAGGATGCAGAATCCTTTTCCCACCTTAACTTTATTCACCATTCTGTAACCAGGAAGCGGAATGCACAAAGGCACCACATCATTAACATGAGCATACTGGACCGCATATTCTACACAGGTATTTATATAATGCCAGGTTTTACGGCCCCATAAAGGCTTAGGCGCTCCAAAAGTAACAATTCCTGGTTTATTACCTGTTCGATAATTAAAATCTTCAGCTGCCAGAACAGCCATTGCACCGCCATAACTCCAGCCGCACACTTCAACTGTATATCCCTGAGCTTTTAATTCATCAGTATAAGTTTCAATGAGCTTTGCCATAATTTCATCATTACAAGATTTATAAGCATTACCCCAGCCACGCGCAAACCACAAAATATTTTCCTGCTGTTTATATGGCTTAATTGGAAAATCAAAATTATTCTTCCAGTCGCGATCCTCTGAGCTTTCTTCAAACAAAAGTCTCACCAGCTTTTCTTCTGGATAAACTTTCACGGCCCAGTCAACACAATCACCGCTTTTTGTGTATTCAGTTCTTTTTATTTCGTCAAATAATTCCCAAGGTTTCATTTGCACTTCCTTACTTCGCATAATATTCCTTCATTAACATCCCCAAAGTCATTATAATGTCGATACTGTTCAAGTTTAATAGCCTCAACTTCTACCTTGAAGTGTTCTGCTAAAATTTCTTTTATATCATCAGTATTCAGTGTTATTAAACTTTCTTCTGTCATTTTTCTATCTCCAACAATTTTTTAATCAGAGTATCTATATCTTCTATCCTTTCGCAGTACATATCATCAGCCAAAAAAGCACAGTTGATTGATTGTGGATTATCATTTCGTTGTTTTTCTCTGCATTTACTGCAAATCTTTTTTGCTTCTTCTGTCATTTTTCCACCTCGTCTGTTTTTCCATGAACCCGGATGCAACCTTTTTTTGCCATTTCCTTAAAACCTAAGCTGCATATAGTGCTAGGCTTCCCGGTAAAAGGACACGCATCTTTTTTGAAAAGCTCGCAGTCACAGCTCACCTTTTCAAAATCAAAAGGAACTTCATTTAATCCCCTGCTAATATCTGTCCAGTAGAGCATGATGCAAACCTCCTAATCGTCACTACTTTTGAAAGTAGTTATTTTAATCTCTTGAACAAAATCATCATCGCAAATCGAAAACGCTTACCAAAAGGCATTGCTTTAATCTGATCATAAAGCACATCCTGAGCTTTTATGTAAACGTTTTTTACTTCCTTACGAATCTTTCTGTCATTCTTGCCGCTCACTTTCTAACCTCTCTATCTTTCTTTTGCAGTTCCCTTACTCTGCTTTTAATCATTGCCATAGTTACACCGCATTTTGTTGCAGCTGCATCATCAAAAAGCAAATGCTCATGGTTTAAAACACACAAAACCGACCGCTTAATCAGCATCAGGTTTTCAATCCTGCAATCCGTTTTATCGCCGTTGAGGAAAATCAGGCACGAATCTTCAGGAATAACGCCGTTCACTTTCTGCCATACAATTCTATGCTTCAGTTCCCAAACGTTCGGCTCTGCAATTTTCACCTTGATATATCCGTCATCAACAATAACTTCTGTATCAACACCAACAGAATTATGTGGCCTGTGTCCTTTTTTAAACCATCCCTTTTCACATCCAGGCGCACACCAACCCTTGCGCCCTTTATTAAAGCTGACGTGTCCTTTTGGAAATTTCATGTCCATACCATTAGGCAAATGATGCGCATGACACCATCCGCGCACCTGGCTCACCTTGTAATTAGTTCCAAAGCGCTTATTCATCTTTTCAGTCGTTACATCAAAATTGAATCCAATTCTATTCTCAGTCAGCCATTCAATTTCTTCTGGACTAAAAAGAATTGCCTTTTTGCCATCATATTTATAACCGCTCCTGATATGATAATTACTCATAGCAGTTTTAATTTTTGGACACTTAAAATCAGTTCCAAAATGCTCATTGAAAAGCCTGGTAATTTCTTCCAAAGGTTTACCAGGAGCAACGCTTCGTATAAAGTCCAGTTTATCTTCAGTCCAATATCTTACTGCCATTGCTTACCCCTCAATCAGC
>Ga0310786_10008106_pt1 | contig 13556 bp, 15 predicted proteins | sample AusTroGonzalo_MG_FD_203881 | JGI IMG/M metagenome (GOLD analysis project Ga0310786, IMG submission 203881) | Bovine rumen microbial communities from tropical cattle in Woodstock, Queensland, Australia - Gonzalo_03 (v2) (version 2) | ecosystem: Host-associated > Mammals > Digestive system >... | reverse complement strand
TATTGTGGAGAAAAACGCCATTTTATATGTTTTTTTCTCCTTGTTAATTTGAAAATTTAATATTAACTTTGCATTATGAAAAATTTAGTCGAAAATATCATCGCTTTGCGAAAAAATCGCGGCTTCAAGCAGGGTGTCATAGCAAATGCCATTGGAAAGGACAATTCCAACTGGGCGAAGGTAGAGCAGGGAAGGCAGGCTGTGCAGGTGGATGATTTGGAGAAAATCGCCAATTGCCTTGGAGTGAGGGTCATTGACTTGTTCACTTATCCGGACATCTATGTGCGTGAGACGCCCAAGCACAACGATCGCTGCTCCGTGACCTTTGAGGTTTCCCCGGAGAAACGCGACCATCTACTCTCGCTGGTGATGAATGATTCAGAATTAAAATCATGAAGAAACTTCTCCTGATTATCGTGACCATGTCGCTCATCAGCGTCATGCACGCAGAGATCAAACCCGTATCGCAGGGCTCGTACAAGACCGAGTATGTCGGCGGAGTAACCGACCAGTACGTGAAGATGCTGTACGCTGTGGATGGTACGTACTACGCCTTCAGCCTTAAGTGCGCCAACAGGATGAACCCGCTGACGTTCTCTCTCGAGCTCGGACACTCGCCGGAGGAAGCGCTGCGCTCCGTCGATGCGCTGCTCACCATCCTCGATACAGGCGCCAAGTCCGAGATATACACCATCGACGACCAGACGACTGCAGCACGCAAGTCGAAGAACCTGGTGTATATCTTCCGCAACGGCTATGCCGATCCCGGATATCTCGAGCGCAGACATCTGAACAATGCACGGGAGTTCCTGCAGGATCTCCTGCCGAAATGATTTAATGAAAGGATACAGACATGACAAACCAATCCGTATTATTCCTTATTGATTATATCACGACGCGCGCGCGTATGGCGGCGAAAGGTGATACAGTAGCGGAAACGAATCTTGTTGCCGAGATCGTCAAGACCTTGAAGCCCGGAGGCTATAGGTCTGACAACCCGGTAGTCAAGGACGCGAAGGCAACGGTTGACGCGTACCTGTTCAGTGACATCACTGCCCGCGACCAGCTCGACGACTACCTCACGGAGATCTACGGCTTGCTTCCGGATTAGTTTGTCTTGTCTGGTATTGCTACTAATTATGTGAGCGCACGCACTCACCGCTCACACACTCACAAGATACAGATAAATATCTGCTTTATTATCAGTTGCTCACCCCTGCCGGGAAGACTCTTGTCATCCCGACAAAGGGGAGCTAAATCCCCGAAATTGAACTGGTAAAGGCAGATGTGAATCTGTAAATGTGAGTGAAAATGTGAGTGCAATACTCACATTTTCGTTTCACAAACACTAATCAGTTCAATTATGAGTAGGACAAAATCAATTCAAAACTATCCGACCCTGAACAACAAGGGCGGTGATCTATCCAAAGACTGGTACGTAGAGTTCTCGTTTCGCGTGCCGGGTGACCCTCAACTACACCGGCGCAGGATCTGCACAGGCATGCGTCGTACTGTTCCGGAACAGCAGCGGTACAAAATCGCTGCCGAGTTCATCAGCTATTACACCGACTATCTCAAGTCAGGGCGTTATATCAACGATCCGGATGACATGACGCCGCTGCGCCGTGATGATACCCACCGCGAGGAATTGAGGCGCTATATAGCCATCGAAGAGAAGTACAAAGTAGTGAACATCACCACGAGCTACCTCGAGGAGATGCGCGGCTCAATCAGGCAGGCAAGCCACCGGAAATACACCTCAGAGATGAAGGTGTTTTCCGACTGGGCGGCTGCACATGGCCATGAGTACATTTCCATGATATCGCAGGTGGATATGCAGCAGTTCTTCGACTACCTTGCTGCTGATGAGCGCCAGGGTGGCAGGAACTTGTGCCGGCAAAGCATCAAGCAGTACCGGCTGCAGCTGCATGCCGTATTTGAACGTGCCCGGGCTGAAGGACTATACACGGAAGAAAATCCGTGTGTGTCCATCAGGAACAAGGGCAAGATTGTCGACCTGGCACCCACACCCTACACAGCAGACGAGCGTAAGCGGCTCAAAGAGGCTATACTGCCGCGCCAACCGTATCTATGGTTGGCCATTGAGCTGCTGTATTACTCGGCCATCCGTCCGGGGGAAGCTCGTCTGCTGAAGGTGGGTGACATAGACCGCGAACGGCGGTGCATCACCGTGCACAACACCATAGCCAAGAACAAACGCAGTCAGCAGGTGGGAATAACGAACGACACCCTGACACTCATGGAGAGTCTGGGTGTGTTCGCATATCATCCCGACCTGTACCTTTTCGGCCATGGTGGTGTGCCGGGGACTAAACCTATAGGTGTATCGACGCTACGTGAGCGGTTCCAGGACTACCGGCGTGCGCTGCACATTCCGGAGAGCCGGAAGCTATATTCATGGAAGCACACCGGTGCAATCAATGCCTTGGATAACGGCATGGATATCGTCAAGCTGAAGGACCACATGCGGCATGCCAACGTGAGTACCACGATGCAGTACGCAAAAAAGCGTGCACGGGACGTACACGCTGCAGAAAGCTACATCGATATGCTTTAGTCGATGATGCGGTAGAACTCGCCTTCCATGAGTTCGGAAAGACCTTTGTTCGTGAATTGGGCGGAAATGCGCTGACATGCGTACTTCTGCCCTTTAATACGAAAGACCTTTGTCGGTGTGGGGATAGTCTTACCTATGAACTTAAACCGGTACAAAAGGGACTCGTCTATATTAGGGACACGCATATTCGACTGAATTACGCTAAATGCCGGTGTCAGGTTGAAGCGACACCACTTCAGACCACTATAATACAGCGGCACCTCTTCGCCACCGGCTGCTGTTATCGTTCCTTGTGAATAATTCTCTCCGGCTACAGGCTCCCACGCCCTTGTAAAGATATGATTACCTCTTCCGTCATCCGATCCTTCACGAAGAACAACCATCAGCTTCTCCGGCTTATTCTCCATCTCTTCTGTGCCGATCTCGATGAGTTCTTTCGCATAAAACTTGTTATGAAAATACTGCCCGGAGTGTCTTGTAATCTTCGGCTTCGCTATCTCCACAATAGGGAGCTTGTAAGGCGTTGCCACCGGAGTGGCAGCCGCCTGTGGAGTATCATACGAAGTGGAGATATCACACTTATGTTCTACGCCGAACCGTATATATCTCAATCGACCGACTCTCATATTACAAGGAACAATCCGGGACTCCTCGCCTTCTGTCAGATGCCCAAGCTGACCAAGAACCTCAAACTGAACAAAGTACTGATGATAACTTGCCGTTGTTATCTCATCTCTTTCCTCGATGTTGGTAATATACACCGTTTCTTCATAGTCTCCACCTATCTGTGCCGTGTCATGGAACGAATAAAGATACTCCTGATTATACACATTGGTGTTTTGCCCTAAGGCTTCTGATTCAGGGCTATACCAGCCACCGATTAACGGATAATAGACATATACGTTATTCTTAAAGTATTCGACATCCACTTTGTTGACCTTTAACGGGTCGCAATCGTCAGAAAGCCTCACCTTAATCTTATCCGCTATAGTCTTTTCCGAGTCGTTTTGCTCCACAACAAAATCATCATTCACCGTTAGATCCTGCTCTTCTCCTACCGTACTTTGGATAAGCTTGCTCCATTTCACAAACGATATTTTTTGGCTGTTGACATCTATTCTGATAAAGCAACCGAAGAAACGAGATACTTCCTTGAACAGCTCCTTTATAGTCCAATGAGGGAGCAGTTTGTCCAACTGCATGTAACTAGTATATGCTAACACGTGGCTCGTAGTGTTAGCAATCACCACTTTTTTGAACCAGATGACAGCTTCCATATCTGTCATGTCAACGGTAAATCCGCATATCTCTGCAATCACCTCTATCAGATGATACAGGTAGATATGCCGAAATTTACAGTCCATACTATCCTCATTAATAAACAAGGCATCAGCATCTTTATCCCATACAGCAAGATCCGTCCAGCCCTGACCGGAAGCCTTTGCCTGTGATTCCTCTGTTCCGTCCGTCCCATCATACGATGAATAGTCCAGTTCGTCGATATAGGTATTCATCACATCATTGTAATATCGATGCGTACTCATACCTTCCAAGAACTGCGCTTTAACTTCGGTCTCATTCGCCTCGATAATGGTGAGGAAGCCGCTCTTGTAGAACTCTCCATCAAACATTTCGCACGTAAACCTGATTTTGCTTCTATCCACGCCCTGCACATGCAGCGCACCGAAGATCAGGATGTTCTCCGGCTGATTGTCCAGGGGGAAGGTCATCTCAAAGGTGTACTCTTCCGCATCAGTAAACAACGGATTTTCGGCAACATATTGAAATACCGAGTTTGCTTTCAAAACGGCTTCCTTGCCGTCAACTATTACTCTCATTCTCCGCTCTTGTTTTTGATTAATTGATCATATCTTTGCTGTGCACGAACCAGCCCTTTGTCGCCGGTCATCAGCACACCGGCATAGATACCTCCGTCGAGGGTCTTGTTGAGCCGGTCGATGGAGTCGCCGATTCCGGAGCCGTTCTGCCCCCCGGATTGTAAAACTGGAGTTTTAGAGTCGCTAAAACTGGAGTTTTGCGATTGTAAAACTGGACTTGGCTTGGAAAGCTGTCCGATGGTGTTGGTGCGTTGTGCCAGGTCGAGCTGCGCGATGGTGGCTGCTGCTGTCGGGTTGGCAAGCAGTTCCTGACTGGCAACCCATTCCCCGGCATGTACTATGCCGGCAGGCTGGTACTTGGAGCCGGGCATGGTGTAACCACCGGCAGCGTAGCCCTGCGCCATGGCTGCCTCATGCTGCTTCTTGAGTGAAGCTATCTGTATCGCACCTGCAGCCACTGCCATTGCTGCAGCAATAGGGCCGAGCGTAAGACCACCGATGATAGGGATAGCGGCTGCAGACGAATAGGCATTGATAGCAGCAACCGCCGTTTGTGCAATGGCCGATGCAATCTGCATGCCGTACTTCTTCTCCTCGGCTTCGTTCTTGACCTTGGCAATCTCTTTTTCCTTCTCGGCTTCAATGGCGGCAATCTTGTCCTTATTGTCACCGGCCGCTGCCAGTTCGCGCTCGTACTTCTGTTCGATGTGTGCGGTCTGCAGGTCGGTCTCCGCGTCGATGAGCGAGGAGAGACCGGAGAAGATCTCACCCATGCCGGAGACGAGGGTGGAGAAAGCCTGTTGGAACGACTGGAAGCCTTCCGACTGCAGATACTCGAGCGTCTTATCCATGGATGCCTTGGCGCTGTCGACAGCCATCATCTCCGCCTCATCGTTGTACTTCTTGGCAATCTCGTAGCGTGCTTTCTGATAGGCTTCCTCTATCTGCAGTTTCTGCTCGGCTGTCTGTGCAGCGGCCAGCAGCTGCGCGTGGACAATCTCCAGCTGCGCTTTCTCCTCTGCCGTGCCCTCCGGATTGGTATTGACGCCGGAGTTCTTGAAATACTGGCTGCGAAGATTGTCCTGCATCTTCTTGGCATCCTCGGCATGTTTGCGCTGGTACTGAAGGGACTTGTTCTGATACGCCTCCTGCGCATTCAGCCGTTCCTCACTGCCTTCCTTGTACAGGTTGACGAGGTTCTGCAGGTGCTCAAGCTCTGCCTGCTCGTTAGCCAACTGGTAGGCGCGTGCAGACATCTCGCCGTCGGCATAGCGCTGATCGAGGATGCGGCGCGTCTCGGAATAGCGCTTCTGCTCTTCCTCGACCGTTCTGCCGGTAGCAGCTTTCTCCTGCTTATCCTGTGCATCGAGCATGGCGGCCTGCGCCTCCAGATACTCGGTACTGCCCTCTTTATATAGGGACATCTTCGCTTTCTGATAGGTGAATTCTGCCTGCAGCTGCCCGTCAGTGTACTGCTTGAAGTCCTTTTCGCCCTGGAGGTAGGCAATCTGATTGAGGGCAATCTCTTTATTCTTTGCCTCCTCGAGAGCCTTCAGCCGGTCCTTGACATCGACCGGTGCAGCGGCATTCGTGTTGCCTACCTCCGGCTTGGGCGTACTTCCTCCGGATGGCGCAGCCTCGAGCAGGTCACCGTCCTTAATCTTGCCCTTAATAGCATCAATGGCGGTATTGATATCACCCAATTGCTGCTTGGCGGCTTCAAGGTTACCCGTCTTAACCTTAACATCCACGGAATAGGTGTTCTCATAGCCTCCGGTCGGACCTGCAGCACCCATCGATGTACGCATCTGCACCTTGTTGCCGTTCTCGGCTGCTTTGCGATTAGCCTCATCAAGATCCGCTTGCCGGTTCGTGATGTTCTCCTCTGCCTGCATCTTCTGCCGATAGAGGTCAGTCAGCTTCTCCTGATAGACCTGCATCTGAATCTGCTTTTCGAGCTTCTTGGTATAGTTGTCAATGGCATCGGCGTTGTCATTGATCAACTTACCCTCATCCGACAGCGAGGCATGGTAGTCCGGGACTAACGCCTTCAGCTGCTCGAGAGCTTTCTGCCTGGCTTGCATGGAAAGAGTCTCATCGTGCACGGCATCGTTGAGCATGTCAATCTTTGCACGCTGCTCTGCGTACTGCTCGTTTATCTCTTTCTGCGCAGCTGCTTCTGTCTTCTCGAGCAAAGACATCTCATTACGACGCTTGATGACGAGTGCAAGAGCAGTGCCGATGCCTACGAGCGCAGCACCAATGGCAGCGTAAGGATTGGAGAGCAGCGCAGCGTTGAAGGCCTTAATAGCCGATATCGCTTTCTTGACTCCGCCAACGAAAGTGTTCCATGCCTCCTGTCCCTTGGCCAGTGCATAGTACGCTGACAGCGCAGCGGTGAGAGCGATGAGAGCAATACGGTTCTCCTTGATGAACTGGATAGTCTTCAGCATGACCCGCATCGTGGCGGATGTGCCGCTGATGAGATGCTCAACAATAGGCATCAGTTCCTTGCCGAGGGTGACAGCCATCTCCGTGAAGCCTTTGCGGGCTTTCTCGAGCCCGGCTTGTACGGTGGTGTTCTGCACCTCGAACTCCTTGTCGATGGACACCGCCTCTTGGAAAGCGACATTGGCGGCTTCCTGCTGCTGGCGCACCGTGTCGATATTGCCGGCAAGGGCAGCGAGTACCGCCGAGGCACGTGCTCCGTTCTCTCCCATATCGGCAAAGACCGGAGCAAGGCTGTCTATTCCGCCAATCTCATGCAACCGGTTAAGCAACATGAGTAAGCCCTCGTTGGTGCTGCGCTTGCAGGTGTCGGAAAACTCCTCGACTGCCATGCCGGTTGCCTTGGCAATTTTCGCCGGATCCTTGAACAGCTTCATGATGACCTGCGAGAGAGCCGTGGCAGACATCTCGACCTTCTGACCTTGGCTGTCGAGCACAGCACCGAAACCCATGATTTCCGGGATGGTCATGTTTGCCTGCGCTCCGACACCGGCGAGGCGCTGTGCAAACTCTGCCAGATAGGGAGCGGATGCCGTACAGTTCTGCGAGAGTTCATTGATGACCGAGCCGACTGATAGCAGGGCTTTCTCTGTTCCCAGCCGCTCCTCATCGCCGAAGATAGTGGTGAGCTTTGAGAGCGTCAGAGTAGCGCCATCGCCGAGGTCGTCGAGGGCTACGTTGATTTTATCTGCAGCGCGCACAAAGCCCAGCACATCTTCTTCAGACTGCTTGCCAAGGCGGCCGGCTTCCTGTGCCAACTGGTTGAGGGCTTCCCGACTGGTTCGGGTGTCCATCTTCTTGAACGCCTCGTTGAGCCTGTTGACCTGTTCCTCGGTCATGCCGGTGTACTTACGCACATTAGCCTCTTCCTGCTGCATCTCGGCATAGGCGGTGACGGCTTTCTTGCCTGCCATGACGAGACCGGTGACAGCACCTGCACCGGCAGCAATGGAAGCACCCCAGTTGTTGACGGTGTTCCTCACGCGCTCGAAGATTGATTCCGATTGCCGGAGCTCTGCGTTTACCTTATCCAGTTCTGCCTTGAGCAGGCGTATTTTCTCCGTGTGGGATTTCCATGTAGCAGATTCGCGCTCGACATTCTTCAGCTCGCTCTGCAAGAACTTGATAGAGCGGTTGAGTTCTGCCGGTGTAGCCTTATTCAGCTGCTTGAAGCATCGCTCAACTGCATTAACACCGGACTCCATCTTCCGGAGGTCGGCGTTCGTTTTATTCAACTCCTTCTGGAATGCCTGTGCAGCCTGATTGTTGCCGGCACGGTAAGCCGCTTCGAGTGACTTTGTGAGTTCATCTGCTCGCTGGCGTAGTTTGCTTAGTTCCTGTTCTGGTTGCTGTCCGTTAATCAGGAGGTCAACTTGGGTCTTGTTGGGATCTGCCATATCTATGATTTTTTATACAAAGGTACGCACATACGCACGCGCGGCAAAAATACGACTTGCTATATAACGAATATGCAATATAAAAAGCAGGGCGTGAACCCTGCTTTTTATGAATGGTAGTAAATTTACTACCTTTTAACCGATATACGAAGACAACCGATAAACCACTTCAAGCGATATCGACAGTTTGCCTGTATTTGCCCGGCAGGCTATCCGTTTCGGTATCCTCTCCTTGGCAACTTCCGGAGTGCAGCTCAGCGCGTACTCATGGCAGACCATGTTGTTGTCGTTGATCTCGGAGGCTATCTGCATAAGGAGGCACTTAACTTCGTGATTGGTGAGACCAACTTCGGTTGTTGGGATTGTGAAATTTTCATTTTTTTTCATGGTGCTAAAGTGATTTCATTGCTTCAATATACTTGAGTCTCGAAGCCTCGATGTCGCTGAACGCGTCATAGATATCCGCTATGATGTTCATGGCATCGCGTACGATAGGTACATGAGGATTATTCTCCTCAGCATACATGATGATCCGTGAGAGGTTCATCTGGGAACGTAGCAGTCCTTGGCTCAAGATCTGCAACCGGGACTCTGATCCGTATTCATCCGGAATAGATACGAAATCGTGCAATGCGGGAATGGGGCTGTAACAAATATTCGGGTTCATAAGCATCCTCCTAATAAGTCCAATCAACATCCTCTTCTACATACAGTTTAATCCTTGTATTCCCTATTGAGGCATTCAGCGTCATACGTTCCGGTACTCCTTTTACTCCTTTCTCAGCAGGGATTACAGTAATGGAGTAAGACTCTACAGCTTTGTCATCATCAGGGAACAAGTTCGCTATCTCAAACAGTGACTCTCTCACTTGTTTGTTTGTCAAAAAATCCTGTCTCATAACGAACCTCCTTTCTGTTCATCCTCGTTGTAATTAAGCACCTTGAGTTCAAGGTGTATGTTCCCTGTACGAACAAGCATCCTCGTTCTTTCAGGATACACCATTGTCCCCTTAATGTCAATCAAAGCCGGAGATATACTCATGCAGTATTTTTCGCAGATCTTATCTTCGTTAGGAATGGCATCTACAATTTTCTGCAATACTTCTTTGGCTTGCTGATACGTAAAACCGGCATTGTTCATAACAAACCTCCTCTCTGTACTGAATAGGTTATAAGATTCTCTCCGAGACGGAAAGTGTACACTGCGCCACCATCGGGCGAGGGTTGCCAAAACAGGTCTTTGCCACTCTGGCGGATTGCATTTGCGATACCGAAGAACATCTTAACGATGTCGGTTCTGCGGCAAGGACGCCGCTGGAAAATCTTTGAATCCATGGATCTAAAAATTAGACATTAAACATAATTAAAGTCCGATACTACCCGCTGTCTAAAACCAAGTTCCATGTAGAGGTTTTGATGTGCCATTACAACAACATCACGGGGTATCGGACTATTCCGTTTTGTAAAACTCACTTTCCGGCTACAAAAATAGTTCGCCACGCTGCGAACCTTCACCGGCTCTACACAGATTTTTTTGTTTTAGACGCTGCAAAGGTAATACATTTATACCATAAATGCAAATTTTCTTACAACTTTTTATTCGGAAAGTTACTTTTTTGCGCGAAAAGTAATATAAAGGTGCAAAAGTGGTATGCTTTTGCACCTGTTTTTGCTATCCGAGCGTGTTCTCATCTGGATTTGAGCCACCGTTACCGCCACCGTTGCCGTTGCCCGGATCGTCATCATTCGGCACGTAGGCATCCGTGCTGACGACACGCACCTTCTGCGCCTGTTTGTTCAGCGCGAACTGCTTGCTGAACTTGATGCCGACGGTAGCACCCAGCACGAACTTGAGCCGGTCCGGGGTAAGGTCGGATTCCTCCGCCTTGTTCCGGATAGGTATCGAGGGGTCGATGGCATGTGCATCCGTTGTCTCCCGTAGGATATCGAGGTCGCTGACCGAACCGTTAACCTTGGGATAGATGGAGAGCATCTTGGTGCCGTCCTCCGTGGCGAGGTTGATACGGTTGGACTCCCGAACCTCCTCGTGAATGATCTCGCAGATAGCTGCTACGATTGCCTGGCACTCGTAGGACTTGAACGACGTACGCGCAGCAACACGCTTGGCGAGCTCGTTGTTGTCGAGATCGTTGTTAATGACTACCTCCGCATAAAAGGAGTGTGAACCTGTCTGATTTGCCTTGGGAGTGAACTCCCTTACGCGATACTTAACTTTTGACATAACATTTTAGTATTAAGAATTAGTATATTCTATGCCATAAAACCTCTATGAAGATTATTTCACGTGCAAAGTTACTCAACTCCAGCGAGCGGAGAAAATACACAAGTACAATTGGAGAAAACCACCTCTAACTGGTTGAATTTCTCCTGCGCTACCTCATAAAATAGGGCGGTTGGAGTCGTAGTTTATGAGGTTTTCCGGGCATAGCTCGGAAACTGCGCCACAAAATCAAGGGGTTATAGGGGAAGATGAGAAAAATCTTCCCCTATATGACCAAGTTGACCCACCGCCCTGCCTGCGCGCCCTCGCCGAACGAGCCGACCAAGCCGAGCGGAATATGCAGAGGTCTCTATGGGATTGAGGAGAAAAATAGGATGCCGATAGGATGCTTTTCGGGTCTAATAGGATGCAAATAGGATGTTTTAGGGGTCTATGTGGTGTTTAATAGGATAGAATTAGGACATATAAGGGGACGGCGGGGTGTCTAATCGGATACTAATCGGATATAAATCGGATATAAATCGGATAGGGTGTGCATAAAGATAGGACTGCTTCCCAGCAGCCCTATCTCGCAACAATGAACACCACTATCGAACAACGACGTCCCTGCATCAAGCCTCAGGGGGCGGCTATGGGTGTGTATGGGGTGTGAGTGTATAGCGTGCGCTATGGGTGTGGCATTACTGCTCATCAGCAGGCGGGGCTTGGCGGTGTGCATCAATCTCAACCTTTGACTTGCCGTGCCAAAATGTAGTCTTAATGCCCTTGAGGTTACGCGCCTCACGGAGCACGAACGGGATTTGGCTAAGGGTTAGGGGTACGCACAGCAGGCTGCCGTATTGGAACACGGACGGGTGTATCTCGCCGAGGGGTGGGACTATGAACCCGAACACACCCAGCCCTATCATTGCCACGGTACTGAACACGAATACGAACGAGTGCCATGTCAATACTCTCTTATTTGCTTTTGGTTTCATACTATAATTAACTTATGGGTTTACTTGGTGTGTTACTTATCTATCTCACTTAACGCGAACGAGACTATACCTACAAACTCCTTGCCTATAGACTTAGCCATATACTCCTTGATATTCATACAGGACGAATACCACTTGATGCTGAACCACGGGCGGGCGGTACGGAACTTGCGCTCACGACCTGACTTGGTGTACTCGCCTATATCGCCCGGATTGCCCAATGACTTCTCGCGTCCTGTTCCCCGGTCTTGGAAGATACCGTACTCCGGGAACGTGAAATGTACTGCCAGCTCCAGATACTTATCATCGTGCTTGACGGGAAACTGATGGAGGCTGTCGTATAAGTGCGGTAGTGAGGTGCGTGTGCGTCGGCGAGGGGATTCGAACACCCCGTATTTAAGGATGCGCTCCTGCCAGATCTTTGTCATCGTGTCATTCCACGCCTCGACATACTTGGCACGCTCTGATATGGCTTGCTCCTGCGTCATCAGTTCACAGTTACTGCATCATTATTTCGCTTATCCGCATATTGCAGAGTTAACTCTATCGATATGGGGGTATTGGGGTTGTTAGATTCCTCGAGCTTGTATTCCTTGATCTGAACTACATTCCATGTGTTGTATGTAGTACCTCCAGAAGTGTACGGATCATTCATCTCAATCTTGCGCGACCGGCAAAGGTTGAGCAAGGTGTTATACATGGCTGAAGGGAGAACCGGCGACTTGATTTGCAGATCCAGCAGCTGCTCGATGTCGTACATCGTGGATACATTCTCAATCTGAGCGGTCTCGAACTCGGTCTTGGGGACTTTGGTCGTAGATCCGGGGAAGGTGACATACTCCACGGCATTGAAGACATTCCGGAAGCGCAACTGTACCGGCACGTCCATTTCAAGGAAATACACCGTTAACGTGCGATTGCCCATCCTGACATCCGCCTTGACTGCTCCTGTAATGCTATTCACGGATAACGTACTTATGCCAGTAGATGAATTGCCGGACGTAACAGTGGTTGATCCGTCTTGCTTGGTGTACGTAATGAAATAGGTAGTACTCGAGTCTGCATAATAAGGTAGCAAATAGGATTCGCCCACAGCGGCAAATCCGACCTTATAATGCGTAAGGAAGTAATATGATGTGAAGATATCCGCAGTCAGAGACCCTGACTTACGCAGCCGAGACCCTACATAGAGGACGTCTAACGCCTTGCTTGAGATTGACGCTGATGTATTAGCTGTATAGGTAGCCGTGACTGACAATACGGATAGATTGTTCTGAAGCATATAAGCACGAACGATTTCCTCTATGCCAAGGAACTCATGATATCCGCTGATGAGACGACCGGCATAGTTAGACACAATGGCTGTACTATTGACCGTGAGCGTCAAACTTACAGAGCTGTAACTGTTGGATGATTGAACTCTGAGATTGGATGCTATGTCACTGAGGAAGATCATAATGCTTCAGTAATTTTTTGCAAAGGTACGGGTGCGCGGGCGCGCGGCAAAAATACAACATTACGCAGTACCGAGGAGGGTGACGGTGGTGAACTTGACGGGCTTCTTGGTCATGCCGATGTACAAGGTATCGAAGGCATCCGTGCCATCGGTACGATGCTCCAGCAGGTTCTCTTCAGACTCTGCCAGCTTCTCGCCTGCCTTGTACTTCTTGAAGCCGTTCGCGCCCCGGATCACTCCGGCGGACTGGATAGCTACGAGTAACGCCTCATTGGCATCGATATTGAAGTACGGGGTCAGTCGTTCCTTGCCGGCAAATCCACTATTGATAAGCAGGTATTTTTCGGAATGTCGCATAGGATTTCCGAGCAGAACGGATTTAATTCTCCAGCCATGACTCTTAAATTCCTCCTCGATAACGGCTTTGAAGTCCTTCTTATTGACGGCATAATTGCTCCCCAGTGCTGTGGTATCATAATAGTAAATAACTTGTTTGCATTTGTGATTGCGGTAGTAATTGCAGAAGTCGGCAATGAGTGCCGGGATCTTCCTGTCGAACT
>Ga0310786_10008105_pt1 | contig 13560 bp, 12 predicted proteins | sample AusTroGonzalo_MG_FD_203881 | JGI IMG/M metagenome (GOLD analysis project Ga0310786, IMG submission 203881) | Bovine rumen microbial communities from tropical cattle in Woodstock, Queensland, Australia - Gonzalo_03 (v2) (version 2) | ecosystem: Host-associated > Mammals > Digestive system >... | reverse complement strand
CCTCGTTTCTTTTCAAGTCTTATAACGCGTAAATCAACCTAGCTCACGTTATAAGTATAATGGAAATGCCAACGAAAGACAAGACTCACGCCAGATCCGCCTTCATTTTCGTCCGAAAGACGAGCATGCTGAGAACAGCCATCACGGCTGCTGCCGCCGTCACGATCAGAAGCGGAAGCCAAAACTCTTCCCAGCCAAACTCCAAGTGAATGGCTGACCGCACGGACTTTGTGCAGTACAGGAAGGGCATGCACTTACAGATCTTTAACATCACGCCGCCGGTGGCCTCCGCGTCAAACCAAATTCCTCCCAGGAAAGATCCCAGGGAGATGATGATGGAACAAAGTCCCGGCGCCGCCTTGTCGTTAAAAAGCGTTCCGAAGAGGATGCCAATGAAAACAAAAAACAGGGCGGAGGGCAGAAGGGATGCCAGGCCCGCGAGCAGTCCCAAGGGATTGATCGCGTCGCCGACGGTCACGGAGATGATGAATGCCACGATAAAGGAGAGCGCCGCCTGTACCAGTGCCACCACCAGCATGGGAAGCAGGTATCCGTTCGTGAAATCACTGCCCTTCATCGGAGATGCATACATGCGGATCAGGAAGGAGCTGGTGCGATCCTTTGAAACTGCCATGGCTGAAAACAGCATGATGAAGGTCAGCCCAAAGATGCCGATGCCTCCTGCCAGATTGTCGATGCGAAAGATGGTCATGCCGGCTTCCTTTGGAATGCTCTCATTCACCAGCGTCATGACCCCCAGCATCACCAGCGGGAATCCAATGCAAAAAATGTAGCTCAGTACGTCCCTTGAGATCTCGATCAAATTTCTCTTGCTAAATTGTAACGTTCTATTCATGTTTTCCTACCTTTCCATTCTTCGCGGATCAGCCACGGATCCAAAACTCTTTTTTGGCGCCTTCCGGTATTATGCCTTGCTACCTTCCGCCACGCTTACGAACACTTCTTCCAGTCCCTTCTTGCCGGTAGCCTCCTCAAGCTCTGCAAGCGTTCCCGTCATCACCAGACTGCCGTCGATCATGATGGCGATGCGGTCCGCCAAAGCCTCCGCCTCCTCCATGTAGTGCGTCGTGAGGATGATGGTCATCTGGCTCTTAAGGCTCTCGATCTCCCTCCAGAGCTCGCGCCGCGCCAGGACGTCAAGGCCCAGCGTCGGCTCATCCAGATACAGCACCTTCGGCTTTCCAATGATGGCCATGGCGATGGAGAGCTTTCTCTTCCAGCCGCCTGACAAGGTCTTAGCCTTCTTCGCGCGAACCTCTTCCAGGTGAAATCCCTTCAGGATCTCTTCCACGCGACTCTTACTCTCCTCTTTTCTCCCGAGATAGATCCCCGCCATGAACGCGAGGTTCTCTTCCACGGTTAGGTTTTCGGCAACCGCCGTATCCTGCGGTGAGATGCCAACCAGGGATTTCACCTTGTCCTGATCCTCTCTCACGTCATTTCCCAGGATCCGCGCCTCACCCTCCGTCGGGGTTGACAGACCGGACAGCATTCGGATGGTGGTGGTCTTTCCCGCGCCGTTGACGCCGAGAAGCGCCAGCATCTCCCCCTCCATGACCGTGAGGTTTAAGTGATCCACCGCCGTTTTGCTGCCATATTTTTTCGTCAGATTCTTTGTATCGATCGCAACGTTTCTTTCCATCTTTCACTTCTCCTTTTTTACAGGCTTTTCGCTTGTGACTTTACCATAATATAATTTTCTTTGGGAAAAAAGAGATTTGACGTGAACGGTCTGATTTGCGAGATGAATGGTAAAAAACCATAAAAAAACCTTCCGGCTTAGAATGCCGGAAGGAACCAGATAAAACCATATGCAATTCTGCGATACCACTTGTCGCCATTGTCCTCAAGATCCACGCCGTTTGATGCGCTGTTATAAATGGAACGGAAAAGCTTTTGCTCTTTTAAGAACTTGGGGACAAACCGAAAGTTCTGGAAGATATAGGCATGCGCAAAGATTTCGCGGGCGAGCTGACCGAGGGACATGCCAGTGATCCTCTCCTCCTCCACGATCTCCTGAGCCAGTCTCTTGCAGTATGCCCTGTCATAAAGCTTCTTCTCCATGGGAATGCTCACATATTTCTTCGTCATCTTCTCTTTCACGTTTTTGTCCTCCGATCTTTATTTCCCTTCCGTGATTCTAAGATATCATTTTCCGGAATTTCATTCCATCGGATCTTCTTACGTATTCCTTACGTTTTCGTAAGAAATCCTTGCAAAAAACTGTTGCTTTTTCCATCAAAACATAGTATATTAACTTTTACGCGACTCTAATTCGCGTGGTAACCGTTAATTTCATATTGTGCGTGCTAAGAACTTGGCAAGATATGTCTAGGCTAACAAACAAGAGTATAACTACCAGGGGGAGTAACTATGATCACGATGGAAAACGTAAGTAAGTCGTACAAGGTTGCAAAACGAAACGCAGGTTTTGGTGAGGCAGTAAAATCCCTGTTTCACCGAGAGTATGAGACGATCCATGCCCTGAAGGACGTAAGTTTCACCATTCAGGATGGTGAGATGGTGGGGTACATCGGACCCAACGGAGCGGGGAAAAGCTCCACGATCAAAATTCTAAGCGGAATCCTTACGCCGGATGGCGGCAAGGTATTGGTGGACGGACGTGTTCCTTATAAAGACAGGATCCGCCACGTGCGACAGATCGGCGTCGTATTCGGCCAACGGTCGCAGCTATGGTGGGACGTGCCAGTCATCGATTCTTTTGAACTTCTTAAGGACATTTATTCCATTTCTCCACAACAGTACAAACAAAATCTGGATGAGCTGACGGAGCTCTTAAACCTAGGGGAGTTATTGCGCTCTCCCACAAGGCAGCTGTCCCTGGGACAAAGGATGCGTTGCGAGATCGCGGCCTCCCTCCTGCATGATCCCAAGATTCTGTTTCTGGATGAGCCCACCATCGGGCTGGACGCGGTGTCAAAGCTCGCAGTGCGGGAATTTATCCGAAAGCGAAACCAGATGCACGGGACAACGGTCCTTCTGACCACCCATGACATGCAGGACATCGAGGCCCTCTCCGACAGGATCATCCTCATCGGAAAGGGTGAGATCCTGATGGACGGAACGCTGGATGACGTAAAGAAGGGCGGAGAGAACATCGACGAGACGGTGGCGGAGCTATACCGCTCCTTCGACGTATAGGAGGTGGTCAGATGAAACGGACTATTTCCCTGCGGAAATACCACTCCTTTTTCCGCCTTCGCTTTATACAAGGCCTGCAATACCGGGCTGCCGCCGCGGCCGGGATCACGACGCAATTTGCCTGGGGGTTTCTTTTGATCATCGCCTTCTCGGCCTTTTATGAGTCAGATCCGGCAGCCTTCCCCATGAGCTTTCAGGATACCGTGTCCTACGTCTGGCTGCAGCAGGCCTTCCTTGCCCTGTTCAACACTTGGATGATGGAAGGCGAGATCTTCGACGTCATCGCCAACGGGAATCTGGCCTATGAACTCTGCCGTCCGATCCGCATCTATAACATGTGGATCGCAAGAAGTCTCGCCAACCGGTTCTCCCGGGCGGCGCTGCGATGCAGTCCCATTTTGATCGTGGCCTTCTTGGTTCCAAAGCCTTACCGGATGATGGTGCCCCCAACTCTTGGCACCTTCCTGTTGTTTATCCTCTCCCTCCTTTTGGGAACGGCCGTGGCAACCGCCTTTTGCATGATCGTCTATGGACTGACCTTCTTTACGATCTCCCCCCAGGGCGTTCGGACCCTGTTTGCCTCTCTTGTGGATTTTCTCGCCGGAGGCATCATCCCGATCCCCTTCATGCCAGACAAGGTGCGGGCGATCGTGGAACTTCTTCCCTTCGCTTCCATGCAGAATGCTCCTCTTCGGATCTATACCGGAAGCCTGGCTGCGGAGGAAGTAAAAGTAACGTTGGGACTACAATTTTTCTGGCTGATCGCCCTGGTACTCATCGGCAGCGGACTGTGCCGCCTGGCGGAGCGAAAAGCCTGCATACAAGGAGGGTGAGACGATGGAAAACGTGAAAAAAACCAGTGCCTTCCGGCTATGGCTTCGCTACGTGGGCATCAACGTCCGAAGCGCCATGCAGTACAAAACTTCCTTCTTTTTGATGGTCCTGGGACAGTTTTTCGTGTCCTTCAGCGTTTTCCTGGGACTGTACTTCATGTTCCAAAGATTCCACAACGTGAAGGGCTATACCTATCAGGAGGTGCTCCTGTGCTTTGCGATCTTTTTGATGGAATTCTCCATCGCGGAGATGGTGGCCCGGGGATTTGATTCCTTCTCCTCCATGGTGCGAACCGGCAGCTTTGATCAGGTTTTGGTCCGCCCCAGAAATGAGGTGCTGCAGGTTCTCGGAAGCAAGTTCGAGCTGACGAGGATCGGAAGAATGCTGCAGGCGATCCTTACGTTCGTCTATGCACTCCCCCGCTGTGGCATTGAATGGACTTTTCCCAAGATCGTGACGGTGATCTTCATGCTGATGGGCGGAACGGCCCTGTTTTCGGGGATCTTCATGATCTATGCGTCCTTCTGCTTCTTTACGCTGGAGGGTCTGGAATTCATGAACGTCTTTACCGACGGCGCGCGGGAGCACGGAAAATACCCTCTGGACGTCTATGGGAAAAAGATGCTCTTTTTCGGTACCTTCCTCGTGCCCTACGCGCTGGTGCAATACTATCCGCTCACCTATCTCATCGGAAGAACGGACAATCCGACGTATATGCTGTTGCCGCTTTTGGCGATCCTGTTTTTGATCCCCGCCTATGCCTTCTGGAGATTCGGCGTAAGGCATTACTGCTCCAGCGGTTCTTAATCTCATGCCTGGCAATCCCTTTATTTCGTCAAAAAATAAGGATTGCCAGGCAATTTACATTATTGCAACTTTCCGGTCGGTATGCTACAATGCAATCGCTTTGAACGCAAACGGACTAAAAAAATATATTAAAAGGAATCCTTCCCATGAGTTTATCGGTTATTTTACAGCAGATGGGTGTCATCATCATCCTTGTGGCCATCGGCTTTTACTTACAAAAAAAGGGCACCATCGATGCCCTGACTTCCAAAAAACTATCTGCCATTGTGGTGGACGTGTGCAATCCCGCCCTGATCATGGCATCCATCCTCTCCGGCAACCTGACGGCGACCCATAAGGATCTCCTGGTGGCCATCGCTCTCGGCGCGGCATTTTACTTCCTTTTGATCCTGCTGGGCTTTGTGATTCCCAGGATTCTCCGCGTGCAGCCGGACAAGAGGCGCTTTTACAACCTCATGACGGTCTACACCAACACGGGCTTCCTTGGCATTCCCGTGGCCAAAGCCATCCTGCCCGCCAACGCCATCCTCTACGTCATCGTGATCAACGTGTTTTACAGCCTGCTGTTTTACACCCACGGCGTGACCGTGCTGGGTCGCGGCAATCATTCGGAAAGTGCCGATGCCTCCGGTTCCCCTAAGTCCGGCGCTTCCCTCGGCCATGCCCTTTTGCGGATCCTCAGTCCCGGTACCGTCATGGCGATGCTTAGTCTCGTTGTCTTTTGGTATCACGTAACGCTTCCGCCCATCCTTGCGAACACCATCGAGTACGTGGGCAATGCCACCGTCTTTCTCTCCATGACGCTCCTTGGCGTCTCCATCGCGAGGTCCAATCTCTGGGCTTCCCTCAAGGACGTGCGCATCTGGTGCTACGTTATTCTTCGCATGCTTCTCGTCCCCGTCGGCATTGTCTTTCTCATGCGCTCCTTAGGCTTTGATCCGGTGGCGATCCTTGCGATGTGTCTCATGGCGGCGGTACCCGTAGGGAACCTTCCCATGATCCAAGCTGAAAAAATAGGAGAGGACACTTCCATCCTCTCCTCTGCCATCGCCGTGACCACGGCCGTCTCCGTCGGGACCATCACCATCCTGATCTCCGTCTTCTCCGGCATGCTCGGCATCTAAATCATGATCATTTTTTAGGATCACTCCCCCGTCAGCTCAATGATCACAAGCTCCGGGGGATTACAAAACCTGGGAAACAGGGTGGACTCTCTCGCGAGACCGCGGCTGACGATCATGGTCGTGCCATTTTTATGATACCGGCCCCCGGCAAGCTGGGGAAACAGTCCCTGGTTTGGCGCATACAGTCCATTCAGGATTCCGGGAATCCGAACCTGCCCGCCATGGGCATGCCCTGCCAGCGCCAGATCAAATCCATCCTTCACGTACTCCTCGAAAAGCTCCGGCCTGTGGGTGAGCAGGATCGTAAACTTTTCCGAACTCCTCCCTGCCTGACCGTTCCATTCCTTCAATTTCTTTCTGACGTCAGCCATTTCCTTCTGATAATTTCTAAGCTGCCCCTCCGCATCATAATCCCGCACCAGGTTGATCTCCGGATCATCCACGCCGCAGAGCCGCACCTTCGTCTTCCCAATGCTAAGCTCTGCCACTTCCCCGGTCAAACGGATGACCCCATACTTTTCCAGGATCTCCATCTTTTTCAAAAAGGCCTCGGTTCCTGCCCAGCACTCATGATTTCCCGTCACGTAATAGCAGGGATATTTTCCGGAGATCCCGGCCAAAAATTCTTCGGTCCTGGCATCGGAAAGCCGATCGTCAAAAATGTCCCCGCCTAGCAGGATCACATCCGGCTTTTGCTTCTCGATGGCCTTAAGAAGCGTCTTTTGGCCCTTTCCATATTTGCAGGAGTGCAGGTCCGTCACCAGCGCAATGCGCATGCTTCCCTGGATCCTTGCATCCTTCACCTCATATTTCCTGATGGTCAAACCGCAATAATACCCCGGGAGTGAAACCAGAAAAACGATCAAAATCGCTAGTAAAACCTTCTTTTTTATCCCTGACTTTTTCTTTTCCTGCACCGTCTTTTCCGACATGTTATCCCATTCCTTTTATTTCTGCATTTCGTTTTAATTTCATGATTTTCCCGCCCTTTTGCGCACCTTCAGGAATTCTTCGTATTCCTTCGGATGCTTATGACGGATGTAGTTCTGGATAACGTCCCCATGTCTTGCAAGCAGCATCGCCGCCTGGGGATTCAATTCCTCTACCTTTCTTTGGCCAAATTCCCTTCTCTTTTCCACGTGGCGTTCCACCTTGGCCGCGAGCTCCGGCGTAATCCTTCCCTCCTTCGCCATCTCCTCAAGATGAACTTCCATGAAATCCCAGAAGGCATCTTCGTCGAATCTTCCCAGCATGCCCCAGGAGGTGCGAACGCCCTCCTTATCAAGAAGCCTGGCCTCCACCTCTGCCTCCTGCGCGCCTGCTGCCGCGATCTGCTCCGCCATGTCCTCGGCCAGCTCTTCCATCTTCGCCTGGGCGTCTTCCCCAAAGACCCATTCAAATTCCGCGAGTCTGTCCAGGGCCTCCACGTCCTTCTTTCCAACGCTTTCTTCTTCCACTCTCTCTTCCAGCGCGTAGGGCTTTTCCAGTCCGGCGTCTCGAAGGGCCAGGGTGATGGTGCGTCGCACCACGCCCTCCTCGATGAGGGATTCTCCGCCCATCTTCCGAAGCTGATCGTTCAGGGACCCGTCATGCTCCGTGAGGTAAAACAGGATTCCCCTCTCCCGAAGACTCTTGTGGAGCTGTACCAATCTCTCGGTGGCCGTCACGTCAATGCTGCCGATGCCGCGTCCGTCCACGACCACCTGCAGGGTATCCTCCTTGATCGCCCCCTCAATGCTGTCGCAGAACAGGTCGACGTTCGCAAAGAAAAGGTTCCCGCTAAACCGATAGATCACCGTGTTTTTCACGGGCCTCGCCGCGGAGTTTCGCTTCAAGGAATAGAAATTTCCGTGCCCCGGAATCCTTCCAACAAAGGCCGCCGGCGGGATCGTCGCCCGCATGGCCACCTCACCGAAGGAGAGCAGCACGCCGATCACCACGCCATAAATGGTGCCAAAAAACAGGACGCCCAAAAAGGCCATCATGAAGATGATCCATTCGTTCTTTCCCCTCTTCCAGAGCTTTCGCGCCATGCCGATCTCTAAAATCCCAATCAGGGCGGTGATGACAATTCCCGTCAAAACGGGCACCGGAAGATATTTCAAAAGCGGCGTTCCAAAACAGAGTACCAAAACCATGGTCAGGGATGCCGTCACGGAGGTCACCTGGGAGCGTACTCCCTGCGCGTCCGCGATGCCGCTTCTTGAGACACTTCCGTTGATTGGGCAACCGCCCACGATGGCGCTTCCCACGTTCATGACCCCATAGGCCAGCAGCTCTGCGTTGCCATCCAGATCATCCTGATATTTTCTGGCATAACCCCCGGAGGCAAGCAGCGTCTGCGTCATCACCACCGCCGCGATCCCCAGGGATTGCATCAGCAGATCCGGCAAATGTCTAAAAAATCCCGGTACCTCCACGGCCGTAAAGGAAAGCCCCGTCTCTGCGGAAATGGACAGTCCCGGGAGCATCAGTCCCGGAAGGCCGCTTTTTACCTCTGACATCACCTTCACGCCGTACTCATCCAGATGAAATACCATCTGCAAAACCGCTCCCGCGATCAACATTACCACCGTCATGGGTACCTTGGGGATCCATTTTTTGCAGACCAAAATGATCACGATGGTCCCGAGCCCCAGCGCGAAGGAAAGGGGATGAAAGCTCCCTTTCTGTTCCCACGCGTTCTTGATCAGGACGATCACCTCGCCCGTCCCGGCAGTTCCCCCAAAGAGCTTCGGCACCTGCATTAAGACGATGGTCATGCCGACGCCAGAGATAAATCCTCCCATCACCGGCACGGAGACAAATTTTACGATCCGCCCGGCTTTCAAAAGATACAGCACAAAAAACCAAAGCGCCGTAAAGATGGTCAACGTGGGAACGACGATCATGGCCTCCCGCGATTCCGAGGCGATGCCCATCTGGGCCAGAAGGCTCCCCGTCATGGCGGCGGGCATGGCGTCCACGCCCACGATAAATTGTCTAGAGGTAGTAAGAAGTCCGAAGAATAAGATCGGCAGCAGGGATCCATACAGTCCGTAAACCGGCGGCAGTCCCGCGATCTGGGCATATCCCATGGAGATGGGGATGGAGACCAGGGCCACCACAATGCCGGCAAACACGTCCCTTCCCCAATGGATTCCCTTTGCATCCGTTTTGATCTGCGTTAATAAGCGCATATTTTTTCCTCTTAACAAAACAGGAGCGCCATTTAGCGCTCCTGCCTTTTTTTATCATTACTTTTTATCCTTAGTGAAACTGATTCAGTAACGAACTCGGCACGCCTGCATCGTCCAGGGCGTCAAGGATGTTATCCCAAGAAAGGTCACTAAAGAACTCTTCAATCTCATCTTCATCCTCAAGATTTACTACCTTGCTGGGAAGCTTTACCTTGGAAGCGTTTTTGATCTTTCCATTGAAGGCGATGCGGAAAACGTCCTCATCTCCGTCCATGATGCCAATGTCAATGCTGTGCTTCTTATCCTGAATGTCAACGATGAAGTCAATGCCAGGATCGATGGAAGAACCGATCTGAGCAATGGATCTCACCATGCTTCTCACGTCACGAGGCAGCTCATAGATCAGGTCGCTGTCCATGAGATCCATCAGGTCATCATCGAGGCTGCAGGTGAAGTGACCCTTCAGATTGCCGTCCTGATATGCCTTTACGTCAAAGTTCTCTACGTCAAATTTCAGGATTTTCGCTCCGTCATACTTCAGGGCATATTCGCCAGTCAGCTTGGAACCCTTCAGCTTACCGGTTCCTTCGATTCCGACCTTATGCTCTTCTACCTCGACGGATGCCTCAAAGCCAACGTCCTTCTTGCTGGTAGCGCAAACGATCTTTGCGGTAACCTTCACGTCATCCTCGGGAACGATCGTCAGCACGCGGCCGATGACGTTTCCGCTTCCGTCCAGATAAAGGTCAAGGGTGATCTTGTCAAGGCCCAGCTCATAATCCTCAATTCTGTCCTCAACTTCCTCTAATCTTTCGAGCATCTTATCCCAATACTCGTCGGGATCCACGCCATAATCGCTCATGCCGGTGGAATCCAGGTATTCCACGAAGATCTTCTTTAATTCCTTGTCCTTGGCAACCTCTTCGCAAACTGCCTTGATAACGTTCTTGATCTGCTTTTCCTTAATGGTAACGCGAAGCTTCGTGCAGTTCTGGGAAACGCCCTTGACGTTCAGGGTTGCATTCTTTTCCTTCTCAACGGTGTCAAGCTGCTTCAGCACAATGTCAAGATACTTCGACATCAGCTTCTTAACCTGCTTGGTATCAGGAAAAGCATCCCTCATCTGCTCGATTTTTTCAAAAGCCTCAGCAAATCTGTCCGCATACTCTTCCAGGCTGATCTTTGCGGTTTCCTTGGAAACCTCGGGGATCTGGAAATACAGATCGTACTTCTTGGAATCAAAGATCACGCTCGGGCTTGCAATGTCCTTGCCGTTCACGGTGAGTTTTAACTTGATCTCAGCGAGATCATCCTTGGCATTTACGGAATACTTCACTCCCGCATTTTCCAGCCAGGAAAGGTTAAGGCCCTGAGCCTTAAGGAGTCCTAAGTACTTGTCTCCGCGCTCGCCGATGGTGATGGTGATCTCCTCCTCCATGGCCGTGTCGGAAGAGAGAACCGTGTCGCCTATCTTGTCGACCACGCTGGCGGCAGAACTGGAACCCTTGCCCATGAGATCATCCTTAACGACGTAAGAAAGATACTTCTGAGGGCTGTCAAACGTAGAATGCACAAACTTGGACGCCGCGCCGCTGATCACAAAAGCCCCGCCTCCGACGACCACAATGGCCGCGATCACAAGAATGATGATCAGGCTAATGCTACCGGCATTCTTCTTGTAACGAGATTGCTTCTTGAATAACATTTTTCATTCCTCCCTTATTTCCTTTGTAACGTGCTAACCAGCACTCATCCTTACTTGTAAGGCTCGATGGTGATGATGCTGCCATCCTCGCGATAGTTCAGCTCCGTATACTTTACGTTACGTCTGTGGTTGATGCCATTAGACAGCTCACAGTCATGATAGAAGAGATACCACTTGCCGTGATACTCGATGATGGAGTGATGGGTCGTCCAACCAAGAACGGGCTCCAGGATCCTTCCCTTGTAGGTGAAGGGGCCAACGGGGCTGTCGCCTACCGCATATACCAGATAATGAGTGGTACCGGTGGAATAGGAAAAATAATATTTTCCATTATACTTATGCATCCAGGGATCTTCGAAGTACCTGCGCTCCTCATCTCCCGCGCGAAGCTCCTCGCCGTTCTCATCCAGGATCTTGATATGGTCATAGCTGCCCTTTAAGTCCTTCATGTTCTCAGCCAGCTCGCCAACCATGGGGCCAACCTCGGGCTCGTCCTTTGCGTTCTCGCCGCCCTCGGGATCAAACTTGCCAGTCTTCCACTTCTCCAACTGGCCGCCCCAGAGACCGCCATTGTAAAGATATGCCCTTCCGTCATCATCCACGAAAACTGCGGGATCGATGCTGAAGGTTCCCTGCATATAGTTTTCCTCTGCCTTGAAGGGACCAACGGGGCTCGTGCTGGTTGCAACGCCGATGCGGAAGATGCCTTCCTTGTCGCGAGCGGGGAAGTACAGATAATAGATGCCATCCTTGTAAGCTACGTCGGGCGCCCACATCTGCTTGCTCACCCAGGGAACGTCCTTCATGTGAAGGGCCTCGCCGTTGTCCACGCACTCTGCCTCAAGATTATCCAGGGAAAGTACGTGATAATCCTCCATCTGGTACTCATCACCGTCATCATTGTCCTCGCCATTGTGTGCAAGGTCATGAGAGGGATACACGTAAATCTTGTCGTTAAATACGTGTGCGGAAGGGTCCGCGGTAAAAATATGAGACACTAAGGGTCTTCTCTGTTCTGCCATTTGATTTCTCCTTTTTTCGAATTATTTTACCCTGCGTTTTCGCGCACTTAGCCCCGAATTACGTCAGGATAGACTCCTAGCCCCATTGTATAACGTTTTACTGAAAAAAACAACGTAAAAAAAAGGGACTGCCAAGGCAGCCCCTCTCATCAGAAATCAAAGCACTTTTGCAATTGTTCCTTAAGCTCTTCCCTTGTCAGCTCTCCATCCGCGTAGGAGAGTAGCAACTTGCGGATCACCATTTCCAAATTCTCCGGGAAATAGGGCATTGGCACCGCCGCATCCACAAGCTCGCGAAACACCGTCAGGTCCTCCTCGATGGTCGCCGGAAGCACCACCCATTTATATCTGATGGCGTAGTTTGCGTATGCCTCATATTCTGAGCGCATCTGCTCATCGTAGAGATCCCTTCTGACGCTGATACCACAGTTCGAATCATTTTCCATCAGGACCTTCTGGCCTTCATAAGAAAGAAGCTCTAAAAGGAATTCCTTTGCCATCTTCTTTTCTTCCTCGGAAGCGGAAGCGCGGATCACGACGGGATTTCCCCAGAGGTAATGCTTTCCGCCCTCACTGGTCGGATAACCGACCATGGCCACGTCGCGGCCATAGGAATATCTCGCCATGTCAAGGTCTGATGCCGCATCCAGAGTATTAAGAACGCAAAACATTGCCTTTTTCTTGTATTCCTCGGAGACGTTTATGGGATTTTCCCTTTTTTTACATTTTGCATCCGCTAAATCCATAAGTCTTTCCCAAAGGACCTGATCGAAATCCTCCTCCGAACCCTTTCCAAATAAAAACTCGTCCCTTGGATCCTTCAGCAGTAATTTCAAAAACAGGTTTTCAATTTCTTCTCCATTATCGACAGGGTTAAATAGATAAAGATACCCCGGATCCTCCGCGCGACTGATAAAGTCCTCCTGATTCCATTTCGAAGGATCGATCTCTTTTCTGGCGACAATGGAGCTAATGCGAAAATCTGAGAGTACGCCGCGAAGGCTCCCATCTATCCTGCAAAAATCCAAGACGCTCTCATAAAGAACGTCACTCCCGCTGACCTCTTGATAAACTTCCTCCAGCGGTTCCCATTCCTCTTGATACTGGTAAAAATCCTGCTGCCCTAAGCTGATCAAAACGCAGTCTCCCGTGCTGTCCACGTCATCATACGTCACAAACCTGATTCTGTATTCCGGATGCTTTTCCTCAAAGGATTTGGCGACGGCCGAATATTTATCAGCATAATAATTTGAATAGACGGCAAACCCTAACGTCAATTTCACCTCTGCCTCTACGTCTCCATCACCCGTCGTCAACTCAGCCCCGTCACCCGTCTGCTTCTGTCCCTTTCCGCAACCCGCCAAAAGTAGCGTTGCGAGCATCATGGCAAGGGAAGCGACCTGCCATCTCTTTCTCATAAGAATCGTTCCCCCCTTCATCGGAAAAATCCCCCGCCCAGCAGGTAGATGGGATTAATCCAGCTCGCTCCCGGCAGAATCCCTGAAAGAACCACTAAGATGATGACGACAAAGGTTGAGATGCCCATGGAGGTAACCATGTCCTGGGATTTCGCGCTGATGACTCCCACCATGGCACCCAGAAGTACCGCCATCAACATCCTCACCAAAAACAGGAGGATCAAAAAGCCCTTGATGGACACGTAAATGGGGAAATCCCTCAAAAATTGAACGCTCTGCACGGGCGCG
>Ga0310786_10008104_pt1 | contig 13563 bp, 19 predicted proteins | sample AusTroGonzalo_MG_FD_203881 | JGI IMG/M metagenome (GOLD analysis project Ga0310786, IMG submission 203881) | Bovine rumen microbial communities from tropical cattle in Woodstock, Queensland, Australia - Gonzalo_03 (v2) (version 2) | ecosystem: Host-associated > Mammals > Digestive system >... | reverse complement strand
GAGGAGATATGCGTGATACATCGCAGATTACTAATTATGATGCGATTATTTCAGACGGTGAGTATCGAGTAGAAACGAAGTTAGTAGTTAACGGCGTTACCTATTACGAAGATGATCTGAAAAGCATTTCTACTTCATCTGCTCTTTTTTCTGATGTGCCGTCAGTAGGGAATTGCTATAGCGCAGAGATTGATATTGTCATGAAAGTGCCAAATGTGATAATCCCTACGATGGCTGAATTAAAACCGTATGCGAGGCTTGTTAGTGATGAGGATACGCCGATGGTATCAGATTGGATTCCACAGGGCGTGTTTTATATCGATACAAGGGAGCAATCCGGTGAAAATAGTTATAATCCGCTTCTTACTATTCACGGCTACGATGCCATGCTTATGGCTGAAGCAATATATCCTGAAGATGACCCGGCAGATTATCCAAAGACAGACGTTGATGTTGTGGATCTGATTGCGGAAACGCTTGGGTTTGAAGTAGATGCCCGCACGTATGAGATAATGACGGAAGGGTATGAAATTAATCTCCCTGCCACATACACGATGCGGGAAGTGTTAAGTTATATTGCTTCTATTTACGCCGGCAATTTCTGCATGTCTGCTGAAGGTAAACTGAGGCTTGTTGGGCTGACGGATATAGGGATTGAAACTAATTATCTGATTGAAGAAAACAGCAAGGCAATTGTATTCGGAGTTGATGGCACGTACCAAGATACAAGAACTGGCGCAGCACTTAAAATATATGCTGAAGCCGAACCTGTTGATGCATTAACAATTGACATTAATCCAGTTCAAACCGGGAGTGGAGATCCATCCCCTGACAATATAAGACCAATACAAGGGTGGTCAAGCGCAAAAATTACTGTTTCACCTACGTCAAATGATGAAGATGGCACAGTATATGAAATAAGTTTTTCAACGGCTGGAACTGTATATAACGGCTCTTTAAATGTAACTACCGGCGTTCTCACCGTGACTACTGTAGCATATATACTTGATGGTACAGAAAACTGGACAAGGGTAGGAAGTTCTAGTACGCCTACTGCTAACAGGTATTTTAGAACATCAAAAGGCTCACGTGGTTATTTTTCGGAGACAAATAATTTCTGTAGCCATTACCCATCAGGAACAATAGCGTCTTCAACTTCAAATATTGGCTTTGGAACAATCAATTCATCTACTGCAAGTGTTGGGGCTGCCCTCGCAATCAGACCTAATTTAACAGAGATTTCAACTGTTACATTATGGGAAAATTTTCTTGAAGAACAGTACGCAGCGGATACGCCTGTTGTGTGCGTATGTGGTCTTACTACACCGGTAACGTATCAGTTGTCGGAAACAGAGATTGAAACAGTACAAGGCTGGAATTACATTCACGCTGATACCGGAAATACAACAGTAACATGGACAATAGGCACAGAAGCAATAAGGATACTTGTTTAAGGAGGTGGTAGCTTGGCTGACATATCAGTAGATAAGCAAAGTAAAAGCCTCGATATATCGAATAAGCTTGATGGCTATACTCGTGTTTTAATCAGGACAGGGCGAACTGATGCAGACGGGAATGAAGTTGCATACATTGCTGGCAATGAAGCCGGGCGCACTCTTGAGATTGATAACCCATGGGCGAATCAAACAACAGCAGATAAAATCCTCGCTAAAATACAAGGGTGGGCATATCAACCGTTAAAAGCTGATTCTGTTAAACTTCCACCAGCATATGAGTTAGGCGATTCCATTACTGTTAACAATGTATTTAGCGGAATTTACAATGCGAATGTCCGTTTTTCTCATGTGTTTGCCGGTGACGTTGAAGCCCCGCTTGACAAAGAGATTGATCACGAATACCAGTACGAAGACAGCCGGGAACGGAAATATACTCGTTCACTTAATGATGCAATCGCACGGTTAAACTTTTTTGCGGATTCAATCGAAGCCAAGGTTGACAAAGTAAATGAGAATACTACTTTTGGTTGGCGGTTAACGGAAAATGGTTGGACGGTGTTTAACCAAAGCGGGAATATTTTTTCTGTTGCTGCTGGTGGCGCAAGCGTAACTGGCGAAATAAAAGCCAATTCAGGCTCTATCGGCGGGTTTACTATTGGCAGAAATGGTATTTCAACAAACAATCAATCCTATGGTGGACAGGAAACCACGGGTATTTTTATAGGTGCAAGTGGGATCCAGCTTGGAACCAATTTTAGAGTAGACTCACAAGGAAATTTATATGCATCAAGCGGTAACTTTGATGGTAATGTTTATGCTAAAAACATAAAGTACAATGACGGTTCATCAGGGAGTTCTGAATATGGTTATTTGCCTGGAGGCGCAATCCAGCAATATAGCATAGCTGCTGATCAGCTTGTTCAAAGTATAAGAAATAGTCTTGGATTTGCTGATTTATTTAATGATTCAACAGCTAGTGGAACACAGCGATATCCACAATATTTTACTGCTGGTTCTGTGAACAGCATGGGAACTATAACCGGAACAACATATTATGTAAGAGTTCCTGATGACCCTGAAGCAGGTGGAACAATAAATAGGCATACGCACTATGGGAAATATGAAAATGGAAAAGTAACTATAGGCGCACCGGATTTTACTGGTTCTCCACACCCTTTTGATGTAGCCGGATCAGCAACTGTTTCATCTACTGTTGTTAATGGAACGCCTACTTATCAATCATCATACAACAGATATGCTGTTCCGGTTAAAGTAACATTATCAAATGGGAACACAAGTACAACTACACTTTATGTAAATGCAAGTGCCGCATATAATGCTGGCGTAGATAGCGTTGATGTTAATTGGTCTGACGGCGATTATGATATTTGGATTTATCCATTTTATTATGATGCGTGGGAAGAAATAAATGGTGGTCTTGCGCATGCTAAACTGACAAATGGCAAAGAACGAACAGTTCGCTTGAATTGGTAATTGAGGAGCGCAAAATGGTTGAAATAGAAGAAAAGAATATAAAAGGGTTGATTTCCACACTTAAAGGCATTATACCTGCTAACTATGATAGCATGGATAGATTAGTGGCTTGTGTCCAATACCTCGATGCTTTATTAACAGAGAACAAGAATAAAGGGGTGACAGACGATGGCTGATAAACAAATATCTGCCCTCCCTGAAGCAACTGAAATAACTACAAGTGATCTATTTGTAGCGCAACAAAATAACCAAGCTAAGAAGGTTACAGGTCAAACACTTGTAGGCGCATTAGCCGAAGCACTCGATGGTCACGGTGGGATTAGTTCTGTTGTTTTGACAAGCACGGTTGGTAGGGCAAAAACTTATACCATTACTTATGCGGATGAATCTGAATCCTACTTTACGGTAGAGGATGGGGAGCAAGGGTTACAGGGTCTTCAAACTTATGTTCATATTCGGTATTCTGCTACATACCCTGTTACAAATATGTTAACGCAACCAAATAAGTATATTGGTGTGTATACTGGTACTTTATCCACAGCACCATCTAACACGGCGCAATATACGTGGTATGAATGGAAAGGGGCTACAGGTGATACAGGTGTTTCTATAACTAGTATTACAAAGACCTCAAGTTCAGGAAACACGGATACATACACTATATCATTTAGCAACAATACTACGCAGACATTCACCGTGACCAATGGTGCGAATATATCCAGCATTTCAAAAACTGGAAGTTCAGGGTTGATTGATACATATACTGTATCATTGACAAACGGAACTTCCACATCATTCAACGTAATCAATGGCAAAGGAATTGCTTCTATTGAATTAACATCAGGAAACCATAGTGCTGGAACGAGTGATACATATCTTATAACTTTTAATGATGGGGATACTTTTTCTTTTCCTGTGTATAATGGCGCAAATGGCGAAGGTGCTGTTTCAACCGTATCCGGGATTCCGGTTGTCGGCGATGCAGGGGATGTACCGGCTCTTGTAATTCAGAGTTCAGCCCCTACTACTTCTACAACTGGATATGTAAATCAGCTGTTATTTGATACAACAGGTGGAGTTCTATATGTTTGCACGGCTATTTCCGGGAATACATATACATGGCGTGGCGCAGCAGTAACCGTTGATTCGTCTATGTCATCCTCATCTACGAACCCTGTTCAAAACAAGGTTATTTATACGGCTTTGACCGGTAAAGTAGGTACTTCAACAACTGTTAACGGCAAAGCGTTATCTTCAAATATTACCCTTGCCGCTTCGGATGTAGGTGCTGTGCCTATTACAAGAACAGTTAACGGTTCAGCATTATCCAACGATATTGTAACGAGGCTGATATTTACAAACGTATCTATAGCGGCAAACGCATGGGCAAGTGATAGCACGTATGCGGATTATGATTATAAGGCTGTCATTTCAACGGCGAATGTAACTGCAAGCATGTTGCCTGAAGTTGTGTTTGACCCTGATGATGCTTCAAGTGGAAACTTCGCTCCTGTTGCAGTAAGTGGTTCAGGTAGCGTTACCATTTATGCGAAGGAAGTACCGTCTGCGGCTATTACGATACCGTCAATCATTTGCTTTGTGTGAGGTGTGATATGACAGGAAGAACAAATGCAAGCATAAGCAGCGGTGTCGGTTCTGATTTCGTTGCGTATATTCAGGTAGCAACAGATGCCAATGCTTCTATCACAGCTGTTAATCTTCATGGCGATACGTTTACTGGCACTGCAGACAACACAGGGGCTTTAACACTTGTTGTTACGGCTCCTGGAACGTATACTGTTATTGAAACAGGTGGCGGTACAACTACGGTTGATGTGATTAATTATGGAGCATCATATTCGATTTCTGTTGTTGCATTTGATGGCATTTTAGTATCAAATGGTGCTACTTTGGTTCCATTCCAAAGCATGGGGTTAACTGGTTATGCTTACAACCCTGGAATACCAACCATAGATTATTACCAGGTAACAGAATCCGGGAATGTATATAATGCTATTATGGTGAAAAATACGGATACAAGCAACAGCCGTGCATCTGCATATGTTACACAAACAGCGTATAATCTTGGTACTTTTTCTAATGTTGTTCTAACTGGCGAATATGGTGAAGAAATAAATAAAATTATTCTTGTTCAAGAAGGAACAACAACGGATCAATATAGTTCTCGTATAGATGGTTCGTGGGGGAATTATACTCTTTCGCTTTCAACAGTAGATAAAACAAAAAAATATTATATTGGTGTTTGCGTTATAGGAAATTTTTATGCTGCATTATCATTTACCAGTTTAAAGTTACAGTAAAGAAAGGAGCAATTAAATGAGATATATAACAGCCCGTGAATGCACGGAAATTGCTCTTGGACGGCAGGGTGAAAACAACGTAACTACAGTTCAATTTGATGTTAGCGGATGGGCTGAAGAATATGGCTCCGGCACATTCATGCTGTTAAATCAAAGAAGTGAAGACACTGTCGGTTACCCTGTTGAATCAACAGTAGAAAATGAAACGGTAAGTTGGGTTGTCAAAAGCGCAGACGTTTATTATTCAGGATACGGCAAAGTGCAGTTGACGTATACTGTTGATAATAAAATTGCAAAAGATGTTATATATGTAACACATACGGATAAATCCATTGACGGTGGAGACATTCCTGATCCTACGCCTGACTGGGTTGCTGAAGTTTTACATTATGGTTCAGAAATGGAAAACAGTCAGCACAATGCTGAAGCATGGGCTATTGGTAAGATCAACGGAGAAGATGTTCCTGATACTGACGAGAGGTATCACAATAACAGTAAATGGTATGCTGAACAGGCGCAAGAATCTAAGATGGTAGCAGTACAAAGTGCTGAGTCAGCAGAAGAAAGCGCAAGACAGGCAATGTCATTTGTTGGATCTCCGTGGACGGCACTTACTGCCGATGAGATGACGGATACAAGCCGAGTATATGTTTATGTTGGAACTGAGATCGGGTACATAAACGGTGACTGGTATTATTACAATGGCGAAGAATGGACTTCTGGTGGTGTATACAATTCTATAGCTGTCGATGTTGCAAGCGTAGAAGACTATTTGGGAGCATTGTACTCATAAGGAAAGAGAGGGTTTAAACATGGCTGACAAAATCAGAATTACTAGCAAAGAAAGAGTCGGTGTCGCTTCAGGAAATGATTCAGCAAGATGGTTCATTACTGGATACGGTAAATCTACTGTTACCAAACCGACAAAGATTGACGGTGAAGACATTGCACAGGGAAGCTGGATTTTTGAAACAGACAACAAGACCATAAAGTTCTTCGATGAAGAATCTGAAACGTGGGGGTAATATAAATGGCTCAAATGATGGATGGTGCTATCCCACTGGCTATGATTCAAGGAATACAGGCTGAAATGGAAACAATGGGAAGTGGTCTTACGCCTAAAGGCGTTGTTGCTTCTTCTTCTGATTTGCCTGATACTGGTGAAGTTGGTGATATGTACCTTGTGGCAGACGAGGGGTATACAACATATGTTTGGGACGATGTAAACAATGAATATGCTCCGAAGCGGAATGATGCTGCTACCGTTGAGGAATATATGGAAGCAATTTATAGTTAAGGAGGGATGAACAATGCCTATAGATATGAATAAGCTTGTTAATCTTACAGATGCAAAAGCTGGAATTGATACAGAACACGCAATGATCGCAACGGTAGAATCATCTACAACGGCAAGCAAAGCTCATGCGGTAGGTGATTACTTTTACCTCGCTGGCAAGCTGTACATTACAACATCGGCAATATCAAGCGGCGGCACTATTACAGTAAATACAAACTGCAAGCTTGCCGTTTTGGGCGACAATGTTAGTGACTTAAAGAATGATGTTGCTTCACAATCCGAGAAGCTTAATACTTTTTATACATCGCAAAATGTCAAAACATCATGGGTACAAGGTACGATTAATGGCTCAACAGGAAATGGTTCAACTTCTACAACCCGTTGCAGAAGTATATCAATTCCATACGTTGCGCCTGTTCACATAGTAATACCATCCGGGTATAAACTATATGCGTACAAATATACAACAATCAGGCCTTATGGTTCAGTAACAAGCAAATACGTTGGGAGAATAACGGACAATTGGGTAACTGGAACTTTAGACATCAACATTACCACAGGGCAAATGTATAAACTTGTTGTTGCAAAATCCGATGACAGTTCAATTACACCAGAAGATGTACCAACTATCACTCAAACAATTAACGCAAGGCCAATGGATTATAGCAAAGCAATCAACATTGCTATGTTCGGGGATTCAATTACGGCTGGAAGAATTGGTGGAGAATCTGCCGGTTCAAGAGATTTTATAACTATTCCTCAATGGGTGTCCGCAAAACTTAATGTTAATGCAACAAACTACGGTGTTAGCAGTCAAGGATGGACAACACCAACAGGCGAAACAGCATTAGAAAAAGTGCAATCGGTTGACCTTAAAGATTTTGACTATGTATCACTTGCGTATGGAATAAATGACACTTCGGCCGTATTGGGTACTTATACAGATACAACTGAAGACACAATAATGGGTGCAGTTTATCGTGTATGTAATTACATTAAGACATACGGATGCACGATAATACTTATAACTCCGCTGTTATCTATTAGTGGTGGTTCTTTCCCAACTTGGGGTTATACGGTTGAACGTGGCCCTGATGGAAACCATTGGACATTGGAAGATTTTACGGAGCAATTTACACTGTTTTCAGAAAAATACCATGTTCATCTTATTAGAGGAGATTTGTGCTTTAATTCATTCAACATAGAGGACATGGTTGGTGATAATGTTCATCCAACTGTTTACGGTTATTATACGGCTGGCAAATATATCGCAAGTCAAATAGGTAAATTAATTTAACAATCTGAAGCGATTGTGAAGTAAGCTAAATTCGGACAGAGCCGTTCAAGCCTCTCGTTGAAGCTGATATACGAACGGACTTATACACAAACTGCGTCGGCTCAGTTCTAATCTGCTGATACCTGTATCGGCTAAAGTTTTACAACCGAATATAACGGTCAAGGGATTTAATTGCCCTATGTGTTTGCGGACACATCCGTATATGAGTCTCGCAGAGGACTTAAAACCACTGTACAGATGCGGAACTCATCGCTGTCCACCATAGGGCAACCGTGAAAGTCGGGTTAATAAAGCACAATTTAAGTTACGGTATAGAAGATATGAGTCCTAAGATGCAACTTCATAACTGAATAGTGAACTTCGTGCATACAGGCGTACATCAAACCACAGAGGTAATAGAAATGATTACCGAAGAAGAATTAGAAACAATCATCAATGAAATGATTGATGAGCAGATGAAAGGAGTTAATCATGTCAGTAATCAATGATATGACAGAAAAAGCAAAACACTGGCATGAACCGCCAAAAATTACTATTTACGCAGAAGACCATGCTGAAAAACTTACTTGCTCTAAATGTGGTAAACGGTACATTAGCCGTGGCAAATGGGATCCTGGAATTTGCCGTGAGTGTGAGATAGAAAACAATGCACACTGCATAGGTGGCGTTTATGACGGAGAACCAGCCCATGACAACTGAAGAAGCAATTCACAAGCTTGTAATGCTTGCGTATGATCAGGTAGGGTATAAAGAAGGGGCAAACAACTGGAACAAGTATGCAGCAGATCCTCGCATGACAGAACTGTATGGATATAGTTTGCAAAATCAGCCCTGGTGTGCCGTTTTTGCAGATTACCTTTTCGTGGATTCCTTCAGCTTGGTAAAAGCCAAGGAAATGATATTTGGTGGATCGCCTTCATGCAGCGTTTCTGCCGATCAGTACAAAAATAACGGAGCATGGACAAATAATCCACGCAAAGGTGATCAGATATTTTTTTACGTCAGTGGTGGGATAAATCACACAGGGATTGTTGTTGATGTGTCAGGTTCTACAATTACAACCATTGAAGGAAATACTTCTGACAGTGTAGCAGTACGGACTTATTATTCTGGAGACAGCACTATAGCAGGGTATGGAGTTCCTAATTGGTCTGTAGTTGCAGACGTGCCTGATGAAGACCCCGATGAAGACACTGGTCTTATTGTTGACGGTGAATGTGGTGAGCAGACATGGTCAGCAATTGCCAAAAGAATGCCGGATGTAAGCAAACTGCCGTTGGTAAAAAAAGGAAGCATAGGTTGGAACGTAGAGTTTCTGCAAGTAATGCTTAATTACTTCGGGTCTAGCCTAGATGTTGACGGCGAATTCGGATCACTCACCGAAACAGCCGTAAAGCAATTTCAGAGTGGTCAGCTAAAAGAGGGGAGATAAAAATGGATATTGAATCTTTAGGAATTGTGGCAATGCCTGTTATTACAGTTATTGTTTTCATTGCAGTTGAAGCGGTAAAAGCGACTCCGATTGACAACAAATGGTTGCCTGTTATTGCAGGAATATTTGGTGGAATACTTGGAGAAGTCGCAATGTTCATTATGGAAGAATTTCCCGCAAATGACTACCTAACAGCCTTCGCTGTGGGAATCGTTTCAGGACTCGCAGCAACAGGCGTACACCAGATCTATAAGCAGTTGACGAAAACAGAGGAAAAATAATTTTCGAGGTAACCCAATGGACAAACTGAGCTTTTGGCTTGGAGTACTGAAGGAAGTTGCTCCCATCCTGATTGCAGTAATAACAATCATTCCGACAATTATCAGCAATCGCAAGAAAACGCAAAACAGCATGGAAGACCTGAAGAAAGAATTGAAAGATGCCATCAAAGAAAGCAATGATGACATAGAGTCTGTTAAGAAAAGTCTCGCCAGCCATATTAAGGAAGACGAGGATGACAAGAACAGGCAAGCCAGAATAAGGATTCTCAGGTTTTACGATGAAATTTGCGAAGGGAAGAAGCATTCGGAAAATCATTTTGAAGACATTCTTGATGACATAGATGCTTATGAGGCATACTGTGTAACACATCCAAATTTCAAAAACAGCCGTGGCAAGACGGCAATTGATTACATCAAGACAGTTTATCGGAAAGTAAAGACGGAGAACGCTTTCCTGCAACATCCAGAAGAGTAAAATTTAAAACGAGCCGCCAAAATTGAGCCGCCACTCATACTATATATAATAATAGTAGAGTGACGGCATTTTTTATCTATTGGAGGTTCATATGCCAGTATATAAAAACAGTGATATGTGCAAAGCTATAGACGAGTATGTCCATAATCCTAAATACAGGAAGATCTTGCACATGAGATACTGTGATGGATTCACGTATGAGGAAATTGCAGAAGAAGTGAATTTCTCACCACAGCACATTAAGTTTATTTGTACTCAGTATAAGTCAGTTTTATTAAGCCATATTTAAGCCATTTCTACACCATTTATCCTCTGATCACTTGCTGTTGATTAGAGGGTTTTCTTTATATAATTATACCATGAAGGGGGCGAAATATATGGACAGTTACGATAATGATGAACTGCTTCTTGTCCTGGATGATGATCTGTTCTCTGTAACAGATAATTCAGAAAAGAGTGATAAATAATGTTTGAATACTATGAGCCGAATCCTGTTAGATCCGGTGCAATTGACTGTTCTACAAGAGCATTAGCAAAGGCTTTAAATATAACTTGGGAGAAAGCATATGTTATGCAATCTGTAAATGGTTTCCTAATGGGTAATGAAAGTATTGCCGATGAAGTATGGGGAAGCGTATTACGTCAGCATGGTTTTAGAAGAGAAATCATTCCTTATGAATGCGAGGATTGTTATACCGTAGCTGACTTCTGTGAAGACCATCCAAACGGAACATATGTTGTAAAGAGTGAAGACCATGTAGCAACGGTTATTGATGGAGTCTTATATGACTCCTGGAACAGTGAATCAAAATCTCCAATCTATTTTTGGCACAAGGAGGATGAATAATGATGGCAGGATATCCATATTACACTCCGTATTATCAAACAGGATATCAACCTATAATGCCGCAACCGGCGCAGGCGCAGAATCTATCAACGTCAGGAATCATATGGGTATCTGGCGCACAGGAGGCACAGTTCTATCCTGTTGCTCCTAATAACGCTGTGGCACTGTGGGAGAATAACGGAAAGACTATTTACCTTAAACAGGCAGATGCTACAGGAAAACCGTCTATCCGTGTCTATGACTTGACAGAGAGAACGGAAGTTGCTCCTGCTGCACCTGATCAGCAAGATGGTAAAGCACCTGACTATGTAACGAAGGGTGAACTGGCAGCAATAGTTGATTCTGTAAAGAGCATCACTAACGATGTAGAAACTATGAAGGGTGATCTTTATGGTGTTGCCGGAAGAAAGAAATCAGCACGGAAAACGGAGGTAGAAGAAGATGATACCTAATCAAATGCTTGGGATGCTTCAGCAGATAAAAGCTAATCCTCTTCAGTTTATCATGCAGAGCAGAATGAACATTCCGCAGAATATACCGATGAATGATCCGAATGCAATTCTTAATTACTTGGTAAGCACAGGCCAAGTATCACAACAGAGGATTGATAGTGCCTATCAAATGGCACAGAGACTTAGATAAGTATTCATCTGCTGCCAAGTGCGCATAGGACAGCAGTGAAAATATTACGGGCAATGCTCGTTTACCGTAAACAGTTATCCGGTGGAAAGGAAATTTAAGATGGATGAAAGTGGCGTGAATCTTTCTATGCCAGTAGCACCGGCATACGGTGGTGGCGGTTTTGGCGGTAGTGGTTTCGGTTTCGGTGGAGACTGGGCGTGGATCCTCCTGCTGTTAGTCCTGTTTGGCGGTAACGGATTCGGTGGCGGTTTTGGCATGGATGGTATTTATCCTTGGATGAATCAGTCAAACCAGATCAGCGGCGGTTTCCGTGATCAGCTTCTTGGGACACAGATCAATGGCATTCAGAACAGTATTACATCAGGATTTGGTGATATCCAGACAGCACTCTGCGGTGGATTTGCCGGAGTAAACGCAGCAATCGTAAATTCCGAGATCAACTCGATGCAGAACACATTCGGTCTACAGTCCCAGTTGTCACAGTGCTGCTGCGATAACAGACTAGCAACTGTTCAGACTCAGAATGTAGTAGCGAGTGAAGGTGCTGCAACACGCTTGGCAATTCAGGAACAGACTCAGGCAATCCTTGACAAGATGTGCGCACAGGAAATTGAACAGCTTCGTGCGCAGAACGTATCGCTTCAGAATCAGGTCAATATGCTCAATCTTTCTGCTTCTCAGACGGCTCAGACAGCAGCACTCATTGCTGACAACACTGCTCAAACTCAGTATATCGTCAATCGTGTTGCTCCGTATCCGGTTCCGGCATACACAGTAGCTAATCCCAATACTCCTGCTGCATAACAGGAGGTGTTACCATGAAGCATCTTGATGGACTTCTTACTCTGATCGGCAACGAAATCGGTTCTGTTGTTCAGAACGGCAAGTTCCGGTCAAGGGAAGAAATCGACAGCGTTTATAAGCTGATTGACATTGCAAAAGATACCTACTGCATCTGGAAATATGAAGACGAGATGGATGGCGGTTACAGTGAATCCTATAGCCGTGGTGGTTATCCTGATCGGCATTCCGTTTCCTACGATGACGGAGTATCTTATGGGAGAGGCAGAAACGCAAGGCGTGACAGCATGGGTCGATACTCCCGTGGTGACGGCAGAAGTGAATACGTTGAGGAACTGAAAGAACTAATGCGTAATGCACCTGACGAAAATACACGGCAGAGCATTCAGCACATGATCTCGCAGATCGAGAACGGATAAAATCAAAGTACGGCAGGGGACAAATCCTCTGCCGTTTTTCTATGCTCAAAAAAATGAGAAGAAAAAGTTTACCTAAAGTTTACCTAAAGAATGTCCGAATTTGTCACTTTTAGTGCGAATTTATCACTTTGGACGAGAAAATTTTTATGAACTTTTAAAAGCAAATATAACAAAAAGTTCTCTGATTTTACCGAATTTTGGTATTTCAGAGAACTTTTTCTATCAATGCTCCAGCGGGGACTCGAACCCCGGACACCCGCCTTAAAAGGCTGCATGATTTTCCCTGATACCAAGGGATTATTCGATTTTTTTACCTATTCTTTACCATCTAATTTTTTTGCGTTTCTTGTCTTGAGGTATTCGTTCAGATCGTCAGCAACAGTCTGACCAGACTTTTTTTCACGCAAATGAGTGTAAATATCCTTCGTTACCATGATGGATGAATGCCCCAATTGACCCTTGGCAGCAAATTCGCTGATGTTCGCATCCTCAAGCATTGAGGCATATTCATGCCGGAACTGATGGGGAGTGACCAGAGGTTTCCATTTGGTTTTCTCATACTTGTGACCATTTTTACCTTTATGTGTTGTCACTTCTGATTCGGCAAGACCAACGGATCGACACCAATTTAACCATCCTTTTCGGAACTGTGTTGCCGATAAAGGCTTTTCACCTCCAAAAACATAGCCTTTTTGAGATTGAACTGGCGTTTTCTTCAATACACCTTCTAAAACATCAACTAATGCAACATCACGTGTTCCGGCATCTGTCTTTGGATCCTTTAGCTTTGGTTGGTTCCC